>WLWD01000192.1_pt1 | contig 104549 bp, 68 predicted proteins | sample 6712731 | NCBI WGS metagenome assembly WLWD01 (sample SAMN12718690, study PRJNA576275) | sponge metagenome | isolation source: marine sponge | host: Mycale hentscheli | place: New Zealand: South Island, Marlborough, Capsize Point | collected 2014-11-01 | reverse complement strand
GTACTTGTTCCGTGAGCGTTCTGCAGGATCGTGTCCTTTGGTCGGATTGCCTGGATGAGCCAACGTGAGCAGCCTGGTCGAGTGTGCAAGCGTGGGAGGCAGAATTTGGGATCAAGTGGTGAGTCCCTGTGTTCGGAAACCTATGGTCAAAGTAGTAGTTGTGCAAGTAGTGTTGCTTCTGGGCGTTCTCTGTCTTTGTTCTCTGGCTCTGGTGTAGGCGAGGTTGAGCGTGTTTCTCCTGTTCGTGAGTTAGATTTAGAACCGGGTAGTGGTCCAGTCAGTGGTGATACCCCAGCTAGCACAATAATGGGTGATGAAGAAAATCCCGATATCCCTAATGAGGTGGAATCCATAACCTCTGTGATCGATTCCAGATTGAAGTCCTCTTTCTCTGAATTCTTTAATGGCCTAGCGAGTTCTGGGTTGTTGTCTGGGTCCCACAGTAGTGGTAGTAGCCGTGGTAGTTCAGATTCCATAGATGCTGACATGTCTCGTGAAATTAGTCAGCTAGCAGCCCATAAGGATGGGGTGGACATAGCCAAATTTGTAGCAACATTGGAGTCCAATTTAGCCATAATGGGTTGTCCACGTAGACGGTGGAAACGTGTGCTGTTGCAAAAGCTCCATTCGGAGTCTGCCATGGAAGCCCTGTCCACTTTAAACAAGGAAGATGCCACGTATGACCAGATCAAGGAGAGGTTGTTTGAGTCGTTGGGCTCTAACCTGGTTGTGCTTGGTGTGCAGTACAGGGAAGAGTTCTCAGCGCTCCCCTCTTCCTCGACCCCCAGTGAGAAGTTTAAATTCCTTAGCCGTATTGTTAGTTCTTTAGAGCTCTTGTGTAAGTCTAGAGAGGACGTAGTCATGTTTTTGGTCTGTTCTGCCTTTCGTTCCTCGCTGACCCCTTCACAGAGGGAGGCGATGGATCAGAGGTCTTTTGAGTCGTTGCGTGAACTTAGTAAGTTTTTCGTTTCTATCTCTCCTACCCGTACTGCTGCTTCTTTCGAGAAGTCCAGCACGTCTAGTAGCAGGGTGGGCAGAGGGTCGTCCCCAGTTGTATGCTTCAAGTGTCAGAAGCGGGGACACAGGGCCTTTGAGTGCCGTAGTAGTAGCAGTAGCAGTGGTCAAGTAGTTAGTTCATCTGTTGGTAGTGAGGGCGTTCACAGTAGTTCTCCGGGTTACTTGGGAGTTAAACCTCCCGGCATAGTTTGTTACTCCTGTAGAGAGCCGGGACACAAGTCCCCTGACTGTCCCAAACGTAAGTCCAAGTCTGATGGTAAAAGTGATGGAGTTAAGAGAAAAACTTACAATGCAAGTTGGGTGGCTGTTAGAGATCATCCTTCCCACACTTTTGGGTTTGTAAATGGTACCAAATGCGAGATCGTGCCCGATACGGGGGCAGAAATTTCCATAGACCCTGGGTGTCTAGTATACGAGGACCAGTTGACCGGGGATACTGTTGAAGTAAGGGGCTGGGATAGTGACCCAGTTACCTTGAGAGTAGCCATTGTGAACTTTGAATTTAAGGGTAAGTGCTTCAAGCACCGAGTGGCTGTTGCCCACCGTGATAGTTTGGCCGGTAGGGTGTTGTTTTCGATTCCCATGGAGCCGAGTACGGCCGAGCACCTCTTGTTGGGTGCCGCCACCCAGGCAGATAAATTGCTTGAGGTGGCGGGGCAACTGCATGATACCTGCAGCACTCAGCCTGCATCTGAGGACGTTGCCTGCTCTGGTGATGGGGCGGTGGAGGTACCTTCCACCTCCTCCGCTCCCGTCTCTACTCAGGGAGAGGTAGCCACAGTGAACGTTGTAACCAGAAGTGAGTCTGTCAAGAGAAAGCGCAGACGTAGGAGACGTAATGCCAGAAACGTTGAGTTAGCTGAGCCTGTTCCTCTTGTGTGTGATGAGGAATTTGCTCGTTTGTCTGTCATTGATACTTCTCATGTTCCCTCTCTGTCTTCTGTAAGTGTTGGGTCTAACAGTATGGAGCCTTCTGTGTCTGAATCTGGGCTTCTGAACGGGTCTGACGAGGATGGGGATGGGGCAGTAGTTGGTGGTATCGCTGTCAGTGACGGGTTTGTGGTTTTGTCTCCCTCTACATCTGATGTGTCTTCCCTTTCTGTCTCCAGTGAAGTTGTTTCCAATGTTGAAAGTCGAGTAGTTCCTAGTAGCGTTGTTGTTTCCGATAACGTAGTTGTTCCTAGTGAACCTGTTTCCAGTGAAATTGATGACCTTGTTTTGTCTGTTCCCACTTCGAGCGGTGGTACTGAGTCTGTTGTCGAGGCTCAGAAGTCTGATGACTCCCTTTCTCCCTTGTTAGAGTTAGGTCGCAAGTCTCTGAACGGGTATTCCTTGGAGGATGACATGCTCGTGCATTCTGTTTTAGTCGATGACCAGTTAGTTGTGAAAGTTGTAGTTCCCGTAGTTTTTAGGGAGCGTTTGTTGAAACTTGCCCATGATAAGACTGCCCACGTAGGAGTCCGTGGGATGAGGAAGCTGCTGGGTAACAAGTTTACGTGGCCTGGCATGCACAGTGATGTATGTAAGTTTGTCAAGTCTTGTGATGTTTGCCTGAGAATGAATAGTGCCGGTAACAAGAAACCCTTGATGGTCGAGAGAAGAATAGTTAGCGTTCCGTTTGAGAGCGTGTGTGTGGACTTGGTTGGTCCTTTGCAGAAGGGAAAACGTGGGTCTAAGTATCTCTTTACTTACGTTTGTTTGGCTAGCAGGTGGCCAGATGCCATCCCGATGCGTACGGCTTCTGCCTCTGAGGCTGCTCAGTGTTTTATCGAGGTCATTAGCCGCACAGGGATCCCCCTTCGAGTGTTGTCAGACAGAGGTAGCATTTTCCTGTCTAAGTTGATGACAGAAGTTTGTGATCTGTTGGGTATTGATAAGTTGGCCACATCTCCTTACCGTCCTCAGTCCAACGGAGTCGTTGAACGTATGCACGGCAGTCTGAAGCCGATGCTCTCCAAGGCTGTTGACGCTGGGGTGGACTGGGTAGATTTCCTTCCTTTGGCGTTGTTTGCCTTGCGCCAAGTCCCCAACAGAGACCTCGGATATTCTCCCCACTGCATTGTTTATGGTCGTGATGTTTTGGGCCCTCTAGACTTGTTGTATGAAGGGTGGGTTGAGAGACCTTTTGATCCAGTCGATGTTGACGAGTGGCTGGTTTCCTTGAACGACAGGTTGGCTGTCATTAGTGACTGTGTTGTAGCCAATCAGTCTGTGTCCAGTGGCAAGCGGGCAGAGTGTTTTAAGAAGGGTGTCAGAGACAAACCTTTGGAGTTGGGGTCCCTAGTGCTCATGAGAGTCCCTGGGCATTAAAGCTTCCTTACAGGCTGCCTGGGAAGGCCCTTACACTGTAGTAGGTAAATCGTCTAACGTGACTTACAAGGTTACCAAAGGCGATGATCACCCGGTGAGAGTAGCCCACAGATGTAACTTGAAGGTGTACACCTCTCGCCCTGCTTTGCAAGTGAATGCCATTACAGTTGTTGCCGAAGATAGCGGCATTGATGAATCTTTGCTTGTCAGCAAAACCTCCTTGGATGGAGACGTGTGTGACGGTTACAAGAAATGTGACCTAGATTCCTTGTTGTCTGATCTCAGTAGTAATTTCAGTGTGTCCCCTGGTTTGTCCAAGGTTGGGTCCTGTGTTATTCTTTTAGAAGATGGGGCGTCTGTTGTGTCCTTGCCCCCAAGACAGATACCAGTTGGCATTCGCGAAGCCGTCAAGGCTGAGCTGGATTCCTTGCTTGCTGGTGGCATAATAGTAGAGTCTGATTCAGATTGGGCTAGTCCCTTGGTACCAGTTAGGAAGAAAGACGGCGGAATTAGACTTTGCGTTGACTTTCGCCGGTTGAACGCGGTGACTCCATTGCGACGCTATTGGTTGCCGTCTTTAGCAGAAATTTTGGACCTGGTAGGTCCCTGTTGTTGTCTTTCCACATTAGACCTTACTTCTGGTTTTCACCAGATTCCCATGGACGTAAACTCGAGTGAACTCACGACCTTCGTGTGTCCCTTTGGGAAGTACAGATATGTTCGTATGCCGTTCGGGCTCAAGAATGCCCCGGCCATCTTTCAGTCCATAGTAGAGAAAGTGTTAGAACCCGTGTCTCACTGTAGCAAGAATTATGTGGACGATGTTGTTGTTTTTAGTCAGTCATGGGAAGAACATCTTACCCATTTGAGAGCAGTTATTGTGTGTTTGGGAGAAGCCGGTTTCACCATTAAATTGAGAAAGTGTCATTTTGGCAGAAAGTTTTTAGTTTACTTGGGTCATAGGATCGGGTGTGGTTCCCTTTCTGTGCCTGAGCATCGGGTGGAGGCCCTCAGATTGTTTGCACGCCCTGTTAGTAAGAAACAGTTAAGGTCTTTCCTTGGGGCCATGTCCTATTATAGACAGTTTATCCCTTCGTTTGCCTCCTACTCGAGCCGCTTGACTCCGGCGACCTCGCTGAAGGCTCCTCTCCAGGTGGTCTGGACCGGGGACATGGATTCTGCTTTTCGTAAGCTTAAAAGTAGTGTGTGTGATACATGTGTGTTGTTCATTCCTGTTGTTCATGATGTGTTCGTTTTGTATACCGATGCTTCTGGCTCAAGTGTTGGTGGTTGTTTGCACGTGTGTCGTGACGGTGAGGAACTCCCTGTCGGGTTCTTCTCGAGGCAGCTCAGACCGGCGGAAAAGAACTATTCCGTCACAGAACTGGAGTGCCTGGCCATAGTAGCCTCCCTCAAGCATTTCGAGTTCCACCTCTACGCAAGGGAGGTCAAGGTTGTGACTGATCATCAGCCGTGTTGTTCGCTCGTAGTGGGATGTCGCCTAAACAAGCGTCTCCTCAGATTCGCCTTGGCTCTACAGCAGTTTAGTGTTTCCATCGTGTATCGACCTGGCAGAGCCCACGACAACGCAGATGGGATGAGCAGACAGGCGTGGCCCTGTGATCCGCAAGACTCCGCCTTTGTGGCATCAGATTTGCCCCCAGTCAAATCTTAGCGGGGGGAGTTGTGGGCGGAGGAAAGGAACATTATCACAAGAACTTATATTGTTTTGTTGGCATGTCATTTTATCGTTGTATTATTATCTTTATTGTATCATCTGCTGTGTGTATGCATGCTTTAAGTTATTGTCCGGATGTCTATCCGTGAACACCTTCACCTACGCATGCGTGTCTGTTGCTATTTAAGCTTGGATGCGCCTGCGTATCGTTAGTTCCTTCTTGTCTTAGTTTATGCAACACTGGGTTAATAGCCAGAGCGTTTGCGTACTAATGGACTGTGAAGAACTCTGGTGGCAGCGAGCCACAGAGTTCAGGCGTCTGCGTTTGTGTGAGTCCTTTGAGCCCTGTGGTCTACCTTCTGCTCTTCGTGAGCTTCCCTGGCTTCGTGCCTTGTGCTTTCCCTCTGTGCCGGCGGTTGGTCTCGGGAGTGTGTGATCCCTTCGAGCCCACCAACCCACACCCACCTCCTTTATACCTGAATTATACCACAAATTAGCCATGATTGATAAACCTAGCGCTGGAAATGTGGCTGACACGCACAGGAATTTCTATTTGTGGTTGAGGAGGGCTATTCCCTGTAATTTGCTAACGGTAATTGACCATCCAATATACGTGCGGCAAAACAGATTGGTATGGCCAGGTCCCCTGACCCATTCCCAGCGTAGCGGTACGGTAAAGGGTCTGGCTAGCCGGACTACGAATTCCTCGGGTAAATGCGGTGTCGAATTAGAAGTTTTGGCTTATTGCTCTGCTCAAACAGTTCGCAGTTTAACTGGCTGGAATATATAGAGCAAAGCAACAAGCAAATGTTTCCAATTCGCGTTTTGTGGTAATCTGGTGTCCTGATTAACACCGCATTTTCCCCAGGAATTTTTAGGTCCTGTACAGCGCACCCCCTCACTTGACCAGACCCTATTATAGCTTTGCGTTTGGTAAAGGGTCTGGCCCCGTGAGACAAACTTAACACTGCCACAAATGGAATAGAAAATGAACTCCACTAATTTTGCAATTTTAATTGTGAACATAATCCTCTTCTGTCTTGCAGCTCTTAGTCTCTTTTTTCCTGCACTAATGTGTACTATGCAGCCTCAACTTTGCCAGTCACGCTTCTACTCGTCCATTATAGATATATTTATTATATATATGAGACCGTCTATGGGAAAATTGGGCACAACGCGGCATGCGTAGACGTCGCAAAAAGATCGATTTAGTTCTTAAAATTGTATTAAATAAGCCTAACGAAGGGAACGGTTAGGTGATATATAGCGGGAATGGCTAAAGCTACGGCGATAAAACTTGGAGAGCTTTATATCTGGATGCCGAGGAGTGCGTAAGTGCAAAAAAATTATTTTTCGTCAGGGCCGCGTTGTGCCCGATTTTCCTGTAGACGGTCACATATTTATTCCCCTCTAAAAATAAACTAGCCATCTCGTGAGTATATATTATTTATTATATAAATGGATAGATAGATAGATAGATAGATAGATTATATAGAGATAGAGCTTTATTGCTATATATACAACTGTTTGGAAAATAGTGCAGCATAAAACAGGTGATGAATTACCGTCACTAATTCAAATTCTAGGAATCAATTTACTGTGTAAATCCCTGAGAAATATACTATCAACTTACAATTACATGAAATGATAAAAAGAAAGTTCGTTTACGTCAAATTGTGTCAACTTACGTTATACCTTCACAGTACTTTATTGGTTCACAGCAAAGACTGGAATGATAGAAAAGTGTATTTAAAAAGTATAGAACAACAAAGTGTAAACTTTTTAGAAAGAAATCCAGTAAGAGTTTATTGTGGTAGCACTTCACCTGTAAACTGGACCCATAACTTGTCCCCACTTGCTTTTACCAGTGAAGGCCTAATTGATGCTCCCATTCACAGCCGACATGAATAACATTAATAGGCTTACTGGAAAATGATACTGGATGCTACAACTGCCAAGGGAAGTATTATAATAAATTATTTAAAAAGCACATTAATGTTTTAGTAATGATGCACCCAGTGATTGGATTAGTCTCACCTTCATTAATGGAAGCCTCTAGGGGTGGCTCTGTTACGCTCCACTGTGGGAGCGCAGAAAATGTCGAGTGGTTTAGCGTACACTACCAAAATCAAACTAAATCTCTACGAGGCAACTCCCTTACTTTGTATCATTTAAGGAAGGAACACACAGGAGTCTACGTCTGCAGAGGACGCCTGGAGCGAACCACCACCAGCAGAACAATTTTTCACGCCAAAGCTATAATTTTTGTGGATAATGTGATACAGGTATAAATAGATTGAAAGATGGAACTTGGCGAAGTGGTCTTTTGGGAAGATTGAGAGCTATACCACCTTGACTTCATTCACCCAGCGTTACAAAATTAATATTTTGCTAATCTATTTATTACTACCAACATTAACTAAGCTAATGGTTGCTTACTTTTTAATAACTGATTGCTTGTTGTCAAAATATACTCGTAGTTTAGATAGTCAGAATGACATATATTAGATACTACAGAAAATACTAGTACTGGGAAATTGAGTTAAGAAAACGGTTCTTAGCAAAGTATACTAGTGATGTGCTTGACCATAAATGGAGAGCGAGCCTGTAGTACAATCATTTTGTCAAAAATATTGAGTCAACCTTGAACAAATTGCAACAAAATCAAACTCAACTGATTATGTTACTTTATTATGTGCTCTATAACAGCAAAAAAGTCTTAAGGAATCCTCCTGGGGGAGCATGGTGAAAATCACTAAAATGTGTAAATCATTTAATTTTTAATTAGCAGTTTGTGGTTTTTGGTATATTTGGTCATATCTTTGTTTTGGTACCTCTTACATCAACAGCTAATGTACCATCAGATAGCTCTTAAATAGGCCAACATTTTGATACTAAAGTTAGTAGTCAGAGAACAACAGTAAAGGAGTTATTGGCAAAAAAAAGATATGTATTTAACAACCAGCAAGCATTGATGCCTGGTGTACATGCTTTACTACAGTATGTCCACGTTGAGTTAGCGCGACCACAAATGTGGCAAAAGAGGAATGCACTTGGGGAAACCGGAAACCAATTAAGGTCACATGACAGTAGTAGCTCAAACGCGCGAAAACGTCGACGCCCACAGTAAAAACGGGGCGGGTCCAAGGTGCGCATTATTACCGTAAGTTTACTTGTTGAAATGAAAAAGAAGTTATGGCAGTTTCTTCCGCAGCTGTATTCAATATATGCCCAGTTATAACTAATCACTCGTAGTTTATAGTTTGTACGAGCTTCTAGTTGTGCGCTAAAACTGGTTGAAGGTTGCGGAGGGTTATCTGGAGCTACAAAGCTTAGAGGAAAAAAGCACAGGACCGCGGCTGAAAGCCTCCTCAAGTAAGTGTGTGCTTAAGCGTGTATTTAAACTCTATTCTTACTTTCTTGGTGTGAAGAATTTCTGAAGTACTCAACAGTAATGTGAAGAATCCAGCACATCACCTACACTTTAGCTATGGGCACACACATTCCAGTATTACTTTGTCCTTCATTCATATCATTTTATTCATGATTTTACTATATTTTCTATCTACTTCTTAAATTTCAACTTTTTTTTAATTATACAAAAAAAATTATAATTTTATAATGACATATACAGAACTTCCAACTTAAAGAGTGGATTTTTATTTTATTCATGATTTTACTATATTTTCTATCTACTTCTTAAATTTCAACTTTTTTTTAATTATACAAAAAAAATATAATTTTATAATGACATATACACAATATATATTTTTATGATGACATGAAATCGTGGAGATACAAGCAGCAGTTGAGTCCATAGAGAACTTTACCTATAGAGGTTATTCCAGTGCGTCAATAGACGCGCATGCACTTTGCGTGTCGCTACACTGAGTGGCAAGAAAATACCACTGGTTAATAACGGTCATCACCCCAAGCCATGTCTCTGAACACTGACAGAGTTTACTCTTCCTACTATGAAGCTATGGAGGAAAAGGTGAAAACTAGATATTTGGAGAAGCTTGATATTTTAGGAGAAGGAGTGAGTGATCCTTATACTTTTGATGTAGTAGAGTCTAAGAGCTTATCTGATATGCCAAGTATTGAGTATCCTGATATATACAATTATCTAATCAATACTCCTAGTCCATACACAAAGGAAGAATTGAAGTCTTATAAGAGTTTAATGGGATATAATTAAGTATCTTTTAGCTGGATGGGTCAGCAACATATCCGTTCACAAGATACTATCTGAAAATTGTGATAAATTAGTAGTGCTGGCAAGAGTAAGACATTCCCAAAGTGTTTCAGCTCCACCCCTCATTCCTTGGATAGCTGCAGAAAATAATGGAACGATATTGTGTGCTCACTACACCTGTATGGCAGGTCTTGGTGAGGCTTGCTCACATATATCTGCTTTGCTTTTTGCAGCAGAGGCACACACAAAGTTAGCCCAAGAGACTTCGTGTACATCAGAGTCATGCAAATGGCTGCCTCCAAGTATGTTTCACATTGATTGCTTGAAAAAAACTAATATTCTAAGTGGAAGATGGTTATGCCCCGACTGTCGGCAAGTCAAATCAGTTAAAGGCAAACATAAATAAAAGTAGGTTATTTTATATGAATTGGAAAACATAATTCACATTACAATACATTGCAAATTAGTTTTTGTCACTTCACATCATTATTTATATTATATATACATAACTGAATATTAATTAAAATGGAACAACAGATTCACAAAAATTTCACATTGCACTACAAACTACAACTATTTCATAAATTAAACTAGTTTCAGTAATTTCTTCACACATTATCATATTAATTGGTATAGTGGATTGTAGGATTGTATATTTTTGTCTTAAGACACCAATAACCCGTTCCACATGAATTCACACGAGACAGTTGACGAGATAAATCTACTTCCATTCGTGAAAGTTGCTTTTTACCCTTGGTAAATGATGGTGTTTGACACTAAAGCCATGATCTGCCAATACTTGATCTCCTGGTAAAAGATTATCTAAAACACCACACTGCTCTGTGAGGTGTTTGTCAGAAACACGACCACCCCAACCTTTTGCGACATATGAAATAACTCCTTGTGGTGAGATACCTATAAGGAATTTAATGGTATTGTGATGTTTATAGCTTTAATAAGTTTGTGCTCTTGCTAGGAGGTCACTAGATCGCTCACAAAAAACTTCAAAGCAATCTATTATGCAAACACATCGACTGAACTTCTTTTTAAAGTCAGTAGGCATAGTAGCCAGGGTTTTATCTAGTGAGGGGGGGTGGGGGGGAAGCTTCCCCCCCAAACATCTCAGCTTCCCCCCAAAAAATGTTGCAAGAATGTTTTATTTTTGTTGTTGTTATGCTTATGAGGGCAAGGCTTTAATTTTTGTGACATTTAAATGAGACTGCCAAAGCCAATTTTGATAATAAGCTTATAAGGACTTTTTTGTCAACTAGATTTAAAGAAATTATATTTTAGTACCACAAAACTCACTGAGACAGGCTTCCCTACTGAATTGCAAGTTCAATTCAATTGTGTGTTATCTTTGTAATGGGGGAAAAAAGAGAATAAAAATTAAGTATTTCAAGGATGATTTCGATGAATTAAATGAGTCAGAAATTCAACCAAAGAGAGATAAGCCTGAAGCTTTGAAAAGACACCTTAGGCCTCAGTGCTCTTGTTACTCTCAGAGCACCACCTAAATATCACTCTTGCTTTGCTCTATATGTCTACCTAAACCTCTTTTCCTAATTTAGCTAGATTAGCAGCCATCCTGATTGTGTTGCCTGTCACCATTGCTACAGTTGAGAGAACTTTTAGTAGCATTAAGCTATCAAGACTCGACTTTGTAACAGAATGGGTGAAAATATACTGGAATATGCCATGAGAATTTGTATCGACGGTCCAGATCAATTATCAAATGAAACTCTTGAAGACATTTTAGATCATTACAAACATTCTAAGCCTAGAAAAATATCACTTTAACATTGTGCAATAGAATCACCTTTTCTTAAAATTTAAATTATTAATTAATCATAACTTTCATTCAGTAATTTTCATTGATCTATTTGTCTCTTAAATCATAAAAAAATTCTTAATATCCTGACCCTGTTTTCCATCTGGTCTGCAAAGTTGCTTGATCTTCCCCCCCAAACGAAAATTCCTAGATAGAACCCTGGTAACATAGAGTTCTTCACGTGAAGGCCACCGAATAACTGGTTGTAGTGTAATATACATAAACGTTGATCCATTTTCGGAAGTATTTAGACACTGTTGATTGACTAATGCCAAAGCGATATGCCAAACCCTGGTTGCCTAAATTGAGTATCAGTTTCATCAGAGTCATAAGAAACTGCTGAAATTTAGATAAAGATGATTCATTGCATTTGAAATCAGTTGAAACATGCAGAAACACTGTATTCATGACACTGTAACAAGGAAGTCCAGTATAGAATTTAACCTTATCATCATCAGACTTTAGACTCTCTTCATTCAATTGCACTGATTCAAGCAACTTCTCCAGTTTACACTTTTCATTTTGAAGTTGTTGACTCTGCTTTGCAAATGGCAGAGGAATTCAGAGGTTAATTCTGTCTGTACTTCAGCACTGGATACTGCTACTGTCTCCATCAGTGGTTCTCCAATATCATGATCACCTTCATCACAATGAAGGGATTCTGTAGTTTTCTGGGAGAGTAAAGAATCTTGCTGCTCAATTCTTGTTTCATGAGAGGAATGAGTGGCTGTTGTCCTCAATTCCTTCATTCTTTTCCTTCTGCCATAATCATCTAATTCCTTAGCTTTCCTTTTCCTAGGAGAAATAGGTACATGACAAAAAATGCTGGGCACATAATCTGGCGATAAACAATCGTCACTCTTTTCAACACTTATAAAGTGAGAGGAACAAATCCAACTGTGCAGGCTTGGCTTCCAGTTTTTCCTACAGTAGAGCAGCTATCCACTTTTGACGTCGTTCAGGGTCAGCAGGAAAGCGATAAAAACTAAGTTTACTCCCTTTGAAAGTACGATTAGAGCAGCCTACAGCAACTCAACTTTTCACCATTATTCTTTTTGCCACTCAGTGTCGCGAACGCGCACCATTACGTCATATAGGACGTCACGGAAATAACCTCTATATGTTATTATGATCAAAGAATTCTAGCTGATTGATAATAATATAATGATATCATTAGTCTGGCATGACATTATATATGTTGGTCAAGCCCCATTTGTCAAGTGCTGATGAAAGCCTTATGATTTTGTTTCCTACCGATTTCCTCCATGCACTGCTTCATTTCATTCGGAAGAATGCTGGGTAATTTCTGGTCACTATGACTAGGGTTATGATGGTTTATGACTACATTTCCTATACTAGTGTACCATTCCATTCACGCAAATATTGTCGTGTACTTGCGAGCTCGCCCAATAAAAAATAGCTACACTTCCGCACAAAAGTTCTGTTGATAATTTAGAGTCATTCTTCTTTTTCTTTTTTTTCCGTATGTAGGTCTATCGCTTCTTATGGCAGCTACGATTTTTGTGGCTCTATTATTTAACCTTTGGATTAGTTGTAATTGTGCGAAAAGAAGACTAGAATTGCTTACTCTTTTGCCTTACTTCAATGGTGAACCGAGCTTGAACCCTTCCTGGGCCGACGGAGACAACATATTTCCAGCCTTGCAACTAGCCAGAGACCAAATCAATGCGAATCCTGCGATACTGCAGAACTACACCCTAGGGCTCATCAAGGGAGAAACTGGATGCCAGCACATAACTCAAACTATGCTGGGTTTCGTGCAAGAGGCCTATCATGACAGTAGTAGGAAAATAGTGGGCATACTAGGACCTGGGTGTTCCTCATCCACTATATCTCTGGGTCCAGTTACCAACAGGACAGAGGTGAGCCTAGTTATGCTGCATGGCTCTGGCAGTCCTGATTTGGCTGACCGCAAGAAGTACTACTATCATCTGGGTGCCCTAGGCTCTACGGAGAACTTTGTAAATGCCATAGTTTTCCTCCTAAAGCAATGGAATGAAGTAGCCATACTGTATGATGAATCCAGGCAGTTCTACTCAGATACCCACTCCAACCTAACCTCCAACAAAGACATCCAACCCAAGGCAAAATACATCACTCCAGTATCCTTCCAGTTCATTCCATTGCAGGTGATTAGGCAGTCACGATTGAGAATCGTCGTGGTCCTGTGTCCACCTGAACTCACTCGCCGAATCATATGCTTGTCACATGCCAAAAATATGACATATGATAACTACCAGTATGTATTCATGGCACACACTGAAGAAGATCTGGTACAGAATATGTCTTTCACATATGACGAAAAACGTGTCACTTGTTCAGAGGATGAGATGCAAGCTGCTCTTAACAACCAGTTTCTCTTGGTATACAACTTACTAAGTTCAAGAAAAGATACTTTGAAAACTTTAAATACTAACGTATCAAACTATATGAACTTGTATGAGAAGTATAGAGAGAAATACAATTCAAACAATGAGTACATTGGCCAAAGATCTAACTACAGTTTTTGGACTACATATTTCTATGATTCTGTTTGGGCTTGGGCTCAAGTTATGGACAAATTAACGAAGGAAAATCCAGATTTCTTTGAGAACAGAGACAGGGATAAAATGTATGGCAATGAGTTACAGGCTAGGCGAATTTTAGACAAATTTTACTCCTTGAATTTTGAAGGAATATCTGGTGCAATCAGTTTCAATAATTGCACAGGGTACACGTCTAGACCTACTAAACTTATTCAAATGGCTGATGTAGGAGATATCAGAACAAGAACAAGAATTGTTGCCATAGTAACTGCTTCTAAAACAACATTAAAACTAAACATCACCCAAATACCATCGTCTTTTAACATCCAATATGTCCGAGAAGATCAAAGATTGTCATGGTGTTTCTCAATAGTAGCCATTTCCTTGCTCATCTTGACTCTATTCATGGAGGCGATGACATACAAGCATCGTCATGACGCATCCATCAAAGCTACGACTCCAAAGCTTCTGCACATGTCCTATGCCGGGGTGTATGTCTTACTGTTGGGACTCCTGTTCTACACCCTTCAGGCAGCCATATTGCTGCCACCATCATGGAAAGGAATAGCATGCAATGTGCTGTGGGCATGGGCTCTCCCTATTGGTTTTACCCTGGCTCTTGGGCCAGTGGCCATGCGAACTTGGAGATTATATAGGATCTTCGTTCACTACATGAATCCAGGTCAATTTATCAGCAACACATTTCTCATAAGCAGCGTTGTGTTTATGGTGGTCTTTGATGTTGTCATAGCCTCTTTGTGGACCGGTCTGGACAGGATACAAATACACAACATAACTGTCAGAAGCAACATTTCCAAGGATGCCTCTGGACTGAAGACCTTGCAGGAACAGGTATTCTGCACATCCAACTGGAATGTAGAGTGGGCAGTGCTCGGTTTAACCACCAAGACCCTCCTTCTCCTGTACGTGATTGCCCTGGCAATCTTGACAAGGAAGATTAAAAATCTTTCTTTTACCACAAACTCACTTCGTGTTCTGATGTACATCATAGCCATTATAAGTGTGCTTGGCATTACAACGTCCTCCATTTTATCCACTCCAAGACTCAATCCCAGTTATAGCTTTACGTCTTTGTCCCTAACCATTACTTCATTTATAGTTGTGTTTGTGGCATGTGTCTTCCTTCCACCTTTGCTACCCATCGTAAGACCTCTTCTGACAGAGATAAACTTGATTCTCAACTCACGCTGCCACAAACCTCATAAATAACAATGTTATAGCTATATACATTGAATTATATTTCATAAATCATACTATTTATAATGAAGTAATAACCACAATGTTAATTTAACTTAATTGATGCCATCCAGCTATTTTTCAGCGGGAATAGTATGGGTAACCTCACTAAAATGTTTAATATTATTATTATCATTATTATTATTTTTTATTACTATTATTATCGTCATCATTTACTATATTATTATTATTATTATTATATGTCAAAGTTGATATTAGAATGGACAGATTAAAAAATAATTGAATGGCACATTAAACAAAAAGAAAGAAAGTAAGATGAGTGTATTTAGTTGCTGGTGTAGTGCTCACTGCTGGATAAGGGTAGGCTGGCAGATCTCTGTGAAAGCTGCCGGAATCTCTCTCTTCCACCACTTGTACCTCCACTGCTGTGAGTACCAGTGGCCTACTGAAAGCAGCACACATACGGGAAAAAGTCCAATAACAAAAAATAACATGCCAATGTTGAGCCAATCAAGCACATGTGACTAACAAAACAAATATCAAACTACATTATTGGTAAACAAGTTGCAGAAACTCACTAGGTTTCTATAGCCATTGTACGAATCCCTACTTGCAAGACAAGTGACATAATAATAATAAATACACTATCTGTAAGCTATGCCAAGCTGTATTCCATTACCAGTGTACCACTTCAATGCCCAAACACAATAGGAAATCTCAATTCCATTATATACTTTGCAAATTGCCAATAACATTTAAAATTCACTGCATAAAGTACATTTCTTCAGTATTTTAATATGAATATTAATTAGTAAGTCTGTAGTTGGCTCAAGTTATTAAATTATGTCTTCTTTTTATGAGAACTTCAAAGCTCAATCAATCAAACTAGCTGTTTATATAGTCCAGATGGTTTCAGTCAACACACAATATTTTTGATAATTTTAGTCTACAACAAACACACCGGTGTGTAAGAAAAACATATCAACTGACCGTAAGTGATTTAGGTCCAGAGAAGTATCGCTGCTCGATGACCTGCATTATATAACATAAACAAGATGGTGAGTGCCAAGAATCATTTAGGATAAAGAACAAAAACAACACATCTGCTAAACACACCGATACACATCACTTGTGGTGTACCAAGGAAAATGGGTACAAGCAATCTCAGCAACTCTGTAAATATTATTTGCTGATTAGTAAGTAAAGTATTCCTGCTGATACTAATAGAAACAAGCAACCACTTTGCACACTTGAGCTCCAATAGTATATGCTGTTCTTAAAAAATAAATACATACGCACTAAGCCAGCTATCAATTAAAAAATACATAATTAGAAAGCTATATATTTTCATTGTCTGCTTTTGTTCATAACAGCTATTTTAGTTACTCATGGACTGCTAAGAGACTACAACAGATGGGAAGAACAAGCTCATAACTAGGGAATAAACTGCAAGCTATAGAACCCTCAACATAGTAAACTGGCTGGCATCTGCCAATCCTGTTAACTTCACAAAAGTAGGTTAGAGATACTTCGGTGTGTATCTGGTCAGGATTTAAAGATGTTTACTTTAATAGAATTTTGTAATACTGTGTTGAAAATAATAATAAAAAAAACTTTTGTGCAGCATTCAATTATCATCAATAATTCAATTGAGCAATATTTGCCAAAATCTGTCTGTCTGTAAGCCTGTCCCATCAGACAGACAGTCAGTCTTGCAATTATAACAAATAACTACATATAGTTGTTGTTTATAATATACCTAGCAGCTGCTCACAGATAAAAGTATACAAAACTATTGCCAGCACATTATTTACTAAAACTAAGTTACTTTCAGTGTTAACAAATCTTTGAAATGTTATCTTAATATAACTGGCGGCAGGTACAGATGAAAGTGAAAGCTTAGTAATCTCTATAGGATATACATTTTTCACTTGACCAGAGAATATCATGCGGCAGTTTCGTAAATCTGGCCAATCAATAGAGTGATATTCTCTGGTATAACAAATTCAAAAAAAAATTCATGATACTCAGCATGTATGAGAACCAATGACTAATGCTATAACCTTGGAAAACGAAATAACCCAATACCAAAACTCAACATAAGAACCAGGAACACAGGTGACATCAGAAAAATACTGGCTTTATGATTCCCAGCATGTAACCAATGCTACTATCTTTGTTAGTTTCCAGGGTTTCATTTAGGGGGGGGCGAAAGGGGGCATTTGCCCCCCCTTGGATTCTAAGTGCCCCCCACCCTTTTGAAAGAACCGATATTTATTAAGAGAAAAATGTAAACCAAATTAATAATAAACAATATTCACACAGCAATTCGTCTAGGTATTTTGTTCCATACTGTAATAATGTCATTTAATTGTGTAGATGAGAGCGTCTCGGGTGTCTCCATGGCTATTTTCATCAAATAGGATAATTGTGATTGCCCAATTCGATTTCGAATTCGTGTTTTAATTAGTTTCATTTTGGAGAAGCTCCTTTCCACTGAAGCAGTGCTGACAGGGATAGATAGACATATGTTTGCCAGGGTGCTAATGTTTGGAAAAATTTCACTAAGCATATCACTTGTGGTGCGCTCTTTCAACTGCAAGTGCAGGTTACCTTTCGGCTTCTTCGATAAGTAGCTTCGAAATGTTTTCCACTCCTCTCGGGTTTCGCGGGAAATAAGAGCTTCTTTGGTGTATTCATCTCCACCAGCAGTCTTAGCAGGCAGCTCTGCACCATAGTGAGCTAATAGTACATCTATTAAGTCCTCACCATATGTATGGAAGTCAGAAGAGTCAGCAGCTGGCACTTTCTTCGGATCAAAGATGCCAAATGAGGAGACAATATCTTGTGAAATAAATCTGCTGGATATGTTTGCCTTCAGCATCCTGATAAACGGTTCAGCCACTTGTCCTTGGAATGTAGCAATGCTTTCCGTGGTTAACGTGATGTCAGTGACTTCTTCGATCTCATTCTTTGCATCCATCAGTTCTAATACCCAGTTAGCAGCAGGTAACATGGCATCATCAAGTGTATTGAGAGTGGCATCAACAAGAGGGGTGATAGCTGTCAAGTCTATTCTCTCAGTCTGGAGAGCTCTGCTCAACTTCGCCACTTGTGGCAGAACATAATCAAGGAGGTATATGGCCACTAAAGTTGAGGGCCTACATAAGGCTTTACTGATACCTAGAGCTTCAGGTGCATGTGTCTGCTCATAGATATTGTTTAGAGCAGTCACAATTGCACTGTAGCTAGCTTTGACTGCCTTCACACAGCGTTCATGGGACAGCCAGCGAGTATCTGATGGTTTCACAACTTTCAGCTCAGGTAAGTCAAGCACCTGCTGTACTGCTTTGAGACTCTCAGCTCGCTTAGGAGAATAGTGGAAAAAATTCCAGAGGGTGGTGAGTGTGATGTACACATGTTTTATCCCACTGGTAGCATTAGCTGCTTGAACGCATGCTAGCTGTAGCAAATGGCAATGGCAGTGTACGAAAAGTGCATGAGGTGAAATTTTCTTCAGGAGACTCTGCACACCATTGTGTTTCCCAGAGAAAGTAGCTGCTCCATCGAATCCCATACCCACCAGCTTGCTAATCTGTATGTTTTTATCTTTCATGAATTCAACAAGGGCAGAATAAATAGTCTTTGCATCAGTAGCTTTCAATGGAACTATATCCAAGAAGTGCTCAACAGGTTGACCGTCCATGTTCACCCAGCGGAAGAAAATTGAAAGCTCTTCTGTGGTCGTCACATCAGTGCACTCATCTGCCATTATGCTGAAATGGGAAGCTTGGCGAAGCCGTTTCAGTAAACATTCTTCAGCCCATAAGCCAACTGCCTCAACAAATTCAACAACAGCAACTTTAGATGTGTAGGTTGCATTTAATCTAGCTCTTTCAAGGAACCCCTTTAAATCTTCTGCACCACAACTTACGATTAGATCAATAAGTTCATCAAAATTTGTTGTGTGGGGAATGTGGCGACGAGCTAGAAAATGGGTGCAACGAATTAGAGCTTTAATGGCCATTCTGTTCTTCAACTTTTCCTCATCATTAATTTGTTGGAGTTGCTGAATGACTGACCCTTCTTGTAGTGCTGTAGCTGCAGCCATCTCTGCTTCACATGATAGGAGGTGAATATCACTCTTTGCATGAATTTTCATCTTCTCTATTGCCTTCTTCCAGTTCGTGAAAGGTTTTGAGATCCATGTTCCTCCTGTTCTTTGAAGAGAAATTCCTCTCTTCCTGCAAACCTTACAAAAAGCTCCTTGGAAATTTTTATCAAACATCAGCCAATTGAAGCTCTCTTCCCATTTTTTGTTGTATTTTCGACTGCTTGCAGTGATTTTCTTGCTTTTCTCATGTGTAGTTAATCTTTCCTTTGCATGCTTCTCATGGACAATTAATCTTTTCTTGGCAGGACTTGGCTCCAAAAACTCAGTATCATATTGATTGCTGTCAATTTTATCTTCTGTGTCACTGCTACTTGAGTGGCCAGGTGACTTTGAAGAGCTTGCACCACAGAAGAAAGAGCGAATATCCATTTGAGACTATCTTAAGCTGTCAGGGACTACTGCTTAGAGTTCTGGTTCTGGAAGTTGTAGAATCTGTATAGATCAAAACTCAACAACTGCTACGGTGAGCTGAGGGCTGGCCTTTTTATAGCCAGCCAGCAACCGTAAGTGTGAATCAACGTGTGATAAACCTAAGGGGAGGTGAGAATCAGAGTTGAATAGTGTGTGAAAAACATCTAAATAGTGAATGTCACAGTTGACTGAAAATTGCTAGACGGTGGAGGTGAAAATGAGTAGCTGAATTAACTTGTCAGGATCTGACATATGCAGACCTCATTAGATAAGATTATGTTTTTTTAATGTAGGACATAGGCCTTCCAATAATTCTATTTCACTCCCATGGTGACCAGTGCCGCCCAACCCCCCTTACATTTTCAAAACTCTATTTTGCCCCCCCTTGCAAGAATGTCTGGATGAAACACTGGTTTCCATAAATTCTGTGACATATATGACCAGCCATAGTGGTGAACAGCTGCTGTTTTGTCATTGCAAGGGCATACAGCATTATTATAGAATGAATTACGGTTTGGCCCCAATGAAGTATTGTATCACTCCGTCATCATAAGCAATGAAATTTGCAACAATGCCAATGAGAGTTGTGCTTTCAGCTTTTTTGTTACAACTGGTAAGTTTAGCTCACACACAGACAGTGAAGGTGACTCACTCTCTGGTATGTATATTTGGGATTTATATGTTGTATACTCTGTGAGCATTCTCTGGACATGTCCGAGTGTTTGTGATATGCAAGGATACATACAGTACATGACTTTTCTACAGCAAGCAACCTTTACTTCCAGTGACCTTCTCGAACAAGCTACTGTCTTGAATTGTCCAAATACAGAATTAAGGGCAAGTACAAGTTTTAAGTATGCTATACTAGTTAGGAAATGCAAAATAGAATTTATTATAAACACATTATGCAGGGTACAATGAATATTTAGACATAATTGTCCAGTGTCATAGGTACTTCTGCAAAGCTCCACCCACTTATATAGGTGTGCCTTGTCCTATAATTATATTGCCAAATTCTAACTAGTCTAAAGCATGCACTTGTGACAGTATCTAGGCAAGCAAAACAGTCTAGCATGCACAACTATTCTACTTTAAGAAGGAGCGTCCTGTAGTGAAAATTTCAATTGATAGGATATCCCATAGGGATTTTGTATGGTCCCATAAGAGACTGTTGTTGGCTGGATAACACTCCAAAACTAATGGATAACAATAAGAATAAAAGGCAACAGTCAATTGTAAAAAGTGTCTTTTCCCTAAGTCTTCTGCTTTTGTTTATTGTAGTAACACTAACAACCTTATGGAAGTTAGAATAGTTTTCATAAAACAAACAATGGTGGCATGTCATCCAGGTGTATTGTGAAAGTTTTCTACAGTAGATCACTCTGTATAGCCTACTATGATTTAGTCTTCTATAGCTGCCCTACTTTCACTTTCAAGCAAGTAAAAAAAAAAAAGAAAAAAAAAAAAAGAACATAAGTATTTCTATATTACTATATAATACTAATTACATAAGTCAGAATGTGATATGGCTAAACAGTTGACTTACGGTCTTAATCATTAGCAGTTTGTCAAATTAGCTGGAATCAGAGTAATACCCAGTTGCAATTGAGGAGGAGTGTTGGAAATAAACACATAAAATTGTGTGCATTTGACTTAAGGCATTGTGTATGTGCTATTACCACAAGCTAGTTGCATAATTTAGTTTTGTACTCAGTTATCCAAACATTAACCAAGAAAACATCAACTAACTGAACGAGGAAGAAAACGATACATACCACGAGTGCATTTAATAGTTATTTTGGTCACTTTTTTTTTGTTGCAAATTTGGCTACCTTCAGATTTTCATGCAGATGCAATGGCTGGAACTAAAAGAAATAGAAGAGAAATGCTCTTTCTATCGAGACAAAGCTTGAAATTTGCAAGCAGTTGAACAGTGCTTTCGAAAGAATGTGAACTTGGGAAGACTACCATCGCTGACTTCCAGAAAAGCAAGGTAAAGTTGACAACTTCTGCTTTCAAAATCAGAGGAGTAGGAAGCCAAATCACGTTGGTGCGGCTATTAAAACCTCACCCACTTGTTCATCAAATTAATGAATTCGATTACAAAAAAAAACAATATAAAAGCATTTTTTCTCCATCAAATGAACTTAAGATTATTAGTCTATGCTCTGAGTTCCAATAAATTCAATTGCTACTGCAATCACTCCAAATAATTTAGTACAAGCGTGTTTATTATATTTGCAAATGATTGTTTTAAGCAATCAGTAGGTTTATGTCAAATAAATAATTTATGTAGAGTGCATAATATTGTTTAGTGGCAAAAAACAAACAAACAAAAAAACAAAAAAAAAAAAAACAACAACACATCAGTAGACTCCTTGTAATGCAAAAATGGCCACTTTGCAAACCAACAATGCTAGAAAGACTTCTTAACCACGTTTGTTTTCCCAAAAGATCACTTTGGAAAACTAAAGGAAAGACTAGGCTGGTGTGGAGTTCCCTGATATCTTCCTTGGCCATTACTTCCCGCTGAAAACATTTCAACTACTTGATTTCAACCGCTCAATTTCGACAATGACTACGAGATCCAGTAGAGTAGAAACAAGCACACTTATTGTTAAAATATTGACGGCCATGGCCACACTTAAGTTGGATCTTTTCGTAAAGTTTTTATTTTATTATGGGTATAGTTGTGTGAAAGTTAAACATCTAAAATTTCTTATAGATGTTTATTAATGTTCATAGAACATAGTCAGTTTAAAATATAGTGGTTTTGAGGTTTTGGTGGCTTAAGACAGTTTTATTAACTTTCAATTTCAATTTTATTAATAGCAAAGCAAGAAAAGTATTTAAGCTGGAAAATTTGATAGAACATAGCTAAATAGTTATATCTTAACATAATTATACATGAAAGACATGCATTTAAAATTAAGTGAAATACAACATTTTAAAAAGAAAAAGTTAGCTTTTATCTGCTCAACAATGACGTTTGCAGAAGCCCTTCTCCCAATAACATGACATCACAACATTGGAGCATGTGCACCCAAGGTAGAATTAAAGTGGTTGTTAAACTCATGGGTAACTCAGAGGGAAATGAAAGATAGCTCTGGAAATTTTCAGTTGAGAGGCTGGGGTGATTTTTCTTTTATAACCACCGCTATAGGTGATGTCGTGTCAGCTGAAGCTTAGCTATAAGTGCGAGCTGTTGAACGCCAAGGATCCTAATGACGTTTAGTTGCGGTATGGAGGTAAGGTCTCGGGTAAGGTTGAAGCTCAGCTGTGAGCAGAAGTTGTTGGATCCCAAGGACTCTAGCAGTATTTGCTTGTGATTCATCTTGCACTGTAAGGTTAGAGAAGCTTCTGCTACCTTGCCACCTAGAAATAGGATAATTCCAAATGGAAGCCATTGCATATAGGGCGGGGCTACAATTTAGTGATTTATGATGAGCACGGGAGAAATTTTGATGTCAAAAAATAGTGTTCAATGTATGGAAAGTGAATGAGAAAAGCGCGGTTCTGACACTTCTGCCGTATAAATCGACCTGTTTTTGAAGGAAAGAGTTTTAAAAAGGTAAACAGTGGTATACCTACACTCAATGTGACAGTAGTAGGCCCAACTATTAAGATCTGCACTTTCTACGCTTTAAGCTGGACAAACTATATAGACGCAAAATTTATTTTCATGTAATGCATTCAATTAGAACAAGTTTGACAATCACTCCAATCTCCAATGAGTTCAGATAATCAACGTTCCACTCACTATATTGTACATCCTTGATAGTGTTGTACAATACAGTGAGTGGAACGTTGATTACCTGCCAATTATAACAAATTGGTTATACTAAGGGTGAATAGAAAATAAACATTATATATTATTTGGGGAGAAATGTTGCAGGAAGAGTGGGGGGGGGGGAGGGTAGATTGTGGGTCTTGAGTCATATCAGGCTATCACTGAATGTAGAATCTCTGTTCAAAACACTTCTTTGAGCAAGCATGGACTATAGTCCAGCAGATAAGAAAAATTATTGTGACAGAGTGGACCAAAGCATGAAACCTGGTATGCAGGTTCGGTTTGGCATATATAACAGTATCAGAAGGGGTGCCAAAAAAATTGTTTAATTAAAACAAATTTTTTATAAAGTGTGAAATTTTGATTAACAGTTAATTATGTAAAAGAGCTCAATATAAATTGTTTATTATAATGTATTGTGGTTTAATACTTTAATATTAATGATTAGGAGTCATCTGATATTACAGGCAGCTAGACTATTTAATAGAACTAGCTACCCTGATAGCTAGCCAGGTGTAGTAAGTTTCAGAGAATTTATTTCAGTAGAATAAAACCATAATATTACGGCTTGTGGAGCCTTCTAGTGGTCTGAACTGAATGAGGGTGACTGAACAACTATGGAGGTGTGAAGGTGTAGTCATAATTTAATTTTTAAATTTAATTGCCACTAATTAAATTATGACTACACCTTCACACCTCCCAAGTACAACTCACATGTCACAGAAATTTCCAACACCAACTAACATTCCCAGGGGCTGTGCCCCACCACACAATGATCTCATGTTCTGTATCATCTGTTTATACAAAGTTCCTTGTTCAGTCACCCTCATTCAGTTCAGTAACCATTAGAAGGCTCCACAAGCCGAAATATTATGGTTTTATTCTACTGAAATAAATTCTCTGAAACTTGCTACACCTGGCTAGCTATCAGGGTAGCTAGTTCTATTAAATAGTCTAGCTTCCTGTAAAATCGCCGTTTTTTATTTTCGCTATAATAATTGTATTGGGTGCGCAAATAAAAAATTCGCGGGTATCGCCGATTATATTGACCAAAGTTTCTTGTAAGACATATTTTTGAAAAGGAACGTATATCTGGATTGCACCCCTTCTAGTATTGCTGTACATACTTTCAACAAACACTGTGCTAAGTTTCATGCTTTGGTCCACTCTGTCACAATATTGCGGACTACTAGTAATAAGCATGTATATACTCCGTGTATTAGTCTAGGGCATGCTATATTCCAAGGCTTCCACAGCTTCCTTTCAAGGTCATAACCACACAACCTCAGATCAGACAAGGCCAAAATTCAACATGATCATATCCAACCATGAGTGGCACAGCTGAGTAAAATCTATCCGAATTTCAAGTCAATGATTGATTCGACATGGAAATCCCCAATGTTAAATCCATGCATAAATTTTCATTTGGCACGGAAAGAAATCCCTATATCACTTTATAGAGAATTCTGTTTGAGACAAAAAAAAAAGAAAAGAATCAGTGTGGTACTCTGATAGTAAGTGAATGCATATGTGGTGTGTGTGTGTGTGTGTGTGTGTGTGTGTGTGTGTGTGTGTGTGTGTGTGTGTGTGTGCTGCAGAGAATGTGAAGATTTTCTGTGTGTATTGAATTTTCTATTCCATTCATCATTATGCGATGTATACATTTCATAGTTATGTACCATTCATACTTTCTCTGTAACTGCCATATGGTGGTCTGAGAACTTAAAGCCACAAAACACTCTATCCATTACATTAAATTAAAGCATTTTGTTATCAAATATATTTTAATTAACACTCACCTACATGGGTAACATAGGAAATCGTAATGTCATACATTTAGCATGATTACGTGTCAATTATAGCTTCTCAGATTAAAGTGGACAAGTTGTATTTTGTATGAAGGTGATTTCAGGCTTTCTGAGGCAATGGAGGGCAAAGAGGATGATAATAATAAGGAAAGCTACTTCTAAAGATGTAGCCACCCTTGAAGATACTGTACAGGCTCCAAGGAGCACTTCCATCTATTTTTTAAACAGATTCAGTAAGCCAAAAACTCTCTCTCTCTCTTCCCCTCCCCTCCTTCCCCTCCCCCCCTTCAAAATTCCAGAATTTTTGGAAGTTATATATTACATTGGCTAAAATATGAATAGTAAGATTATAGAATCATACATGTGACTGAAAATTAATCAGTGTGACGTATATACCCTCATATGGCTATGTACATGTGATGTGTCCCAACCCTAGCAAAGATTCCTGTGTGAAACCCTGCATTAATGGATAACACACTACTTCTAACTTATTAAAATAATTAGTATTGTAAACGATGTCAGTATGTACTTTATGTCATAGTAAGCAGTGGGGGAGGGGGGAGGGGGGTGCTGCTCTAGGTCTAAAGCACAAAAACATGGCCTTGGACTCCCCATACCAAAATATCTTCCTACACCGCTGTATAGAGCGAGTCATTAGTACCAAACACCCTAAAGCTAACATTGGCATGTGCAAATACACAAAACAATGTGGGGCACCTATGTACATGTAATTAGTAATATTCTGTAATTTCTTCCCCTAAGAACACCTCAGTTATCAATCACCCATTGGACCCAACATGCTCAGATAAATGACTTTCTGTAACTAACATTCATTTTCTATTAGCTAGTAAATATAAACAAATAAAAGGCATAATAAACAAAAATATGTTACATTACTATCGGCAAGAGAAACTACAGTAATAGAAGGCATACACGGAACATGTCTAGGAAAAATCCCATCACTTCTCCACAAGAGAACTTTTTTTTGCATCAGAGCTACAACAATCATGTGACCCTTTTTTTCTTTTTTTTTTTAATTATAATTTACACATAAAGCCTAAACTTCTTACAGTCTTCACGCCTTACTTTATCAAAGAACTTGTTCAGCTCAATTCTTTCTGTGGAATCCATAGAAAACTGCCGAGGGTTCCTGCAGCTCTAACAACACACAGCAAATACACACACAAACATACACTTGACCTAAACAAACCATCTATTGTATCAAAAGCTTTAAGAAATGCAGCATGTACTAATTAGTATTGACAAAATTAAGTTTTTTTTTTTTTGGAGTGGGAGGGGAGGGGGTGGGGGGAGGGGATTGGGCATGTTTACTTCCTCTATATTAAATTAAGTTCAAGGCAAAAATGATTTTTTATTTAATCAGTGAGAATAACTGGCATGAAATTATTATGAGCCAAATGCTGTAATTTAATTTTGGGTTCAGTCAAACAAACAATGGCATACTTCACAAAGCATGTAAATATTATATTAGGAGGGGAAGCTGGGAATGAGGGAATGGGGGTGAAGCTTCCACCCCCCCCCCCCCCCCCCCCCCCCCCCCAATTTCCAATTTCCCCTGAATCCTGATAATATTCTGTTCATGGTGATATGAGCGCAGTGAGCTCTATTCTAGGTCTGATAAATATTATATCTAGTACCTTCTAGGACTGTAGAAATGTGGCAAAAATAATTATCAGTAACATAATTAGTCAATTCTTTACCACAAGCACAACAAACAGAACATACTCGTGAAAAACATTTCAATTGATATTTATTTTAGACTTAACTACACATCACCTACACACAGCCTGAGAAACAGTCTCCTGGGTTGGGTGTGTGTGTGTTTGTCTTGTGTACATATACCAACTTGAAAGTGTATCACAGGCAACCTAAAGATTCAGGTGCCAATGATTACTAAAACTAGTGATGCGCTTCAGCACAAATGGTGAGTGAGCCATTGTGCACAAGTAATTCAAACAATTAGCTCTGCTTACTGCTGCAGTAACCGAAGAAACTGGGAGGAAGCCTAAAATATTCGTAGTATTTGTTCTAATGTTTGCTTTAAGATATTCCTTAGCTAAGTAGTAGCTGCAACTCACAATACTTTCACATGCACACTTGTTCACTACTGCTGTATAATGTGTATAGCTATGACATACGGTGCATTCAACTTACTACCACCACTAAAAAAAACTCCAGAAACCTAACTGTGTCCTGCAACATTCAGGTGATACGGATAAGTATCAACAAAAAGGTTATGGGTATGGGACTGGATAGACCACTATGCAAACACAAAAATGTGAGGGTCAAAGTACAAAAATGGCATACATACATCCCAAACATACAAATAAATATCCCAGATTTTCAAATTGTGTTACCCCTAATAGTGTCTCACTCGCCAATGAAGTGAAAGCTAAAGTAATACAATAGAAAACTTCTCCATCAACACTATTCTTAAATGATAGCTGTGCCAGGCATGTATGGTTGGGGAGGGATGGGGTCGGTCAATGTGACAAATAAAAATCCTCACATATAAAAACAATGATTCTAGAATATATTCTGGTGTACTACTCAGGGAATGACATACTTTGCCACAGCTTGGGGCCATAAGGGGTTGACCCTATCACAATGATATACTAATAATATACGGAATTTTACAGAAATAATTGACAATAGTTCATGTGCTATGGTGAGTAAATAGAAAAATAAAATAAATTTAACAAAAACTCATCGTTATGGCATACACACAAGGACAAATAAAAATGCATTCGCTGGCCTGCAGAAATAAAATACCTCGGGCAGAAGGAGAAGTGTAAGTACACACCCTAGCAACCATGGTCTATTCTGTGGGAGTTTTCGCGTCCAAAGAGTGTAACATCACCCTTAAAATGAATAGTGGCCACCATACTAATATCCCATAATATACAGTATGTCATTCACATGATATAACAGTGGATCTTAAAGTCTTCTGCCATCTAATAGTACTTGAATAAATCACTCAATTTAATATGCCACAAACTGACTCACACCAACAAGGCAGCAGGATACAGTAGCAGTGTTATAAGCATCATTCGAGTCATTTAGTAGACTACTTACTAGCATGGGGGTTGAGACTCCCAGCAATGGAAAATTATTGTGCAATCAAAACGTTCTATATCATCAACGACCATTCCTTATCTTGGATTTATGCTCTTTCCTAGGTATCTGTTATTCCCAACTTCTAAAGAATGCTAGTTATTGTTCACTCCATCTTATCCGTTTGATTCACAGAAACTGTAACAAACCATTAGTAGTGCAAACCTTAAAATAAAAATGAAAGGAAAAGTGTCTTTCCAGAAAAAGGGAGTGAGTGTAGGAAGAGGTGGCCAATGAAACATCGAGTGAACCATTAGCACATTAGCGTATGCATAACTTCACATTATAATAAAGCACTTGACTAAAATAAAACACAAGACTGGAGTTACTGGAACTAAACGTAGCCATGAATGGCTTTTACTATATCCACTTCCTACATGTCTTTCATATATGGCTATTTTGGCCTGTGACACTTTCATTAAGTTTCATTTAGTTTTGTTTTTGTTTTTGTCATTTGAGCAAACAGAAAAGCCATAGTAAATCTGTCAGTATGTCAGGTCACTCTGTCGTACAAGTCACGGGGCTACATATAGATAAAAACAACATGCTTGTTCAAAATTCGATGAAAAAAAAGTTGTTTTTCATATCTGTGATGTTTTTCACTGTAGACCAACCTGGCTGGTTTGTAGACGTGGCTGGTTTGTAGACCTGGCTGGTTACTAGACCTGGCTGGTTACCAGACCTGGCTGGTTACTAGACCTGGCTGGTTTGTAGACCTGGCTGGTTACTAGACCTGGCTGGTTTGTAGGACCTGACTGGTTTGTAGACCTGGCTGGTTACTAGACCTGGCTGGTTTGTAGACGTGGCTGGTTTGTAGACCTGGCTGGTTACTAGACCTGGCTGGTTACTAGACCTGGCTGGTTTGTAGACGTGGCTGGTTTGTAGACCTGGCTGGTTACTAGACCTGGCTGGTTACTAGACCTGGCTGGTTACTAGACCTGGCTGGTTTGTAGACCTGGCTGGTTACTAGACCTGGCTGGTTTGTAGCCACTACATGTGGTTTGAATTTTGAACAGTCCATAACTTACAAGTGAATGTCATGCACATATGTATACTTATGGTACTCCAAATATGTTCACTAAAATATTCTCGACATTCCTCAAGCTTTTACTACCTGGTCAGTTTGATTATTAAACAGACTACTACATGCACAGTGAATGATACCCCAGAATATCACAATCATCACACAATAACTTCCACACTTCAGTTTTACTCCACTTTAGATTGCAATATATGTGACCGTCTCTGTTAAAAGGGTCCTTGTCGTGCTAAAAAAGATTTTGAGTTATAGCCCGATGAAGTCGGCAATACGATGGAAAGTGCAAAAAAAATTTTTTTATTCATCGTAAAGAACAACCTTTGAAATACCAGTTCACCGAGTTTCATAACTCACCGACGTTGAGAACTGTGTTGAACAGTTGGCTAAACACCGCCACTAAACAATCGCCCGTAACGCTGAAGCTAAGTTGCGCATATACGGATAATTTTTTTTAGTAGTTATAGCAACGCAGAAGCAGCGCGGGGGAAAGTGGTTAGCAATCTAAAGGCGATAATGGCTTCTGGTGAAGTGTGCGCTTCCGCTCTGAATGAGTTTAGCCTTTATTCCCCTGGGGATCAAGCAGCCTTGCAGGCTGTGGTTGAGGATTATTTTACATGCATGGATGAAAATGAGAGTGAATGTTTAGCAGATTTAGAAGGTATTTTTAAAGCACTTTGTGTGTGTGTGTGTATAAAAGTAAACTATTAATACAGACATAGGAATTTCTAATGGCACAAGTAATTATGATGAAACAGAGGTTATGAATGAAATGGATGTTATGCATGAAATGGATGTTATGCATGAAATGGATGTTATGGATGAATTGGATGAAACTGAATCTGATGCTCACTTATTGGAATGTTCCCAACGTGAAGTAGGAATCATTGATAATTCTGACGTGCATGAGGTGGCTTTGAGTAGGATGTCTACAATGACTTTGGAAGATTCCCCTGCTGAAATTACAGATGACATCTCTGAATTTGTTGAGAATGGTTGCGGCTGTTCTAAGTGGAATGGTAAGAGTTGTGTGAAGCAATTTTCAGTTTCTCACATACAAGAAATACGACTGCAATGCCAGGAACTTTCTCGTTCTGAATTAGACTTGGTCATTTTAGGGCAATTGCAAGCTCTAATGAACAATCATGACACTGTGTCTGTTGAATCCCACCACAAAGCCACTCCCAGAGCAACCGCTAAACTAGAGCTGCTACGTCTTACCTTTGCTTTCGAAAAAGTCCAACGCAAACGAGAGCCGTTCTGTCATGCTTACTTCTTTTCCCGGCAAATGGTAGCCACACCCAGACCGAAGCCCAACCCATTCGTATGCGGGGAAAACCGGATGTTGTTAATCACAACAAAAGCTTAACTTTGACGGGCGTTTTCTCGATTTCTTTTGGAAAGCGTAATCAAGAAAGCCGGGTACAAAAACAGTCGTAGTTCCGCTTTCAATGAGAATTATGAGGCGCTTAATAGCTCATTTTAAAGCTCATGAAACGAGCTTTGCGTTAGTGCAACTAACTAAAAAAAATTTTTTCGTGACAAGGACCCTTTTCACAGAGACGGTCACATATATATATATATATATATACAGTATAGATGTATGTGTATATATTAATAGTATGGCACGTAAATTGCCCATTCAAAAATATATGGGAAAAATTGCTGTTCAATGGAAGTCACCTGAGGAAAGTGAAATACCACGGTAGCTAAGTGAAATAGTACGGGTGCTCATGTGTGCAGCTCTAGCCTTGGAAACGTACAGTTCGAGTAGTTTCTAGTTGGAGACTAGTCATTTATTAGCGCAGAAACTCTACCCTTATTAGACGGAATGTTTTATAACAGATTAGGAGGAGCCATAGGTTGAAAACGAAGTTCCAGGGGAAGCTAATCCTGAAATATGGAGACAGTGAGTGAATGAAACAGTATATCTACAGTGCAAATAATTTTTTTTAAAGGCCTACTATTAGCGAGCGATAGCATGAGTAACCTGTGCTACTAGTGGTGTGCTTGAGCACAAATGGCGAGCGAGCCTTAAACTACACTATTGTTATTCAAACTACTAAAATAAAGTCGAGTTGTTAAATTACGCATATACGGTAAAGGGGATTCAATGCCATAGTAACCACTCCCCTCAACTGTTTGAATTGAAAAAGAAGCAACAAAATCAAGTCACGTTATTTAAAATTTTCTTTGTGATATTCTTAATAGTAGTTGTAACGCACAATACTTTCACACAACTGAACATACCTACGCAAGACTTACCTTCGTGGTAAGTCTAGTGGACAATGAATTGTCAAGTAAATGCTGTTGAGTAGTGCTTATAACTGTGACAAATAATGTATTAACTTACCACCGCCACTAACTCGAATAGAAATGGAGCTCCCATAAGTTTTTGAGTTTTAACTGCACCCGCAAAACAATTCAAAGCGGTAAACAATTCAATTTCTAAGGTGACACGGGTAATGGTCGCAAAACCAGAGGATTCTGTTTAGTGAAGTTTGGGACGGGGTCGAACGCCTAGCGAACACAAAAATACGGAGGGTCAAAGTACAAAATGACATACATACGTCCAAACATATATATAAATAAATAAATAAACAAACATCCCCGATTTTCGATTGTGTTACCCCTGTAAGTGTCTCGCTCGCTACGCTCGCTCGCCAATTAAGGATCAATGCATGGCTACCCATGCTATTACTCATACATATATGTGACCATCTATAGGAAAACCAGGCACAACGCGGCACCTTTGAATTTTTTTTTTTTGCACTTACGGAGTTGTCGGCGTCCAGATATTGAGCTCTCCAAGTTTTACCGTCGTAGCTTTAGTCGTTCCTGCTATAATAGACCTAACCGTTCCCTTCCGTAGGCTTGAAACAATACATTTTTAAGAAATCGATCGATCTTTTCTCGATATTACGCACGCCGCGTTGTGCCCGGTTTTTCCATAGACGGTCACATATATAGGATGTATGTTACATACACTATGAGGTGAGGAGGTCGGTATAGGATTTACATGACCTCGTCCCTTGGACAGCATAAATCCCGCACTGAACAAACGGAATGGAACAACCAATTGTACCATGGCTCCAAGCTAGAGGAAACACATACAACCAAATTTTGCTAGCAATAAAAAAAAAAGTTTTGGAACAGGATCAGTTCAACAAGAAACAACCAATCTTGGAGGCATCGTGGGATCAATCCCCATAATTCTAAAAAAAAAACTGATGCCCTAGTTTCGATTGTTCTTTACAGGAAGTATTACATCACCACAACAAATGGGTAATCGATTAAAAAGCAACAACACAACAACAAAAAACAACAACAACAAAATACAAAACAGAGCAGGCCAATTGAATGTGGGCTAAGTGAAAAAGAGTGTCATATGGAAAATAATGTGGTTATGTGATACGACGAGTTACGTATATGTCCCAATATTAACCACCCATGTTTATTATAATGTGACATAATAATAATAATAATAATAATAATTACAAAACGAATGTATTACTCACCACATGGATAGCTGCTGCTCCAGTAACACCTCCAGAACCACGACCTGAACCACTTGCCTGGTCCTACAGAAATACACATTTCATAAAGTATCTCAGCAGCACTAATGCCCTCCTGCCTTCAGCTCCTTCACCAGTTGTAATTGATATCTTACCTTTTTTGTGCCCACAATAAGAATTGGTACCTCTTGGTCGACAAATTGCTCAGGGTCGTAGTCTAAGTTGCTGAAACCATATAACAAAACAACACCATCAGTAACAGCAACACACCAATAATTATACTGAAAGCTACTTAAAGTGTCTTCATTTTATATCCCCTAAAAACGATAAAGAGGGAGGATGTAGGTAGGTGAACAGTAAACCAGTGGATCAGTTTATTTTTGCTTGAGTCACCCAGAAAGCCCCGAGCCCTCGCATGGAGGAAACAAAGGGGGAAAAAAAAAAAAAAAAAATTAATTAATTAATTAATTTAAAATAATAATAATAATAAATAAATTTAAAAAATAATAATAACAGATTAATTTAAGCAATAAGGATTAAGGAAGGAAAAATAAATAAAAATAATAATAATAAATAAATTTAAAAAATAATAATAATAGATTAATTTAAGCAATAAGGATTAAGGAAGGAAAAATAAATAATAATAATAATAAATAAATAAATAAAAATAATAATAAAAAATAGATTAATTTAAGCAATAAAGATAAAGGAAGGAAAAAATAAAAATGACAGAGGGGTGTCAAAGTAAAAAAAGGGGGGAAGGAGGAAACGGTAATGATGGGGCAGAGAGAAATGGTGAAGGCAAGGAGGTGGAAGCCTGGAGGTGTTCCTCCTCGTGGGAGGGTATGCAACAGCAGGGGTGGAGGAGACAAAAACAATAAAATGTTCGAAAACTGTGATTGCAGGTTTGGGGACCCGACCACAAGACAAGCAGAGGACGACGCTGGGCGTGATCCCCCCAACGGCAGCCCTGGCGTGGCTCCCTCTCGTGTAGGGAGGTGCAGGCACAGCAGGGGGAGGTGAGAATCCCCCATTGGCAGCAAGTATGCTCAATATCCTCCCCCTGGCTAGTTCGCTGAGACGGTTGTCAGCAGCTGGGGCTTATGTCGGAGACGGAATGCCTCCAGTGCTGGCAAGCTGGCAGAGAAAATAAAGCGATGGGAATTTGTTGAAATGGGAGAACTGCTTCCGGAGTTCTGGGCCAGTACTAGAGAGGGAGAAGGTAAAGAATGAAAAGAAAGGCAGCCAAGAAAGGGCACGGACATTCGGCTTCAATGCTATGCCGTCTTAAGTGGTAATTCTTGGCCGACAAGAGCCACAAACCATCCCCGAGCTGATGGTGTACATGGCCTTCATGATTAGAATCAGCCTGACTACGAAGGGGACAGATATGATTCAGTGTTTCGATGGCAAGCAGCATTGTCAGGCAATAAGAGGTGGTCTGTAATTAATCCAACACTTTTTTCAATGAACTTTGCAGTTCGCCCCTTTGGCAGTGCGACGCTGTGAACTTTGTTTCGTCACTACACACTCAGAGCGTGAGTGCGTGCAGTTTGGTGACAGAGATCCAGATGTTGGGGACCAGCTGCGGAGCCTGGAGACAGCAGTGCTAGCGCTGACAAAGCTGAGAGGAAGCAATACACCCCTGGGGCAGCAGAGAAAACTGACGGGAGAAATTTGTAAGAAATTGAATGCAGCAGGCTTCCCATTCTCTCAGTACATGTTTCTCACTGTTTGCAGCGGGTGTGGAGGCGGCCATTCGATTTCTCGTTGTGGCATACGGGGAGCCAGACTCATTCCGGCAATGAACAGGCCGGGAAGTCACTCCTACTAGGCCAGGAGGATGGGGGTTGTCGGATGGGGGCCAAAACTTGCTAGAATAGCATGGTATTGAGTTGGTGTTGTGTCAAAATTCAAGTGGCCCAAGTGGTGCAATCGGGGGAATCGTTTTTAAGGAGAATGTTTGAGCTGTTGACAAGAAAGAGCAGGAACAGTCAGTGGTGCAGGCTGAACAATGGATTCCAATCGGACATTATGTGGTGGACTACATTCTCGGAATCTTGGAATGGAGTGAGCATGATGAGAGGACAGACCGGAATAAACGGGGGGGGGGGGCAGCATTTAGACATACGCATCGGGCAGTCGTGGTTGTGGAGCATGGAAGCCAGATTCACAGGAGTGGTTGCAGCTGGAGTGGGCCCAGCTGGGAGATTGCAGGACTCACTCATCAAGGCCCTGGGCCACTGGGATAGTGCAGCATATACACTATATATTTGCACAATCCACAGGTGTTGCAAACAGTGGCAGACAGGATGATGGCAGGGGGAGGGGGGGATCAACAGACTAGTGTACTGACAGGAGAAACGATTGATGCAGTTGAAATGAGATGAGCTATTTAAGTCAAGAAATGATGAAGGGGTTTGGGGGGGAGAGATGTGAGGTGGAGGGAGAAAGGGAAACACAATTACCTAACAATAGGATTGGGTGTGTGAGTTGCTTGCCACCAGACAGGTAGCAACTTTTGGAAGGGGGTGTGGCACCCGCCATGGCTCACCCAATCAGACAGGAAGGAAGTGGAAAATAGTTGTGGCCAGGGAACCAAGATGGGATTTTACCGAGACCACACCCAGCCCAGTAAGGGAAACACTATTATCCGACGGCAGCCTGGATTGCCTTAACTACAGCATACATAGTAAGCTCCCACCCTCACCAAAAGCAAGATTGACAGTGCTCAACTATAGATATAACAAGCACCCACAGCCAGGTTTAACAGGAGCTCCCAATTGACACTCCCACACTATCAATATCAAGAGACTAGTACTCAAGAAGGAAAGGCTAGGGAATAGACCATAGACCTGAAGACCATAGCAAGTACATGTACTTCTATTTAGTATAACTTTTCCATTCAATATTTTTTGAAAGCTCTATTTAATAATCATATTGTACAGTGATGCAGTGTGCACAATTATGAAAGACAAAATTAAAAACAGCATCAAGAAATCTCAAACATTTTGAGCAACCCAAATGACCAGTATAAGATGCACAGATACCAATTTGGCCAGAATTCACAATTGTCAAGCACCTCTGTTCCTTGCAATAAATCTTTCAGTAATTTACATAGTTGAACTATCAACATCACCACTATTCCAACATGTATACGTATTTATGCCATTATTTTATCTGCTTTATTCACTAAAGTGGAAAAGACTAATGTAGCTCGCTACATGATGAAGCCAACTAGCTAAATTTTAGAATTACATTGTATGAAACAAAACTTGCTCATTGCCGTTGGGAAATGTCAGAATTATCACTGATAACCGTCCCAGTTCAAATGTCCAATAAACAACGCCGGAGGAAAATTAACAGGGGAATAACATTTTATCCATGGTCGTTGTGGAGCCAAGCTCCACATGAGAAGAATTCAAAACATAAAAAGAACTCAAAACATAAAATGGAACTTGAAAAGAAACATAACTTTTTACATTCTTTTATGATTCGTTTTATGTATCAGTGGGACCTGGCAATATAAAAGCCAAGGACCAAACCAGTGTTCGTGTGGTGAGATGTTACACATATTAAATGATCTCGATCTTAGCAGAGAAAGGAAATTTAAGAAATAGTGGCAGCTAGCTATTGCCTGAATCATTGAAGAGCTAATAAATCTACTGCCTAATTCACTGAGAGCTAGTTCCTGTGTATGGCTAAGAGAGAAAAGAAAGTGGTGGAAGAACTTTGCCAGCCAGAACCTCCACAGTCGTTACCGCAGCAACTATGGTATAAACTCTTTTAACCTTGTAATTAATGAACTAAATAGATAAATTCACTAAGAAATGTTGTTGCTGTACTTTGACTTTGCAGGAAAAATTATCTACACTGACAGGGAGAGGCTGGACATGCTGGCTGAACACCATTGAAACAGAGTGATGTAGCTGACACCTCGAACAAATCATGCATATAGCTAGTGTATAAAATAAGGTGTAAGACCATATCCGTATGTATGATTGTATGCTCACTATATTACTGACCTTGCAGTTTGAACGTTAATTGTGATAGCAAGTACACAAATTAATTTTTCCATTATGATAGCAGTTTAGAGCCGCCTTCAGAGGATATCACAATGTACAATCAACCTGTGTCCTGTGTGTGTTGGAATTCTTGCTCTCCTTCTTTTCTGGCTTTCCCTGTTCTCTCTTATTTTTCCATGTCTTCCCTCTATCACTTTCTCCACCAATTTTTCTCTCTTCCTCAAAATTTCTATTTCCCTATTTTTCTTTCATTCCATGAGCTTAGACACCCTGTGCTCTCCTGGTCCCTTTCTCTTTCTCTCTCTACTTACCTTCGCTGATCAAGAGAGATACACTCCTGTTTCTCTGCCACTCTCGTTTTCTTTCCATTTATGGACATTGTTGTACCTGGCTAGGCTGCTAACAAATTCACCTTGCCTATAGTCTAGCATAGCCAAACCCTTTACTTCTTTACAATTGTGCTCTTGGTTTACTGGTAATTCAGCGCTACTTCATGAAAGCTACTCCCCTATTTATCTGCCACTCCTGTCTACTATCCATTTTTGTTCTACCAGGCTTGGTTGCTAACCAGTTCATTTTGCACTCTTGGTTTATCCGGTAATTCAGTGCTAGTTCACAAGTATTGTATGTACACACGGTCTAGCTCATTAGCTCATGAATTATTCATGAATTTAGTACGATTAATAGCACAGGTAACCGTGCTATTGATCCCTAATAGCACAGGTTACTCATGCTATCACTCGCTAATAGTAGGCCAGCTTCATTTTAAATCATTTGCACTGTAGCTGCACTGTATCATTCACTCACTATCCCTGTATTTCAGGATTAGTTTCCCCTGGAACTTCGTTTTCAACCTATGGCTCCCACCTACATCTGTTGAAAAAACATTCCGTCTAATACGGGTAGAGCTTCTGTGCTAATGAATGGCATAGTCTCCAACTAGAAACAACTCAAGTTACATTTCCAAGGCTAAAGCTACACACATGCACACTTACCTGTACTATTTCACTTAGCTACCGTGGCATTTCACTTAGTCATGTGCTATTTAACTTTCCCTTTGCAATTTCAATTGAACAGCGATTTTTCCCATACATTGTTGAATGGGAAATTTATGCGCCGTACTATTAATATATACACACACACATATATATACTGCGTATATATATATAGCAAACTAAAGTGGAGTAAAACTGAAGTGTGAGAATTATTATTGTGTGATATTCTGTGATGTCATTCAATACGCATAGTAGGCTATTTAATAGTCTAACTGACCCTCTCTCATACCTTCATCACTCTTTGGCCCCCTACATCATGGTCTCATACAAAAGGAAGGGCTACCACTACTGGATGCAGTCCATTCTAACGGTCAGAACTAGGAAAATCCCAAACAGAAAGGGAGCAGCTAAAATTTAAGCACAATTGACAAACAAGGGACAGGAAAGCTAATGGGAATAGCGCAGTTCTTATATTTCTGATGCATAAATTGTCTTCTTTCATTACTTTTTTTGTGGAAAGAGACCTGACAAAATAAAAAGGGTATACTCAGCTCAATGTGATAGTAGTCGGTTTACTTGTAAGATCCACTAATCTTTAAGCTGTGGACGCATTGTATATTTTCAAGCCTTTCACTCCCTTTTCATTTTGAAAACTACATTCTGTAGTATTCATCTCATTTTATTGTCTTCTTTCCCTTCTCTCTCCCTCATGCTTTCACAACAGACAATAGATGACACTCAAGACTTTCGAAATTTCAAAAATATCATCATGATCAACACTTTCCTTTCTAAGGCTCTATGTTCTTTATATATTCTCTTGCATTTCACTCCATGGTCACTTCTCAAAACTACTAAAAGAGCCACCATAGCACGAAATCGTACAAAGTACAAAAGAATTGGTGAATTGTGGGTGCCTGGGTTGCCTGCCTAAGATGTCAAACTGTTGCCTATGCAGAGGTTAAGAGCATTTAATTATGTGCTTCATAAGTTTATCTTCCTCTTAACTGCCATAAGTTTGACACCATCACTTAGATTAACTGTTTATCTTATCTTAGAGAGCAAGCTACACGTAAGCACGCTCAAAAGGCTAGTAGTAAGAACCACATGGTTACTTTGCTTGTTGTAATGCTATAGAGTAGGTTTGAGAGGCTACAAACTAAACCCAATTACGCCCTTTGTTGTAGCGACTTTGTTATTCATTCATTATAGCGGTGAAAAAATAGTATTATATAATTCAGTTGGACCACTTTCAATTGTGTTGTGTATGGAATTATAAAGTAGCACAATGAAAGTCTTAAATCCTCATCCCTATGTACAGCATGTCATACCTAAATCAACTGTCAGTAATCTCAAAATCAGAGTGTGACAGACAGACAGACAAACAGACAGAGACTATAAGCCTCTTGGGCATGTGCGCTGAGGGTTAAAAATCTATTTCTGTATAAGAAATTATTATTTTGTGAAAGTCACAGTACATTTTCATCAAGAAATTACCCCACTTTGATTAATTTGCATTCTTCACAATTTTCTTTCCATTACTAATCATTAGCATTGCCATGAATGAAATGTGACGAAATCAAGGACAGATTGCCGCGACCGATGAAATCCTTGTAACAGTTTTCCACCACTGTGGCAAATTAAAATAATACCACACTTTTGGTACCTCAGCTATAGGATTTAACTAAAATGTATTACAAATCTACCAACTAACTTGTGTGACTAAATAGTGGCTGAACTTACTGTGAACCCTATCAGGGTTTCATCCAGAAATTTTTGTCTGGGGGGGTCAAAATTAAAGTGGACTAGGTAATAATTTTAAGTAATACTATAGCTATGGTTTTGCCCATGTTGACAGCAACAGTGGAACGGTCATTTAGTGACATGAAACAAATCAAGAATCGACTTCGTAATAGACTTCAACCTTCTTCACTGTCGAAGCTAATGATGATAGCCATAGAAAGCCCACAACTTGACGAGGTTGATTTTGATGCTGTACTGTCACTGTGGAAATCGATGAAGCCGAATTTTGTTGTGATGCAAAAATACAGAACTCTGATTGTTTTTCCAATATAATATGACTTTTTTGTAGGCAATTAACTTTAATAGGTAGGTAAAAAAGTGGGGGGATATCCCCCCCTGGCATTTTGACTGGGGGGGTCAAAAAAACCCTGTCCCCCCCCCCCCCTGGATGAAACCCTGCCTATGAATTGTACAACTATGAAGTGATTGAACTTTCTGAAAACCTTATGAACCATGTGACTATGAAGTGCACAGAATCTTCTGAACCATGTGACTGTAGTGGCTGAACCTACTGAGAACCTTGTGAACCATGTAATTATGAAGTGGCTGAAATTATTGTAAACCTTATAAGCCGTGTGACTAATAACAAAACATGTGAACTACGTATATTACTGAGAACCTTGTGAATCATGTGACTATAAACTGTGTGAGAATCTATGTAATACTATCTTAAAGTCTTACTTGTTAAGTCTCCTCACCTCAGAGATTCTTGATTGAAGGCTCCCCACCGACTGGAAGCCGCTGGCCTGCTAATTGATCCTGCCCCTTTACTCTGGCCATTGTGAAACTCCGCCATCCATTTGTTGAGATGGCTGTGTGTCTTCTTGTTGGTAAGGTCGTGGACCAGTATCATACCTGGCCAAGAGAATAGTAGATCATAAAACAACAACAAAACAACAACAACAATTCTTGTGAGCTCAGTACCTAATTAATAGCAAGAAAATCTAAACTACAAAAAATGGATAAAAATTACTATGTAATAATTATAAACAAAAACCCAAAATGTAAAACATTTCTACAATTAAGGCCATAAGCTGTGCCATCTACAACAGGTTCAGATCTGCCAACTCCACCACCACCACTTCATAACAGTTATTCAGCCGAACTGCCACAGCACCATGGAGAAGGAACGCCAGTCTGTGGTTTCACAGATTTCCAACTTACCACCCCCATATTCTATACAAAGAAAAAAAGAGTACTTATATACAGAGAGAAAAAGTGAAATTAAATGGACTCCATTTCTGTGAAATGTGATGATTTGGTAGTGGATGTCAGAGTTCTTAGGAGGCTTCTGGGAGGTTTGAAGGTGACCTTTGGCTGAAACGGGTAGTCATCTAGTACAAGCTTGGCCTTGATGAGTGGGCGTGGCAGGCCACGTCTGTAGATCACTGACAGGGCGGGGGGGGGCGTAGTCTGTAGACCAGAGAAACGGTTTGTGGGATGCAGGAGTACTTCTCTGTTGCAGTAGGATGTCGTGGTTAGCCATTTCATGATCATCTTGGCGGGGTAGCCCAGGCTGTCTTTGAACTTGTTGATTGTGTCATCTAGCAGGATGTCAAAGGTGGTACAGTCACTGGTGTTTCTGATCAGGCGTTTGACTTCACCAATGAAAATTCCCTTGAAAATGTGTGGAGGGTGGGTGGAATGATAAGGTAGAGGTGTCAACTTGTCACATGACTTCCTGTGGAGAGATGCGAATCTTGTGGCTTTGTGGATAGGTACATCAAGGTAGTCAACATGGGTGTGGCTACTGTCGACCACAAAGGTGAGGGCGTGGTGACAGTTGTTGAGTGCCTCTGCGAACTCATGAAGTGAGTCTTCGTCATGTTGCCACACCCCAAAGACGTCATCTATGTACCGTCCATAGGTCCGTTTTCTACCCGAGGCGATGGGGCGTATCTGATGTGGCACTTTGTGGACCTTTACCAGAAAGTAGATATAATGAGTCTTTGTTTGATCTGGATTTCTTCTACAAGTGTCTGCGAGTTTCTGGGTAATCCACTTGTTACGTACTGCTTGTTGGAACAGGACATTGGACCTCGCTTGATGTTGATGGTGGTGTCCTTGCCTAGCTTCCTATACGTGGATGTGTCGTTGAGGTGGTCTTCGCCTCGGCTGACGTAGTTATTGGTGTCCAGGATCGTGATGGAAGATCCTTTATCTGCCTTGTTAATTACAATCATGTCATCGTTCTGAGGGACGATAGGGCATCTCTATGTGGCTTTGGCAGATTGTGTTTGGCTTTGGACGATCCTAAGCCGGTTAGTTTGTCCCCGGCTCTGTCTAGATCCCTGACTACTTGAGCTGGTGGGCGAGGTGGGTGGTCTTTTTGTCTAAGCACCCTCTTCCTGGTCTTGCGCTGGAGCAGGAAGGTCCTTCTGGTTCCTTTGACATTATGATCGTAGGACCTGTAGCAGTTTGTCGTGAATTTCTCCCATGCTGAGTCTGTGATGCATAGTTGTGGGTTGGGTGAAGGTGTGAAGTCAAGTCCTAGGTGAAGGAGGCGTGTCTCGTTAGATGATAGGCACCTGGAGGATAGGTTGACTATATTCATGGGGGACTCGTGCCCCCTCCCCCTTCCCAAAAACCCAGTGGAGTCACTGGTAGGTGAAGATAGGATGCTTGGAGGAAGTGGTCGTAACTCCAAAAGTAAGACCGTACGGGGAAAACTGACCCCACCACGTGATTCCTCACAAAATTCTAGGTCTAGGTCATTTCGGGGGAGGGGGTCATTGCCAGTTGTACAGGAAGAGATGGGGAAGTCAGAGGGAACTTTCTGGGAGTGAAAGACCTAAGGTTGGCTCTGGTATCCCTGATGAACTTTCTGACCACACCACCGATTGATAAGGCAGTGGGCGGAGGCGAGGGTGTGGAGGTCGGTAATGGGGGAGGCGTGGCCTCCTGTGAAGGCATGGCGTCCTGCGATGGCATTCGGTAGATCTTTGTGAATATTAAAGTTGGTGTTGGTGCATCTCGTTTATGGCCGGTCCATAGTTACTTGGATTCGTTAACTAGTGTGGTTTTCTTCTTAACTTGTTTCTTGCTGATGTTGTTAGCTGTTTTGGTCATTATTTCTCTGTGGAGTAGTCTTTCTCCCTAATCAGTTGTGGTTAGTTTGTTGTCTATGACAGTTTGTAGCTGATCTCGTGTTCTGCACCTCTTGAGTCCTTGCAACTTTGTTGAGTAACCCTAAATCAAGTTTGCCAAATATATTCTTGAATCTTCAACAATCATTCTAACAGGGTGCAGCTAATGCACCACAAATGTGGGAAGTACCTAGTGTTTATAGATCAAATCAGGGGTTCATTTAGGGGGGAAGGGCCGGGAGGGGGGGGGGGGGCGCTCGAAATATTCTTAAAACTTTGTAAGCAAACTGTAAAAGTTAAAAAGTGAACAACGAAGGTGATCGCAAATGCTTTAACCATGATTTTCTTGCTTCTCTAATTATTGTCTTAGTAATAGAACCCCATTTCCTCTTCCATCTTAATTATGTATGAAAGTTGTGACCCCCTTAAGATAGCGCAAGCTCAATCTTGCCCCCCCCAGATCAATTCCTAAATGAAGCCCCCTGCAAATGCTTCATTTGTGTTTTTCTATTTGACAGCTAAGTAGAAACACTGCCGTTCCTTCAGCAAAGGTCCAAAAACAGTGTCCATATTCTCATCACATCTTATGAGCCCATATCGGATGTCACTCCAACTTTTATCTTTTTACTCCTCCTTGAAATTGCTAGCATTATTTTCATGAAACAAACCATTTTTGTAAAAGTCATAAGCAACCATTCAAGAAAAGTTAGACATAACTCTGCAACAAACAAACAAACAAAACAAACAAAAAAAGACAGCATGATGACAACAATTTAGTTTAGTTAGTTTGATAAGTCTTTTCCCAATACTGCTGAAACTATTTCTTACATGATTCAGTCATTCACGGCTGAAATGATTCTAATAATTGCAAATTTTTCTCATTCTAACAGCCAAAATTAAAACTTAACCGTAATGTTAAGTTTTAATTAACAATACTGGCTGTTAGAACGAAAAAAAATTGCAATTATTATTTCTTACACCTTTCATCAACATCCTCACCATTGACATTCTGGTAGAAGACTGGTCTTCCTTTTTTGTGGTAAGGGGCTCCTCCTACGTCCCAGAACTCCAGGAAGTAGTTTGATGAGCTGCTAGGATTTCGAAGTGGTGGGTTGTAACTATGCAACTACACATTACACCAAATGGAGCAATACAAATCATTCGTCACTTAGTGTTCAATACATACAGTCACCTCAATGTCTGCATACACACAGTCACCTCAATGTCCACTTATAATTACACTCGGAGCAATACAAATTATTCATCACTTGGTTCTCAAGCACTCTGTCAGTAGTTAGGGTCCTATCTAGTGGGAAGAAGCTTCTCCCCCAAACTTCCAAGCTTTCTCCCCAAAATTCTCGGCTTTCCCCCCTAATATTTGCAGTTGTGTATAGAATACCATCAGACTGAACCCAAAATGATGGTATTTAATCCAAATAATCTCATTCTACTAATTTAATTTAAAGAGAAATATCATTTTTGCCATGGCAGCTAATATATAGAAATTGTACACTTGACCTAACTTCCTCCCAAACAAATACTTACTGATAGAACCCAGGTAGGAGTAGCTACCTTTCATCAACTAACCACCAAATCATTATTAAATTCTGAAGTGTCTTTCCCTAATTGCAAAGATAGAACTACTGGCATGACGTTGACATTTAATTAACAAAAATGAAGAAAAAAAGGAAAAAAAGAAGAAAAGAAAGAGAACACCTTGTAATTGTCATCCATTAACCAGTCACCTCCATGTTCGCTTACAGTTACACTCATAGGCTTAAAGAACAGCTAATTTTCTCTATAGCCTTATCCAAAAAAAATGGAAAGATTCTCAACTCACTTTGACTTCCACAGTGCAGCCAATGGTCCAGGCTGGATTTGACAATACTTCATCTTGACATATCAGATGAACAAGACTAGATTTACCAACTCCTTCCCTCCATAAAATACACACATACACAAAAATAAAAATAAAAACAATTCGTCTCAGTCCAGGAAGGTACAGTTGTCAGGTGTTGCTAGTTAGTGGAAGTTTCCAATTTTAGCTAGCTTTACTACTAAAACAATTACTCAGTATCCGATTTCGCTCACCTGTGTCCCCTAATACTAAAATTTTGACTTTCTTTAGACTGTCAGCAGACATTTCAGCTCAATGGGGTCAATAGGTCATTCGACGACTTTTACCATGTTTATTTCGACGACTTAACCAAATCCGAGTGAGCGGGCTTTTTGAAATGCCTCGATTCGAGTAGAATTGGGTATCGCAGTTCCCAGTAGTCTGCCTGGAGAATTAGTCTCAGACTGCTACGCTGATTCTGCGTGTTGTAATAACGCCGCGGTAAACCCTATCAAGATGTCAAAATCTGTAGCTCAAGGTAAGAAGTGTTTTCGAACAATGGCGGACAGTTGTTTGACATTTGTTAGTAGGTAGCCATCATCCTTCTAATACTAAGAAAAAGAAGCCCGCACCAACTAAGTATGATGAAGAGCGTCCACTTAGAGGGAAGGTGTTTTTCTTGGATCTACCTGGGTATAAACACACAGATACCATTGAAAGAAAGTTGGTCCAGCGAGGAGCCACAGTAGACACATTCTTTCACAGTGGAGTCAAGTATTTAGTAACCTACAGGCACAACTTGCTGTCTGGGAGGAAAGGAGGGGCAACACCAACCACTTCCCAGAGTTCCAGCAAGAGTTTGGGTACTGGAGGTCAGCTGGGAGTCCCCTCTCCTTCTTCAGATAGCTCTAAGTCTAAGTCAGTCCCTGTTGCATATGGAACAAGAGCTGCGAAGATGCTGGCTGCTTCTGTAAGCTTGCGTGTTAGAAAGTATGGGACACTTATGGTGAACAAAACTAGTAATATTAGTTTGACAGTTGATGTGTTCAGTTGCTATGAATGGGGGTAATATCATATCCACTTTCCTCGGTGTGATATGGTAAAGGGTTTTTGCTATACCTAGTAGTTGCAAAATGTCACTAAGCATAGCATACATTGACTTAGTTCCACATTTTGATGTGCATAATGTCACTGCCTAAATATCCATCCTTGCGAGCACTCAAGCCAAATTGAAAGTCACATAGCTAGTGGTTTAAATAGTGTTATGTGTTTCCTATGTATATCCTCATTTATTGCATAGTAGAGAGCTAGTTGTTACTAGCTGTGATTTTTAATGCTTGCATCTGAAATATTGAACTATTTGTATGATATCTATGTTTATTTTTTCCTTTATTTTTGTATCTGATATAATATATTACATATAATTTGTGTATTTTCCTCCCACCATTGCTAAAGGCATTCTGTTAGTTGTTTTTTTGTTTGTTTGTTGTTGTTGTTTTGTTTTTGTTTTTTGTTTTGTTTGTTTGTTTGTTTTTTGTTTGTTTTTTCATCATAGCTGGAAAAACAGGGACCAAAAAGTAATGAAGCTGATCTCTTGAAAGTGGCTCGCAGGTTTGGCACAAGAGTTATTTCTCTGGAGGAACTTCTCAAGGAACTTCGCAAGTTTAAGTCATTACCAGCCAAGGAAAACAAAAATGCCAAAGACAGAAAACAGTACAAAGGTATGTGAAAAGAACAGATTTTAACTAGTGTTATGCTACTATACCAACAGCAAGCTAGCTAGCTTAGCTACACTTGATAAGCTTTAATTTTAATATAATGTATATTATATATATATATAGATTCTATCTAGTGGTTGGGAAGGAGAGAAGTTTCTCTCCCAAACCCCAAACTTCCAGCTTCCCCCCAAACCCCAAATATTTGCATGCTATATGCAGTATGCTATTAGGCTGATCCTAAAATTACAGCATTTAGTTGAAATAATTTCATGGTGATTACTCCCACTGATTTAAAGAGAACTATCACTTTTGCCTTGTAACTTTATTTAAAGACTGTGGTACTTTCTTACAGTGACTAAATTAAAACAAGTGTTTATGAAGATAGAGGACAACTCTGGTGCCTATCGTCCCCTGGTCTTTGAGGCAGAAGCTTGGCCTCTACCTCTGATTGGCTGTTCTGCTAATGCCTGTCCATACGATGTTCCGAGAGGGAGTGGCAGATCTCGCGTGGCTCAGCCGTCACGAGCCACAGGTGCCCGATTAACTCAGGAGCTTCCCGTGTCTCTACGAGAAGTGTCTGCCCCAACAGCAGGAACCACAACCACTGCAGTGGTCAAGAAAAGACCGGGCTATTGTGAATGCTGCTCAGTGCGTTATGAGGACTTGAAGATGGTAAGAGAGATACAAAACAGAAGTTTATTTCTATCAAACTAGTGAGTTAGATGGGATAATATTGTAAGCTTTGGTGCACAGTACAGACATGTTTGAAGAACTTTATACATGCAGATAATTAAATATAAATGATAGAAATCTTAAATGCGTGCATTGATAGCAAACTTAGGGCACATGTTCATGTGATTTTACTTTGACTATGTTAGTGTACTGTGAAATTTTTTCATGTTTTTAAGAAAAGTAAATGATGGCAGGAAGGGGATTACCATGGTAACTAACAAGTCCACATTGTATGGCTTACATTTAAATGCTAAAAATGTGGCACAAAAGTCTGTCTTTGAGGAGTTGACTGGACATCTACTCTTTTTCTGGGTTCACTGCAGTGTTATGCTATTCACATTTCGACTCTCTTTTGTTTGTGCCATTCTTATTTGTAGCACCTGAAGAGTAAAAAACACTTAGACTATGCCAACAACCCCGCAAACTTTGCCACTCTTGATACTTTGGTGAAAGAAGGAGGATATTCTTACCCACAGTTCCTGGAGAGGATGAAGCATCAACAACAACATCAGCAGCAGCAAAACTGTGACATGGCAGAAGACACAGTGGTTCTTTTAACTCCACCATCCTCTCCTCCAATTAATGCACCATCTCCTGCAAACTTGGGTTCAATGTCATTTCAAGTGCCACCACATAGCTAGGGGTTTAACTGTCACAATATTCCTAAATAATTATCATTCTCCTTTTTGATATCTGGGTCCTTTAGATTGCTCCCATGTGTCTTTTTAAAAACAAACAAACAATGAAAAAGAAAGGAAAATTAAGATATAGTAGCTATTGGAGCATTGCATTTAGAATAGCTGATCGTGCAATAGATTGCATATCACTAGAGATATAATTACAGAATATAGTGTATTATACAACAATTTAAATTGAAATTACATAAAATGTATATGGAAGTTTATAGATAAATGATATAAAGTTTAATAACATGTTTTATTTTATCACATGTATACAATGTGCAAAATAACGACAGAGCTATTGTGGACAGTTAGCAAACAAACAAAACAAATTGAAACCGTGTATGTTTGGCTAAGCTCCAAATAGTAGCTACCTTCTGAATTCAAAATGGTGCCGTATGCTGAGTCTGAACACACATACACATTATACCTATTTTGATCAATTGCTAAAAAGATGCATTGTTATCACAAGGCATGCATTATAATACTACAGCTGGTTAGATCTGGCAAAATTAAGCATGTTTCAAGCTAGAAGTCTAGTGAGTACAAAATAAAGGTTTCCAGGAAGTGGAGAGGCTCTTATTCATATATTGCTTGGAACTTAGAGGTAATTCAGGAAAGGAAGTGCTAGTTTTAAATTTTATGTTAGTTTAGACAATGTCAAGAAGTGAACTTCAAAAACATACAACCAGTTTACTTGATAACCCTTTACCAATTATTGTTATCTCTGAATGTGGGTAAGTTCAGCCTCCCAGCTTCTGGTGGCTATGTATTTATATTTAGGATGAAAGACAATAGTTGCTCAATAGACAATAATGAGGCTAAACGAATGCATCAACAACTTAATTATGCTTGTAACAGAACTTCCAAAAAAAAATCACAGCCAATATACCTAGTGGTATAAGGAATGAAGATTATCAACATTAATTTGTGACAGTTAAGTAATGAAACTTATGTAGCTTACCTCAATAGCACTAGGGTTGTTTCTTCTTCTGCTGAAAAAATTCCCTCTTGATTTCTTAGATAGTTCTCTGTTGCGTTGTTTCAGAGTTTTTATTCGATCTTCCAGTTCTTCTATTTGTCTTGCTTGTTCTTCAATCTTTTTCTTGCTGCGCTCTTCATTTTGTCTCACTAAATCAGCATTTGGCTAAAAATAAACAACACACATTCCAAGTCCTATTTCACTGAAATTCAGCGCTGACATAAAAAATATATATTTACCTCATAGGTTCCTAGGACTTAAACATAGGTTCCAAGTGCCACGAAAGCTCCGTGGCAGTCACGGAATTTTACTCTATCAATCTGCCACGCACGGAAGTTCTGATTGCCTATTGTCTGCCACGGAAATCCCCCTATCAGAAACCACAGTTTACTTAATACCTAGCTTTAATAGAAAACCATACTCTATCAGCAAAACCATACTCTCTATCAGCAAAACCATACTCTCTATCAGCAAAACCATGCAGCGTATCCATGTAGGCCCTCATGATGCAATTCCACACAACACTTATACATATCAAATTTTGATTTCTGATCTTGAATACTTCTTTCTTGGTAGTACTGGCAATGGCAGAGTGTTTCCCAACCACCTGCTCCTAAGAAAGCAAAAAAAAAAAGGAAAGACAAGGCTAACTCATTTTTGATAATAAGTGGATAGAACTTATAGTTGATGTCTGGACTTTTGAATATTCCTTGCTCAAATGCAGAGGCAGAAAGGGGCTTCTCAGTGCTGAGGAAAGTCCATACTGACAGAGGGCCAGTCTTAGCCACTCTACTATTATTAGCTTGCTGAGAGTTATGATGAACAATAGTGATTGCTGCTTTGACACTATAATTATCAGATGAATTGATTACAAAATGCAAAAAAGCTACAATCATTCTCCAAAATGAATCAATATAACAATAGTCATTGTCATTAATTATATTCATAACATTAATTACATGAAGGATGTGGTCAATTGAGTTGATTTAATTAATGGGTGTGGTTTGTCACTGATTTCCATTTCTCAAACTTGGAACCTATGCTTAAAAATTGAACTGAAGCAATATGCACAAAAGATATCTGAGGTTTTTTTGTTATACTTTAGTCTGTAAAGACATCCCTTTTTTTAATTTTAATACACTGGTTTTCTGGAGGTAGCCATCTAGCTACAAATTTACTTGCTCAACCACATATAATTACCAATGGGCTCTCTCATAATATATACTCCAGTTATTGAGATACTAGTGTTTCATTCTGAGCCTTAACACAATTACATGATTAGCATAAACATGTTTTTGAGTGTAACTGTATAATATTTACATACCAAATCAAAAGATTAGCTACTTACTGCTGTTTCAATACCACCATCTTCTTTTCCACTAGTGGTCATCACAAAATTTATTACAGCGAAATTAGGATGGTTTAAAGGCTCCACTTCCTTGCTAATGAGCTGTTTGGCTGGCTGCTGGTAGCTATTATTCAGAGAGCTATCACTAGAGCTTCTGGGGCAACTTTCATTTGGTTGAGGAATCTTGTGTTTATAAACTTTAGCCCTTTGCGCATTAATCTCTCGGTGTTTTCCCCTTGAAAAGTCTGAATCTTCCGAAGATGCACTGTAACCACTTTGACCTGATAAAGTTTCTCCACCTAATAATAGTAAACACAATTATGAATATCAGTTGAAATGTGTATAAAAACCAGCCATGTTTTTACACAGGGGATTTTGATGAGAATGAGGAAAAAGTATTACAAGAGAATATCATACCATCTCCTCTCATTTACATATCGGACATGAATCAACTACTGATCATTTCTACTCTCCCTTCTTCATATCTTGCTAATACACAAAATAATTAAGACTCTCTCTCTGAATAATAGACCATGGCTATATTACTCTAACATGAATAGGTGAGTTTACAAAACCTTCTCTAGCTACTTGTTGTATTGGATCTGAGATAGCATTGATAAGGTATCCTTGTAATAACTAATAGCTTTATAAATCCAAAATTAGATTACACCATTGCACTTAGCTAGTAATCATTACTGTATGATACAACTTAAAATTATTACATAGGAAATATAACATGTCAAGCAAGATATTATAAAAAGCATGCCAAAAAAACTAAAAAAACAACTTAGCAAATAATCCATGCTAAAATATCTAGCAAGAATTTTATCCCAAAATGCTTCACAAGATTATTACACCTTCCAAGGTAAACTGTCTGCCTTACATCCAGGGCAGAAAAAAAAAGCAAGGAGTCATCTATGAAAAATTAAAGTGATGCCTGAATTTTTTTTTGCTAGAACTCTGTATCTCATTAGCTATCAGATGTAGTAGTTATCATGCTTTGGTTTTTGTAGTCACACCCAATTCACACTTCAAGTCAGTCGATCATGATCATTATACGTATATATTTGTGTTGTGTGTCTTTGTACTCAGTGGTGTTCTCATACCCGTAGCCAGGGGGGGTTCGGTCAAACCCCCCGTTTGAGTGACCGGAAGTAAATTATTTAGCCACACCTCACATTTAACTTATGGTATGTCGACTTCTGGTCGATCGTGTCTAAATCGCAATGGAATATTCTGCTATTTAGCTATATATATCCCCGAATATACTTCATATTCTATATGTGGACGGCCTAGTCTGATTCCAAGCTTTCAAATAAACATTGAGCTCCTTGACTACAAAACATCGCTCTCGTTATGGGACTGATAAAGCAAGCTACGCTACAACTATTCTTTTTATGGTGTACCGTAATGTACTTATTTAGATAACTTATAGTACTAACTGTTTGTGTACAGCTCACGGTAGTGATTAGAAGCCTGGTTACACGAGAACGATATAGCATTAGCTGTTTACCGCTTATTGCTGATAGTCAGCAGTGTTCAATGAATTTATTAATAGAACACATAGAGCATCAGACAAATTATTAGTTTTGGCATATTTCCCCCCTTCTTTTTCGCTTAAACGAAGAAAACAAAAGTAGGTGTGGCTTTCTTGCGTTTCTATGAAATCCGAACCCCCCTGCACAAACTCCTGGCTATAGGCCTGGTTCTGGACGCATTTTAGCTAGTAAAACTTAGTCAAGGTAGGTGTTATAAACGGATCGCTATTAGCGAACACTAAGTTATTACACAAAGGTGTTAGAAGAGCTAAAATGTTCATACAACTGAATGCCACAGAAAATGTACTATAAAGCCTCAATGAAGGGGTGTGGTCGAGTGATTCTTTGTGTCTGCATGTGCTACTACTATTAGATTTTGGGTGTTCAGTACTGAAGTGTTCGGATAATTGAGTTCAGACAACTGTACATACATACATACATACATACATACATACATACATACACACACACATACATAAATACATACATACATAAATACATACATACATACATATATACATACATTTGTATACTTATGTTCTGGCAAGAAGTATACACAAATTAAATGACGCACCAAAGGTGCGAACCCTCAGCACTATTAAACACTACCTAGCTATTACAATACAATCTCCTTCCAAAAGAACAGTTAACTATTTTATCAATATAGCTAGAGCAATGAAAATGGTACACATTGTCTTCATAAAGAAACTAAACTGGCCAGAAATGCTCACCTGTATACATTTTCAGTGCAAAACTTCATTTCTTTCAACTCCATTAACTTCCCTAAGCATAAAGCAAACTACACCGCTTGGCTGCAAGAAATTATTTGCTCATGTGATTATGACGTGGCACTAGGGGGCATTACCCATAAAAGCTGGTACCTGTGCAGAGCTGAAAGCTTCGTGTTTTCTCAACGCCCGAAATTAAAAACAGTAGCACAATAAAATGTCTTGAATCTTCGTCCTGAGTAAGTAACGGTTAAGTCAGTAATCTCCAAAATCAGAGTGTGACAGACCGACAGACAGGATGACTACTATAACCCTCTCACGCATGCATGCTGAGGGTTTATGTAGTTTAAAAAAAACTAAATATTTCAAAACTTTTTTTTTTTGTAAAAAAGCTATAGCTGCGTGCTTTAAACTTAGTGATTGTAGCTCTTTCCCTTTTATGTAGCCAAAGGTGCAAATACTTGGCACACAAGAACTATGGACTTGGCATGCTGCTACACTAGTTATGTTGACATATGAGTGGCTTAGTATAGGAAAGACAGTAATACCATTCATCTAACATCTTACTTTCCTCCACAGCTTCCATTTCAGTATCCTATTCTTGACTCCCCACGATCACCTAAATGATCATTATACTATAATACAGCTATAGCTATGTATAACACATAATTATGCAGTTATATAATATATCCACAAACTACTAATTGGTTCACTCAGTTGACAGACACCACCTGGCCACTACATGTGATCTTACCAGCTATTATAGCCTAATAATATAGCAATGTGTACTAAGGTCAAATAGTATAGGAACATATGCCAGTTGGACAGCAAACCAGCCTTACATACTTTAACAGCAATCTCTCACTCACATTTCATGCAATCTTTATTTTTACTTAAAAAAGATTCCATGAAATACCTAGCCACACAGGACTATTAAAAAAAAAATTAACCAACAAAAGCTCTACATATCCAAATGGCTTCTAAATCTTTCTAGCTTATGAAGCATCAAAGGTATGACCCCTCAGCGCTACTATACACTAGCTAGATATTACAAATCATTTCTCAGACAAATAAAGAAGACTGTATTTGGCATACACCTAATCAGGTATCAGTATGTCGATTATGTAACTCATGTAATCAAATCATTTGTTATTGCAAATTGATATTCCCAGGTCAGTAAAAAGTGAAATGTCGAGACTATCCCAGCTGGCAAAACCAGTAGCTAAGTTCATATGATGTAGCTGGAAACATCATTTTGTTCATAGTTCTGTAGTACACTGTTGAACTATCAGCTATGTATTGAGTAGAAAGCAATTTTGGCCCACTCCAACCTTGCACCACTTGAAACACCAACCAACTCTTACTTCAAGAAGAAGACTCACCAACAGTGTAAGAAATATACCACAGCCAAGACGATCTCACATGCCACTTTGCAGCTCAAGTTTATAAATTCAGTTCAGAGCTAGAAGTTGTGGTGGGAGCGGCCAGGACACTTACAGGGGTAACACAATTGAAAATCGGGGATGTTTGTTTATTTATGTGATGTAATTTTGTGCTTCGACCCTCGCGTTTTTGTGTTAGTTATGTGGTCGACCCCGTCCCAAATTGCACTAAACAGAATCCTCTGGTTTAGCGATCAGTACCCGTATCACCCTAGAAATTGAATTGTTTACCGTTGTCACGGAAATAATGGGTATCCCTTAAAATTGGGTATCCCGGCGTACCCATATTTCCGGAAATATTGGTATCCCGCCGTAAACTTGGGTACCCTCGCAGCCGATTGAAATGGAAGTGTTGATAACACTTGTGCGTTCTCCTTCTCGTGTGCTCACGCTTACCTGGAACATACAGGGGTTGGAAAAGAGTAGGAAGAGTGTCCTGAGGTGGTGGGCAAAGTTTTTTTTAAGTTGATCGAGGCGATTTATACTACTATATATCGGAGAAGAGTAGCTATCGTGGCCTAAAAAAAATTTTTTTTTTGTAAGATTATGTATTTAACATGAGCAATGAAGCTAACAGCTTCATGAAGATTTCTTTTACGATAAGGTTTATGAAGTTGAGTAGCTAATTCAAGATTCATTTCATTTAACATTAAAATAATGAAGACTTAATCATCTAGATGACATAGCTATAAGGTTGATTATTCTGTATCTACAGTTGTGTACTTGACAGCAAGTTAACCTTGGATTTGTCACAATTTATTGAAGACAAAAGCTTGAAATAATATTATTTCCATAGCCATAGCAATCTCCACATGATTCTAGTTCAAATTACTCAGAGCATTATTCATTTCTTAATATTTTATTGATTGGCTAATGGATCAAAGTCCAAATCCAATAAGTCCAACATTAATTGTAGAAGATATGGAAAAGCAAAGGAGAATTGTATGAAACACTCATGATCAGAGTCACTTTGGAGTAGCTACACAAAACAGATGGCATTGTGTCAAGAAAATACTACAGGCCTGGAATTTTTTTAGAAATTAGATAATGTGAAATAATGTGAAAATAGATGTGAAGAATGTATTTAAGAAGCCGTATATTTAATTCAATTGTGATAGGGAAACTTGGTGCCTTCAGCGAATACCTACAATAATTTCTGCATTCTCACACACTCATAGGAGTCACTTTCGGTATTATTTAAAATAACATCATTACATTAAAGTATGGTGTATTATTTAAGTAAATAGAAACGAGACTGTAATGATCTACATGAAAATATAAGAAGTATTGAATTATTCCTTGTTTTAGAAACAATCAAACTTGGTAATTCTTAAGATTAAAAAATGTAAAAGGTGTAGATGTAGTCCATTCTTGTCTTCTGGAGGTATAAGGAAGGTAGGCTGGGGTGGGGGAAGATGGGTGGGGGAACAGTTTACAATTACAAATTAAACAAAGGTATATAAGTTTTTTGCCTCAAGTAGATTCTGCTTCTTTAATTCCATGTTTTTCATGAGTGTCATATCTTTCAACTACTCAACTATTACAATAAACCCTCTCATAGCAAACTCAATGATAATTGGAACTACCATTCTTGTACCATTTCAAAGTGTACACTTTAAAGATGCCTACTTTTGAAACAGAAGTGACATTTGCGTTAAGGATGGCATTGCACTTTGGTTGAATTAAGCTATTGGTTTCTTGAAGTATGCAGTCATTTTTAGTTCATGCAAGAAACCAATGATGGAATACATGATTAATGATAGAGAGAGAGGAGAGGTAGTATTGACAGTCACCATAGATTCTGTAGAATTTTAAAAAATCTTTCTAAAATGATCTAAATCAGGAACTGTTAAAGTTGAACAGCTAGTTTGTTTGCATGTGATAAAAAAATGATCACAAATTGCAATTCTATAGAGAAAAACAACAACTATAAGTATTCTCTTTACCTCTTATGTTATTACATTTGATCATTGTCAGCACCGAAACAAGCTAAAGACATTAGCGGATACACTATACCTTATTCCAGTCAAATCCAAGTATTCCACCAGATGAGAGTAGATTCAATTCAGCCGGTGCCTTCAAATTCACATAACTATTTCATATTTTTTTTGCTTATTCTTAAAGATAACATTTAGCTATCATCATAATATTTCATAAGTAATGTGTGTCAATTTGGTTGCCCTCATAATTTTGATCACTGACCAGGGAAGGTGATTTATTAATTTATTTTTCAAACTCACCACAGGATTTCTAGTGTTTACACTCAAACATGGGATTCTTAATTTTAGGAAAAAAAGAAGAAAGACTATTTAGCTAAGCAAGGTTATCTAGAAAAAAAAACTGAGTATAACTAACTTGCATAGCCACAGATTTTAATAATATAGCTATGACCCTTTAATTTCTTATTGCATACGCTCCAACTTTCAAAAAATGCTTAAGGATAAACCACACCCTTATCTCACCACCACTAATTGTACCCATATTAATTAGAATTGTATTATTATGAAGTGATGTTGCTTTGTTGCATGTATTGTGAGCACCTGTTCATTTATAACAGCATACTTCAAGTTGAACTTCAGGTTAGCAATCAATGTTCAAGCACAGCACTGACCTTATACATAGCTATAATAAAATGACGTAATAATGTAGCTGACTTTGCACATGCTCAACAGAGTATTTATAATAGACACAACAACTTAAAATAAGTTTCAACAAGGTGTGATTATCCACAAAAATAGTTTTTTTCTTTTGTAGGCAAGTTGGTTCATTGAATTCGTATACTAATGAATGTCGTGCTTTTCGAAGCTCAAAAAAGCACTAGCCCAACTACATACATTTCCAGCAGAAAATGAGGCTACCTATTGACAGTCTAACATGTGAGGAAGAAAATGGGGAGGAAGTGACGTAGGATGGGGTCATTGAATCTTTACTTGAACAAGAAATTTTGCAATGAGGTTGAAATCAATAAAACTAAAGCACAAGAAAAAATTACCTATGATTGAAACATGAATTAGATAAGAATTAACATTGGGACAGAGGTACTTTTTAAGTATGTGGGCAATGAGAGTGTGACTTTAGTGGGTTGGGCACTAGTAGCATAGGCAGCACTGCAGGTAGTTGTGGTAATTTACTAATACCCACCATTGATGTCTTGATTCAATATTATCACTTTAACTGACATGAATAGAGGTGTTTTACTGGAATGACAGGATCGACAGCGATTAGTAGTGAGTTGAATATAACTAAAGCACAGGAAAACTTAAAATATACCTATTATCAAAGCATGAATTTGATGTGAAGATACTGCTCAGAAGGACAAAAAAAGTGGCAAGGTTTAGCTTGTAAGGCTAGGACCATACATTATCAGCAGATGTGTGGTTAGGGCTTATATAAGTTTTCAAGAAATGACAAGGTCATCAAGACCAAAGCTAATATTGCATGTCTGAAATTTTATTTAAAAAAAAAGCTTGAAAAATACAATTGAATTTGAAACCAGAAATAAAATTTAAGAAAGTAGCTAATTTCTGATGAAGAGTAGAATAAAATACTCATGTGCTACTAAATTAAATAAGTATATATGCAATGAGGAGAAAAAAGCATGTGTATAATTGTCACATGTTCTTACATTCTATTTCATTCATTTTTCCTTCAAAGTATTACTTGGTCTTTACACTACAAGAATTTTTACCCTCATTGTTAGCTAGAATGTTGAGCAATGTACATCCATGTTATTAAATTGATATTAGTGTATATCTCTCAATTTAATAATATAAAATGACACTATGAAAAAAATATAATTTGTATCGAACCTGTTTTACCACCCTCATCTCAGTTAAAGAAATTTGAATGTGCCAGCAATGCTTAGAAGTTTCAAAATTATGTGAGGAAATTTACACTGGTAGTAGGTTCTCCTTCACAGAGATACACGCCTACCTGCAGAGTAAGAACAATCTGCTGGGGTTGGATAAGAGTGGGAAGAGTGTCCTTAGACGGCGAGCGAAATTTTTTGTAGTGGACCAGGATGACTTATATTGCATTGGAGGAGGTAAAGATACAGTTCACTTAGCTTCCTTGTGATGATTACCTCCTTGTACTTTATTCATTGCATCAGACTCAAACTTTCTAGTTCAATCATCAACAAGAAAATTGTGTATACATAGCTAATTGATAATTCTGTATCTACAATTATGTAGGTGACAGCAAGTTCATGTTCAGAATTTATTGAATACAAAAACAAGCTAAATTACAGAGATGTATTTATTGATTAGTAAATTCATCAAAGCCTGTGACTCCAAGATTAGTTGTGGAGGATGTGAAAAAGCAAAGGAGAATTGTATCAACATGATCCGAGTCATTTTGGAGTACACAGAACAAATGACACGGTGTCAAGGAAGTACTACTGGCCTGGGCTTTTCAAGGATGTGAAAAGATATGTGAGTTTCTTTAGAAGCCTTTCAATTGTGATGGTGAGAACTTGAAAATCATTATAACTATGGTCAATAGTCTTCTGGAATTCAGTAAAGGGTGGGAAATAGGGAAGAAGGGAAGTATTTTCCTGTATATGTAATAATGAATTTGTGGAGAAATCAAGAAAGTTTAGATACTATAATATATTGATGATTATATGATTATAGCATTTTATATTATGTTTGCAGTATTATTTAACAATTATAATTTCAAGATTTTATATTACTCTATATAAAAATGTGTTTACTCTGTACAGTGGAACCTTCCATAGAAAACCCTCTAATTATACGATTGAAATTACCACTTGTACTATTTGAATCTACATACCTTTTGTCCATGGCTGTAAAGCTATAAGTTATAATAATTTTCACTTTTTGAAGCAGAAAATCCGATTTATGGTAACACAACAACCTAAAATGTGAATTTTATATACATTTTGCATTTTGGAGTATAAGAGATTTATTGTGCATGTATTTCTAAGTTTCGGCAACCTTTCAATCAAATATTTATTAATTTACCTCAGATAAAAAATGAACAATAATATGGTCACTTTAGGTGGTGTCATGTGATCATTGTCAGCGCCAAAACAAGCTGAAGAAGTCAGTAGGTACACTCCACCCTATTCCAGTCAAATCCAAGTTATTCTACCAAATGGGAATGGATTTGATTGGCCCACTTCCTGAAACCACTACAGTAACAGACTATTTTTCGAAGTGGGCAGAAGCAGCCCCTCTTCCATCTATGTACATACATATATACATACATACATTTAAACAGATGCATACATTTAAACAAATACATACATACATGAATACATAAATAGATTAACAAGTATGCATTCATGCATATCTACTGTAGTGGCAGGAACATGAGTGCCCTAGCTATAATGACTTCATTAATACTTCATGCAAGAAACTTCGTAAGTTATATTCACTGAATATGCATAATGTTTTATACTGATTTACTTATTTTTATACTTATAGAAATGTTGAAAAATAGAAGTCATTAAATTACATCTATAACACTATCTCAATTTGAAGAGGTAGTTGAATTTCTCCTTTCTAAGTTTTGTTGCAATGACAAGTCAAGCTCGGTAATGATAGGCTATTTGTGAATTATTCCAATGGTAATGTCAATTTTGTCATAAACAGATTTTTTCATACACAATGGATGTCTTGCTGCCAGAAGCCTCGTGTCTCATTATAATGGATTTGTTCAGTGTTAGCAAGAGTGAGATATTTGTTATTGGATCATTTATTGGGGTAAACAATCACTAATAATTTATTGTTTACTAGGCTAGAAGTATTATGTATCTTATGTGCGTAAGAATCAGTGTGTTCTATGAAATGTCTCTACAACACTAGGTTTGTTCTGCTCTCTAGCTATGTAAATTTACCATTAGCTACAACTGTATCCGCAGCATCTGCGCTTGGTCCAGAAAGCTGGAGATTATATGAGGACCTAAAGAAGAAGTTTGATGGTTGCTAGCTATGTTAATTCAAAATTTCATTTCCATTCTGTAATGTAATTTACTTTTGTAGCAAAGAAATGTGAAGGAAATGAGGGCAAACAAGTGAAAGTAGCAAAAGTTACACCTCAAGGTACTCCTTTAAACTGTTATTTGCTAGATATTGAATAAAATGAATTAAAAGAATATCCCTTAGTATATAGCATGTATGTAGTGATTATGTATTAAAGTATAGATAAACCTTGCTGTTCTACAAGTCTGCAACCAAGTTGTTGTAACTCAAGTGACACATTGAATAGTTCCAGTATTGTGTTGAATGACTCACCAGTATCCAATGATGAATGGAATTATTAGAACAAGCGGCTGGGACTGTTAACAGCTGATCAAGAGATGTTAAAAAGAGGAGAATGGCTGACAGATAAGCATATTAATGCTGCAAGTGTACTGATAAAGGAAGAGTTTCCCAAACAACATGGTCTACAGGACACTCTTCTCCTACAACGTTTTGACCAATATGAATCAGAAGATGCTCAGCTTGTTCAAATGGTTCATGTCAATGGCAACCATTGGCTGTGTGTGTCAAACAAATTCTGTCCTGCAGGAACTGTAGATGTATATGACTGCTCACCTGGCACTGGATTTTCACCGTCTCTAAGCGACAATGTATCGAAATGTAAATATTCCGATTTTACTGTAAGACTAGTTGAAGTCCAGAGACAAATTGGAAATGCAGACTGTGGTCTTTTTTCCATCGCTTTTGCGTATGCCCTTTGTTATGATTTAGATCCACATGGTATTCAGTTTAACCAGTCTGCCATGCGAGCACATTTTGATTTGTGTGTGGATAAGAGAAAATAGATGTTTCCAGTATCAACTCATTGTCGGCGAAAAAACACGAAGAGTATAATCAAGTCCGTGAAAATGGTGCCAGTGTTTTGTACTTGTCGCCTACCTTGGGATAAAGCTGATACAGTAAAGGGTCCATTGTCAAGTGTTCCCAATGTAAAGAATGGTATCATTCAAAATGTGACGACATCGATTTGGAGTTGTATGATGCCAAAAACTACTGTTGTAGCAGGTGTCTGTAATGCATTTTGAACTGAACCATTGATTTTGTAGCTCGTAGGCTTGAAACTTGTAAACGTTTGATTTTAATTATTACTACTGGTATCTTTGTGTCACCCAGCTAGTTAGCTGTATTTTGCATTACTACATCATATTTCTGAGTCAATACATTTATATTGACATAATATGTTGAGAGAAACTTGAAAAAATATACATTAGATCTTGCTAAGCAATGCTTGTAGCTATCCTTAGTTATATAATATGCTAATATGCTATAAGATCATACTTTACATTTTAGTTTTAAAATAGTAATGTCCTTAACATGTCAGTCTGCCACATTCACCCTCACCCCAACAATATATATTTAGCATCATTAACCAATGTTATCTGCTGTATGAATCTGAAATCACTATTAGTGTGTGCTTTCTTATGATATTTTAAGCTTTTGCTCATGCTATTCCTAGGACTGTTTTTCTCTTCGTGTGGACATATAAAATGAAAGTAGTCGTAAAAGTAGCAAATTACGTGAGGTCATTCATTAAAGTTCTCCCTAGCTACTGTGAGCTATTGGTTTTGATCATTTTTTACATTTTTGATCAACTATTGCTATGACTGTGTATCTAAAATATTCCACTCTACAGTACTTCTAATTTTTCTGCTGGTTATGTCACTTGCTGCTAACTAGATGTATAAAATTGTGAGGATTTTTAAATTTGCACCATCACTGGCTATAATGCAATATGCCTACTTATTTGCTACACTTTTAACAACTTAATTGTGGCAAAATAAAGAAATAATTAAGTATGTTCGTACTCATGATGAACAGCTTATGAAGTGTAGTTGTTCATCTGTATGTTGTTATAGTAACAATATAGCTAAAACATTTATTTATACCTTTTATATGATTGAATACACTGTAAAAACCGGGGTGTTTAGTTACACCCTAAGTGGGGTGTACTGGAACACTTTTTGCATTGGGTGTATTGTTACACTCATAGGGTGTGCTGTTACACTCACACTATACCATAAAGAGTGTATTTTTGTTAGGAATAATAGGTAACACCCTTTCAGGAATACATTTTTACATACCAACATTTTATAATGAACCTGTTGACTTATAATAATTTTCCATTATTATTTGTTGTTGGTTTTGTTTTATTTGTTGTTTTATTTTCCATTGCAGCAATAAAGGCAAGCTGGTATAACATGGAGCTGTGGATGAACAACATAAACATTCATACTCGTTAACTGTTGTACTGTGCCAAGTATATTTATTCATTTGATCACAAATAAACTGAGAGTCATTAAAAAAAAAAAATCTTTACTAGCCAGTCAGAGGGAGAAATGGTGAGCTTTAAGTTCTACAAAAATGTGCCTTGGTTCCTGCAATTTGATAGCCTCTCACCACACTCCACACTGCTTGAAGGTGCTCGTTTTAACTAATTGTTTTAGTTAAATTCTTATTATTAAACAAAATTAGAAAGCTAGGAACTGTAACATGGCTGATGATTAATTGAAGAAGAATCCCTCATAAGTGCAAGCATATCCAGTGTGCATACTACTGCACAGTTTTATAACTGGTGCAGTTTTTTACTTGATCACTCAGGTCCCAGGTCCTTCCAGAGAAAGACACAATTAGATAGTGACCCCACCTTGAGTTTATAATGTCCCTCCAACGGCATTGATGAAAATGTAGCTACGTTAAATATTTGTTAGGCTATATACTGTTGCGTAGACATAGGCGGCTCTGTGCATCTTGAACTACCGCCTTCAGGCCCTAAGTACTTCGCTGTGCGAGACGCCGGACCGTTAAAATAAGGCTGTTCCTCCTCGCAAAGATACTGCATTTTCTCATGGAAAACCCTTTTCCAATTACGTGTAGGTAAGTATCGCCGGGTTAAATAAGTTTAAAACGCTTTACCATATAAGTAAAACTCTCGACTGGAAGTGGTCGTCTAAACTATTGTTGCGCGCTATAATAGTCTCTGATTCGTAATACGGCTACGCTACTACTGTGTCTTGGTGAACTTGAAGGAAGCTTCGCTGTCTACCCTGGCTTATGCTTCTGGGGTAAGTAGTTTTATGGCTAGCGGTCAGTGGGTTTCTAAGTATTTTAGCTGCACTGGGTCACCCAGGTCATTTTTTTCCCTGGTGAAGTTGTGTTTCCTGAACAATTTTTTCTAAGCTATATAGCTACTGTATGAATTAATTATTAATGAATGAAAGTAAAGAGCAAGGGTGGCCTGAATTATGATAGTGATATTTTGTGGTAGTTTTAGCTATATATTATGACAAGGGCTCATCAGTTTGTTTGTTCCATAGTACTCTTGAAAATTTTCATTTCTTTGAAAGTGTGGGTGCATGTTGGAATGGTTTCTAGTTACTGAATTGTTCCAAAACATGCTCCACCAAAATTATCCTCACTCATAGTTTTTCCCATGGCCACCCTAACATCCTTTAGTGTGCTCCTGGACAATGAAGGGGAGATAATTATTGCATACAACTCAACGTATTATTATATTTTCTACTTTGTTTTAAGCCCATGGTTTCATGCGGGTTATGGGAGCCCTGGGATTCCCACCCTAATTTTTTTTACCCCTTCTGAATTTATTTCAATGTAAGTTATGAAAAAAATGTAGGAATTTGTAGTAGTTTGTCGAAGTTTTCGTGATCATGACTTCACCATTTTCATGTGGCTAAACGGTTTTTGTGACTTTACAAATCTTTCTCTTATCTCTCTCTCTCCCCCCTCCCCCCCAGTGAAAATTGTGTATGAAATGAAGTCCTGTCATTCTAGTTCATGCAATTCTGATAAACTTCAGTGAAATCATTTTACTTATCTGCTTATTCTTCATTGAGCTGTTGTTGAAGGACTTTTTCAGATTGCCCATTGCTTAATTATGGTTTAAACAGTTTATTAAGTGATTATCCGTTTTTATTATGTATCTCTGAGGCAATGTCAGTGAATTTGTCAGTTCTCTAAGCGTACAAGTGCTAATATCACAGCTTCAGAAGCACAGTGTCATATTAGCTTGTATAACCAGGTTTCGTGCCAAGGTGGTAGGGGCACCCTGAAATCCCCCATCTCTTCCAAGCCTTAGTTCCCCTAGAATTTTAATTTAGTAAGTAGCTACAATAGCTATAAGCTTTAATTATGTGACAAAGTATAAGGTATATACACTTTCACATAGGCATGCCCATCAAAGCAGTATGGGTTTCCAAAATGAGACTGGCCAAGTACACCAGTGTTTCCCACCCCCAGCGCAGAATCCAGTATGACACCCTGATAGCTTAGTCATCATATGCTTTTTCTGAAGTAAGAGTATGTTCTTTCCCCAATTTCTAATGTCACTATGAAGCATTTGTGCATTTGTCAGCTGATGTTGTGAGAATAGGGAACAAGAATTTTCTTCCGTTGGCCAAATATATTGGCTTCCAGTGATGGAAGAAAAATGGCCATTTTTCACATGCAGTTCATAGAATAAGACTAGGAGAAGTCATAGGAGCTATGACAACCACTAAGGTCATAAGCAACTTGGCATGATACAGTATAGTATTGATGACCATTACCAAATGCAAGTCTTATGATCTCATAGAGGTAGTTGCAGGTCTTATAAGTCACGATGTGAGTTTGGGACTGGTAGACAGTTAATTTGCTAATTTTTTACAGACAATGTTGGTTGGTGGTTGTTGTTGGTTTTTTTGTTTGTTTGTTAACCCTAAGCGCGTATGCGCAAGAGGTTTGTAGTAGTTTCGTCTGTCTGTCATGCTCTGATTTTGGAGATTACTGACAATTAACTGTGATTTAGGTATGAACTTATTCAGAAAGAAGATTTAGGTCCTTTTATTGTGCTACTTTTTTTTAATTTGGGGCTCATTGTTGATAAAACGTGAAGCTTTCACCACATTGGCACCAGCTGGGTAACTCCCCCTAGCGTCACGTCATAATCACTTGACTTCTTGCAGCCCGCAGTGTAGTTTGCTTTATGCTCAGGGAAGTTAACCGATGGATTTGAATGAAGTGAAGTTCACATTGAAAAATTATAGCAGTGAGTGTTTCTGGCTAGTTTAGCTTCTCTTATGAAGACAGCATTTCCATGTACTGTTTTCATTGCTTGAGCTATATTGATGCCTCATTAAAATAGCTAACAGATTGCTTTGTTCTTTTTGAAGGAGATTATATTATTGTAATAGCTAGGTAATGTTTAATAGCACTGAGGGTTCGCACCTTTGCTGCTTCATTTGTTGTGTTTTTGTTTTGTTTCTTATTCTTATTTAAAGCTTATCTGTATTATATAATTTATAGCCAGTACACAATGTTTTTTGTACGGTAGTGAAGAGGTGGTGTAATTTCACAGACCATACACACCCTTCCTTCTGCTGGGGGAAAAGGCATTATACTTGTGATGTGCTTCAGTAAAAAAAAATGACATGTAAGGTCAAAGGGTAAAATTCATCTTTATAAAATCATCATGCACAATTTGTTTGAACAATTTACACGGCCAACTTTTTTAAATTAGCGTACAAGCAAAACAAGCTTTTCCAAGGAATTATTGCGCTGTATACATCCTAACTCTGTATAAGGCTTGCTTACTAACAAAAGAAACAGGAAGGAACCTAAGAAGCTTAACACAAAAAGCAGCAAATGTATATTTATTGTTTGTTCTTAGCTAGTCAGCACATGTAACACACAACACTCACATGCACGTGTTCTCTGGATATACTAACACAAGATTAACATTGTAGTCTCATGGTAGCTTGGCATGTTGGGCAATGAATTTTCAAGTACGAACAGTGATGACAAACAGCGCGTTGTTAACCAAGGTAACGAGTGAACACAAAAAATGTGAGAGTCAAAGTACAAAAGTTACATACATACGTCCAAGCATATATGATGTATACAATCATATATCCCTGATTTTTTGTGTTGTCCCTGATAGTCTCTCGCTCGCTGCCAATTATTGCATATATAATTACCACGGTTGAGCTTTGTATGTGTGTGTGTGTTTGCATGACTTTTAACTTCGTTCTCATATTCTACCACTGCTCTGCATTTTATCACGTGATGCCAGGAATGATTCTCTCTAAGACAGTTGCTAACTGTACTAACTTTAGCGATGATGTTTCGGCTTTCATGGCTTGAAGCCGTAGTACCAGTGGCTGGACCCATCGGTTTTCTTCCTAACCACAGTTATATGGTATTGCTCTATCTTGTGTAAAACCAGTGTTGTTGTTTTCAGGGAGCGGAGGGATGGGGGCTTGTACATCTCCTTAAATCTAGTTTGCCGCCCTTCCCCCACCCCTTAGGGATTAAAGACATCCTAAAATTAATATTTACAAGGGAAAAAAATAGAATACATTGAGATGTGATTTTTTTTTCCCCAAATGTCGATTAGTCATCATTAGATAACTGTTCTGGTGAATTTAAAGCAATGTACAATGGCTAACCTAAATCTTAGTCTAATTTAATTGGCGTCATTTGTAATAAACAACTTTCCAAATGAGCAGCGTAAGGCACTGTGGTAAGTGAATTGGGGATGCTTAGCTTGTATTATCTATTGTGCTGCTAAATTATGACACTGAGCAGTAATATCTTTTGGGGCTAAGGAAATGATAAATGTGGTCTTATTGGATAAAATGCTTTCTTCATGATTTCATCAATATTGATAAACTTTTGTGGTTTTTTTTTTTTTTTTTTTGGTGTCCAGGGGCATGGAAGATTTTGGAATAGGGAGGCTCCACTGCACTTGAGTTAGACAGGGAAGTACTTTGCTTCCCTTTGCTCCCCTCCTCCCATCATCCACATGCATGCGCACACACACACACACATCCCAGATATTAGTTTGACTTTCGTGGAGACATTTGCCCCAATTTTTCATAAAGTTTTGTGGTAGTTAATATAATATAATATAGTTTGGAAGGTGTAAATTTTAACAATTTCTACTGTAATAAACTAGCCTGTTTCTCTTTAAAAAATGTCTACATGTGTTAGAATTACAAGCACGAAAACACAAATCCGAGAATCTTGAATTATGTTGAGCTAGTTTTACTTGAGACATACACTTTCAATGTAGGAGTGTGAAGTGGCAGGTGTAATAGTGCAGTGACTACTCCACTGGTGTACACGTGATGACTCCTGGACTTCAATACAACTAGAGGTGAGGAACTCTAGAATGACTTCTTAACTCTACTAACAAGAAAGAGGCCTTGTGAAATTATTTTATTTACTATATTTATTACTCATTTTAATTGACTTGTGAATATTTCCATTTAATGCACACTTAGACAACCTGAAATATATAGGGAGCGACTTAGAGTCTGAACTTTTAGAACTCTTGTCATTTCATTTACTAACAGAATAATCCTTTGAAACCATTTGTATGTGTGGCCGGACACACACACACACACACACACACACACACACACACACACACACACACACACACACACACTATATTGATTCAACTCTTCATTTGTAAAGTATTGAATTCAAATGAAAGGTGAAGAGTTCCCGGATCATTTGGTCAATGACCTGACGATAGCCATGCACAATCACCTGGTCTCACACACGCACACACATAGCTACAGTAATGAAATTAATGAAAGTGAAAGAAGAAAAGTAATGGCTACACATGATAGTTTGTCACCAGGGGCTGGAGTCAAGTGTTTCTATGGTTCTGTGATTTCCAGATAATGTAAGATTCATTAACCCTTTCACCGCCAAGTTTATGATGACCAGTTTGGTAACATGAAAATGTAACTAGTGATGTGCTTGAGCACAAATGGCGAGCGAGCCTAATACTACACTGGAGTGTTAGACGTTAGGTTTTAACTTCTAATATATAAGCTACTAAAAAAAGTGATCATGTATTATACGGTAAAGGCATTCAATGCCATAGTAACCACTCCCGGAAACTATTTGAATTGAAACAAAAAACAAGTCACGTTCTTTAAACTTTTTCTTTGGGATATTCTTAGTAATTGTTGTAACGCACAATACTTTCACATAACTGAACATACGTACGCAAGACTTACCTTCATGGTAAGTCTAGTTGACAATGAATATTCAAGTAAATACTGTTGCGTAGGGCTTATAACTATGACAAATAGCGTATTAACTTACCACCGCAACTAACTCGATAGAAATGGAACTCCAGTAAGTTTTTTTAGTTTAAACTGCACCCACAAAGAAATTCAAAGTGTCAGTAAACAATTCAATTTCTAGGGTGATACGGGTAATGATCGTTAAACCGGATGATACTGTTTAGTAATGTTTGGGACGGGGTCGAACGCTGAGTTAACTCGAAAATACGAGAGGGTCAAAGTACATTAGAGTTAACTTTTGTCTAGAAGTAGTGTGGCTGTCCATGTCTTACGAGTCACTATAAGTCTTAAACGAGGAGGTCGTGTATTAAGGGGCGTAGCTGGGGACATGTTTCGCTATAAGTGAAAAATGGCTGACATGCCCCCTTTTGTTAAAATATTGGTGAGGCCATTGCCGTACCTGTTCCGACTCCCCTGTGATATGTGACTCGAGTAACTCGCCGTCATTTGGCTAGTATTATAGTCCTGTAATCATTTTATGAGTGCATACATATTACACCCTGAGTATACTTGTCTCTGCCCACTTTTATCTTATAACACCACACACTGTCTCCATGTGTGTCTTTGTGATGCGTACTATATAACCAATTGAACGTGTCAGTCTCTGCTGGCATTCACGACCTGGTACTCATTACTGTTGTAATATTATGATTTAGTACAATGCATTCTAGTAAAGATGTAATTGCAATAGATTTTTAAGTAATTATGCACTACGGGCTGTTCAATTCTTTTTATTGCACAATATATGCACTTGACGTGATATAGAGTGAAACTTAGTTTAAAAAATTGGATTTTTATAGCTAATTCTTTACACATTCAGAATATGAAATCTTGTGTACATATCACGCACACACACATCTGCACATACATGTGTGATGAGTATACTGTCAACGTGTATACCCATTTTGTGCTGTAATGGGCTTCCTGTATCACCTAGGTGAATAATGATTTGGTGTAAGAAGATAGGAGTGATATAGGTGATGGTGTGTGCATGTGTTTGATAGTATTCATGTGGTGCACAAAAGTATCATTTCCTCCATTGTACAACTTATATGTGGATAGCCACACCCATACGTAAGTATATATAATGCCCATGTTTGCTAAACTGGTCTAGCACTCAGCTCATCCCATCTAGTTTTTAACCCTTGGCACACATGCATGGTAGGGTTGCAGTACTCAATTTGTCTGTTAGTCTGTATTAGTCATTCTGTCACACAACAACAGATCTCAAAGACAGTGGCCTTCCAAAGATTGAAGAAATAAGCATCACAATGTTGTACTGGGAAGTTTACGTTGCTTTATGAAATACATATTTTGACAACTAAAACATTAAGCATCAGATGACCAACTAAAGTACATTATGATTGGTTTTTGGGGAAACTGGGCTAAAAGTCGTATGCATTTCACTGGTCATTATACATACTCAGAGTGGATTATTACAGTTGGCCATTGGATATTTGCTGCCCAAGAGTGCTTGATATCCAACCAAAACAATAACTGGTCGGCTAGTTAGCTGGCCAAAGAGATCAGATCTGGTTATAATCATGCGTTTGTGGGTGTGCTTTTCTGGCATATCAGTTAGCAGTTTAGCCTCCTTTGCCGTTCCTTCAAAGTTCAATGCGAACAGTTATGGTTCAACTGACATGGACGCTTTTTTTACATGGACACTTTTTTTTTCTTTTTTCTTTTTTTTTCTTTCTTTTTTTTTTTTCTTTTTTTTTTAACTGGGCATTCTTCTTTTCTTTCTTCCCTTTTTCTTTGCACTCTTGCTTCTAGTTTTAGTTAATAATTTTTTATTTTATTTTTTGCTTTATTCCAGATTTATTTTCCCCATTACATTGATGCACCTCACTCAAACTCAGTTCTAAATTATAGTTAGATCCAGTGTCCATGTTCACTAATTGAATATCCTACATTTGGTAACATAGCCTAACAGTACACTTCAGCATTAACTCTCAGTGACCTACTGCACTCACAACAGGCTAAGGCCGTGAACAAGACAATATACTTTTTCACAGAACTATTGACACAATAATGATTAAATAACAATCAATTCTTTAAATATGATTGATCAATAATATGAATTAATTTTACTCATTTTGAAGCTTATAAAACAATTACAAATATGTACTACATGTCCTACCACAGTCTGTAAAGCAATGATTGATCAATAATATGAATTAATTTTACTCATTTTGAAGCTTATAAAACAATTACAAATATGTACTACATGTCCTACCACAGTCTGTAAAGCAATGAAAATATAGTAACAGTTGCCATACCAGATTTTTAAATATCAGACCAAGCTTAAATTGTTCTGACGTTTGTCTGAGCATTGATGTATAGTTATCATCCACACTGCATACATGCATACATTCATATTATACTTATTTTTTATTAACCGCACACTAGCGCAGCAGGGTAAAATGAAAGCATTCATTTAATTGTCCGTAATATTATATTATATGCTCGATATCTTCACAATAGTATTTTCAAGTTTATGACCCATGACATATTTCACGATATCACACGCTGCATTGCACAAGCTCATTACCTTCAAATACACTGGTAGTAGCAATCGCCAATCTTACTAGTTCCCCAGCTATCTTTCTCTACAAGGACTATCTATCCAGATCAAAGCAGCCGCTATACATTAGCTAAGAGTGTGGATGAGCCCCTTTTGAACTAACACTGCCAACTTTACAAGCTTGGTTTGCAGTGAAGATATATACATATCAAGCATAGAGTATACACAGGTGTAGCAAGATAATTCATTCTCAGGCTTTATTTTCGCTCATCTTTGGCTCATGAAAATAAGTCAGCCTGCTCATGAAATGTCTCACCACATCACACTTGACTCATGTAACAATTATTATATGTGTGTGTATTGTATGTGCGTAAGTTTGTGGACAACTTTTTTTGCAAAACTTGAATTTTATGAATCAAATTCTTAAAATTTTGCCCTGATAATGTATTCTTGAAAATAATCACTGTGATTTTCCAAATTACTGTTTACTCGCAGCACTATTGCAGTTTGGATTTTGTGTCTGTTGTTACTGCCTGAGCCAAATAGCTGAGAGTTAGGCAGCAGTGATTTTGGAATCAACATGCAGAGTCTTTCACTCAATTAAGACTGCTATTGACGATTATATGACACGTATGCAATCATTGGCAACTCTTCACCACAGCTATTCCACCTCATGCAGAGATCCTTTTAAACACATTGCATGGGCATATATGTGTGTTTTCTGTGAAATATTATTTCTATTGTGTTTCAACTAAGGCAAGACTAATGGTTGTGGTAAAGGTACACAGTTGTAGTCATGAAATGAGTGTATACAATTACACCTTTACTAACATATTATTTTGTAGGTTAATGTGGCAATCTTTACTAATTTTTTTGTAACCGTTCCTATCAGTCCACTGTTAATTGCATCTGCTGAATTATTGTGTATCAACTGTAGCAGACTTTAAAAAAAAAAAAGCTGTAGCACTCACATCCGGTGCTCACCTGTTAAATAACCAAAACCTCGCTTGGTTTCAATCGAACTGTCAATCTCATGTCAAGGTAGGTTGTCTCAATGATCAAAGGTCACCTTTATTCTATATATTAATAGATGGATATTTTTAGTTTATCAAGTGCTCTAGTGCATATCTGAGTATTCATAGTTGTGATGTCGAACATTTGTGGATCCACCAAAAAATGGTATAATATATACATATTTTTTATTCTGTGTGTGTTTTGTTGTGTATGTGTGGACAAAAAGGGAATCTCCAAGGGTTGCTGGTGCAAAAGCAAGCTCATGGTCCAAGATGATGGAGGGACAGGACGCGATTTGAATAGAGAGAGTAGACATGGTATGTGACTGCACAGGACAGAAGTAGCTGGAGGGGAAAGTTAATAGCAGGACTGGAGAACAAGGCAAAGAGAGGGCTGGAGAAGGAAGAGCAGAGGAGGAAGGCTACTGCTCAACTAGATGTACACTGCGCCCATAAAAAGCAACTCTTGCTAACGGATCTTCCAGACCAAGGATGAATTGCCCCCTCCCTCCCCCTCACGATGACTGGAAAAGACGCTATGAACATTCCAGCTTAATTTGTTAATTTACACCAGTTGTCATGCATTCTATCATATCCCACTTTATTTGTACACTTCTTCTTGAACTCACAATCATCAGAGACTTTGATACGCTATGGCGGTTGCTATAACTTTATCAGCTGTAAAGAAGAGCACTGAAGTGAAACCTCAGCGAAATTCTAGTAATAATAACATACCCTATGCTGCGACCAGTGAGGGGACCATTATAGGTTTCGAATAGTTCATCTCCTAGATTCCTTTACTTTATTGAAAACACTAACTCACCAACTCATTTACATTTCAGTTGTAACATACATGCAGGCGAGAAATTTATCAAGTTATAATACTGATCTCTTGGAATGAGATGTATGAATAATATACTGTCGTTATACCGTCTTATAATGGTTAGAATTTCATAACCGGGCATGTGATTCAAGAAAAAATGACCTGACTCTGAACAACGGCTAATACACATGAATGTATCCATTATTAATATACTTATACAGTCGAATCTCCGATAGCGGACATCCCGAGAAGCGGATGTACTCTCTGGAATGGACAAAGCGCTAGTCACGGATTGAATATTCTATTCTTACTGTACATTTACAAACTCCCAGGAGCGACCATCTCTCAAATCCGGACAGCGGACAGTACTCTGGGTACCGAAATCGTTCAGCGACTTAAGTTCAGTCTCTATTAACGTACACTAACCACGCCCACTGCAGAATGCAAAAAGCGAGTGTATCTTTCCCTGGAGAAGAAGGTGGAATTGATAAAATATTCTCGAAGTAATCCTGGCACTTCTCTAAAATCTCTTGAAATGGTATTTGGATGCGGTAAGACACAGATAAGTAAAATTTTGAAGAACAAAGAGTCTATTTTAGCTGAGACAGGGTATACTCCAACAGTAAGGCTCCTAAATCTAAATATTCTGATGTCAATGATGCTCTCTATGAATGGTTTAAGTTAGCAACATCCCTGTTGGGGGACTACAGCTAATTCAAAAAGGAAAGATGATTGCGGAAGCATTAGGGAAGTCCGATTTTAAAATCAGTGGGATGGCTGGAAAAATGGAAGAAAAGGTTTTCCATTAAGTATTTTAAGATTTGTGGTGAATCAGGTGATGTCCAGGGGGTAACTATAGATTCCTGGAAAGAGCGTCTGCCAGAATTGGTCCGGGGCTATTCAAAGAATGATATTTGGAACATGGATGAGACAGGTTTGTTTTTTCGTGCTCTACCTGATCATGGCTTTGCCCAAAAAAGTCGTAGTTGCAAGGGAGGAAAGAAATCCAAGCAGAGGGTTACAATTGCTTTTTTTGTGTCTGCTTCAGGACATAAAGAAAAATCTGTTTTCATCTGGAAATCAGAAAATCCGCGGTGCTTGCGTGGCTTTGATAAATCTTCTTTACCTGTCACATACTACACCCAAATAAAGGCCTTGGATGTCTGGAGAAATTCTTACTGATATCCTAACTAAACTTAATTGAAGATTGATCACGTCTAATCGAAATATTCTATTATTGATGGATAATGCTGGTTGCCATCCTCAAGAGTTAGTGTCAAAATTTTCAAAAATTAAAATAATCTTTTTCCCACCAAACACAACCTCATGTTTGCAACCTCTGGACCTTGGAATTATTCAGACCTTTAAGGCTTATTATAGTAAACACTTTTTAATTTTTGTTTTATCAAAGATCGACTCGTGTGACCGTGCTACTGATGTGATTAAGTCTGTGAATGTTTTGGTTGCTCTTAGGTGGGTCGCCCTAGCATGTCAAGAAGTGGAGCCCAGAAATTATTAGCAAGTGTTTCAAAAAGGCTGGTGTTCTCAACTATGAGCTTGATGTGGTCACTTTAGGTGCTACAGATGGTAGTGTTGACCCCTTTTCTGATATTGATGAGTTGCAGTGTCTGATCGAGCAAACCGGCTCAGAGAGTTGCACTGCACGAGAATTCATTACTGGGGATGATAATCTCCCTATTTGTGCTGACATGGACAATGAGAATTGGGAGGAAACTTTTCTTAAAGAACAAACTGAAAATGAAGTTGAGAGTGCAATGGAGGTAGATGATGAAGAAGATGAATGTGATGAAGCAGCTATAGTGGTTCCAAAATTGAAAACATACAAGGAAATAATAAATGTTTTGGAAGACGTTTCCCAATTTTTGGAGTTTAAAGGCCATACTGGTGAAGCATTGTCTGTTGGTTCTTTTATTGATCGCATTGCTGTGATAGCTACAGTACAGCAAAATAAACTACACTTGATCAATACTTTCATAAATAATATTGTATAGCTAAGAGCATGCAGTTGTATCATCCGCAAAAATGTTTTCATTAAACTTTATTTGAATTATAACTTTGCTGATATTTTTCTATTACTCTGTCAATGCTAAAAAGTGGATTATAAAATCAAACTCCCAACAGAGAACAATCTCTGAACAAAGGACAATTGCTGCTGCACGAAAGTGTCCTCTCGTCGGAGACTCGACTGTAGTATACAAAGACCAACCTTTCTTTAGGAGTCATGATCATCTTAGGCAATGCATTAAAAGTACTGCTTGTCATGTGAGTAGCAGATGCCAGTCGAACTCACGATCACTTCAAGCATGCAGTAGAGCTATAAAACTTTCACTATATCAATCACTAAAAACTATATTGAACGAACTCTTAACTTTATTTAAGAAGCTAACAGCATTAGTAACAATTATCAATGATGATGATAATAATAATAATAATAATAATAACCATTTAAAATTATTAAAAATCCAAGGATTGATAGGCACAACCCAAAGCAACTGTGGCATTCCCAGCTGAACTGCCACTGAGAGTTTCTGGAGTAGGTAGCTAGTACCACATAGTTCACTAGTTGCCAGAGACACATCTGCCTAGTGTTTTTTCCCAGACTTTCTTGTCTTATGCAAAAGCAGCCACACAACATGCTTATCTGGTGACATGACTCTTGTAAGAGTGTCTGGACAGGTGAAATCATCCTATATAAAAGGTTTTCCAGCACTCCATGGGACTAAAGTCATGCAATCCGGTCATTTACCATCGGATCTGGAAAAGCCAGGAGGTTTCAACCTGGAGGGGACTTTTGCTGCTGACAAAGTGGGGTGGATGATCTCATTTAATAGCTTATTTAGAATGTCTGCCTACACTGAACTTGCAGCTCAGCCCATAAGTCCCAAGAGGACATTTGCATGAATATTTATAATAATCAACTTAATGTTGACAGGTTTATCAGAACACTTTAAAGATGCTTTATCTTGAGAGAGGGCAATATATATACATATAATATGTCTGCAGTCTCACAGTCTTTCCCCCCCCCCCCCCCCAAAGCTAAACAACTGACAGGCTTAATACTGTCCCACTTACGAAAGATCAGTGAACTTTCGGATTGTTTTTAAGTAACTGTAACTATAACAACAGTCCACGCCTTCTGGGATTGGCCATGCAACCGCCTGAAGGTTAGAGTTTTTTCGTGGGGAGTTTGAAACTGCGTACGCGCTAGCTCTTGTGAGACTATTAGTGACTGTACTAGCATTAGTGTTACTTTGGCTCTAGCTAATTCAGCGAGTGAGCGAAGCTAGCGAAGCTGACTCTCAGTCGTGTTCAATAGAGATTTCAGATATTATTGGCGAGCGAGCGTAGCGAGCGAGACACTTACGGGGTAACACAATCGAAAATCGGGGATGTTTATTTATTGGCGAGCGAGCGTAGCGAGCGAGACACTTACAGGGGTAACACAATTGAAAATCGGGGATGTTTATTGGCGAGCGAGCGTAGCGAGCGAGACAGTATTAGGGGTGGATAATGCAAAATCACCCTAGAAAAATTGAATTGTTTACCGTTTTGAATTCTTTTGCGGGTGCAGTTCAAACTGAAAACTTAAGGGACTTCCATTTCTATTCGAGTTAGTGGCGATGGTAAGTCAATGCTATCTTTGTCATGGTTATAAGCCGTGCGCAACAGTATTTACTTGAAAATACATTGTCCACTATACTACTGCGAAGGTAAGTCTGTGTAGGTGCATGTCCAGTTGTGTCAAAGCATTGTGTGTACAACCACTACTTAGCTAAAGAATATCACAAAGAAAACTTTTAAATAACGTGTATTGTTTTGTTGTTGTTTTTTTCCTTCCAAGCAGTTGCAGAGAGTTGTTACTATGGCACTGAAATCCCTTTACCCTGTATGCTAAAATTAAAAAACGGGACCTTATTTCCAGTAGCTTCAGTGTTAGAAGTCAAAATCAATAGTATAGTCTTTAGGCTCGGCTCGCCATTTGTGCTCAAGCACATCACTATAATAGTATGTATATATATATATTATATGTATGTATGTATGGATTGTACGTATGCCCTTTAAACGCGCGCGCGGGGAATGTTTTTTCCTCAAAAAACACGGCTTTTTAGGCTTGACCCCAGTTTATTCTGAAACTACAGCATTAAGCAAGCCTTACTTTATACTTAAGCTCCAAAGTGTGAGAAAATTCCTGCGAAAACGCTTGCTTTTCAAGAAACAAAAAGTTGATTCGATCGGTTACTATGACATTGAAGACCCTTTACCAGATTTAAATTCAAAACTTCGCCTTTTTTCTGGCTAAGTGCTGCTTGTTACTAGTTGTCAAGAGCCACCTATAGTCAGTACTAAGAGAGCTATCATTACTTCTGAAAAGCGTATGTAAGCACATAAAGTATTTTAAGGAAGCTACTACTACTCGAGGGATGCCGAGGAGGTAAGTACGCAATTCCATATTTGTTAGCTAAATATGCAAAATAACTCTGGCCTTTCTTTTTTTATAGCTAAGAGCTTGTTGTCAACAGTGACTGGTAAAATTCAAATAGTCAGAAGGACTCAAATTTGGTACTACAAAAGTTACCACTGCTCAAGAAAATGAGGTAAGAAAGTAATTTGTATTTGTGTGCTAACATTGATTGTCTTTGTTTTTGTAGGTGAGGAGCTTGTTGTCAAGAATTCAAGGTAATTCAGATGGCCAAAGTAACTTCAATGATACTACAGAAGTTATCAATACTCAAGAATGAGGTAAGTAGTAATTCCATATTTGTTGGCTAAAATTACAAATAATAACACTGGTTTATTTTTTAGCTGAAAGCTTGTTCAAGAGATACTGGTGATTGAGATTATCAGAATGGCAGATGTTTGATACTACAAAAGTTATCATTAATCAGGTAAGAGAGTGATTTTGTACTTGTTTGCTGAAATAAAAGGTCATAACTGCTATTATAGTGTTTGCATGAACTAAGCTAAAACATAGTAACAATACTTTTATGTTACCTAACTATCAGGCTCGCTCGCCATTTGTGCTCAAGCACACCACTAGTTTATTTATTTATTTGTATATATGTTTGGACGTACGTATGTAATCAAACGCGCGCGCGGGGAACTTTTTTTCTCCAAAAAACACGGCTTTTTAGGCTTGACCCCAGTTTATTCTGAAAATACAGCATTAAGCAAGCCTTACTTAAAGCTCCAAAGTGTGAGAAAATTTCTGCGAAAACGCTTGCTTTTCAAGAAACAAAAAGTTGATTCGACCGGTTACTATGGCATTGAAGACCCTTTTCCAGACTTTATTTCAAAACTTCGCCGTTTTATGGGGGGATACGGAGTGCCGGTTGTTGGTTGTCAAGAGCCGTTGGTAGTCAGAATGCCGTAGTATTAATGCTATGGAAGCTACTACTTCTCGGGGGAAGCTGAGATAAGTACGCAATTCCATATTTGTTAGCTAAATATGAAAAATTAACTCTGGCCTTTCTTTTTTGTAGCTAAGAGCTAGTCAACAGTGACTGGTAAATTCAAATAGTCAGATTGGCTCAAATTTGGTACTACAAAAGTTACCACTGCTCAAGAAAATGAGGTAAGAAAGTAATTTTGTATTTGTGTGCTAAAATTGATTGTCTTTTGTTTTTGTAGGTGAGAGCTTGTGGGCATTGAAGACCCTTTTCCAGACTTAATTTCAAAACTTCGCCGTTTTAGGGGGGATACGGAGCTAAAATTACAAATAATAACACTGGTTTATTTTTTTTCGTAGCTGAGCGGTAATTGAGATTATCAGAATGGCAGATGTTTGATACTACAAAAGTTACCATTAATCAGGTAAGAGAGTGATTTTGTATAAGGTCATAACGGCTATTATTGTTTTTGCATGAACTAAAAAACATAGTAACAATACTTAGTTTTATGTTACCTAACTATCAGGCTCGCTCGCCATTTGTGCTCAAGCACACCACTAGTTTATTTGTATATATGTATGGACGTATGTATGTCATTTTGTACTTTGACCCTCGCGTTTTTGTGTTAGTTCGGTTGTCGACCCCGTCCCAAATTGCACTAAACAGAGTCCTCTGGTGATCGATCAGTACCCGTATCACCCTAGAAAAATTGAATTGTTTACCGTTTTGAATTCTTTTGCGGGTGCAGTTACAACTTGAAAACTTAAGGGACTTCCATTTCTATTCGAGTTAGTGGCGGTGGTAAGTCAATGCGCTCTTTGTCATGGTTATAAGCCGTGCGCAACAGTATTTACTTGAAAATACATTGTCCACTAGACTACTGCGAAGGTAAGTCTATGTAGTTGCATGTCCAGTTGTGTCAAAGCATTGTGTGTTACAACCACTACTTAGCTAAAGAATATCACAAAGAAAACTTTAAAATAACGTATATTGTTTTGTTGTTGTTGTTTTCCTTCCAAGCAGTTGCAGAGAGTTGTTACTATGACACTGAAATCCCTTTACCCTGTATGCTAAATAAAAAAACTGGACCTTATTTTCAGTAGCTTCAGTGTTAGAAGTCAAAATCATTCATATAAAAATAGTATAGTCTTTAGGCTCGCTCGCCATTTGTGCTCAAGCACACCACTAGTTATCGAGCGAGCGAAGCGAGCGAGATACTATTAGGGGTGGATAATACAAAATCGGGTATATGTTATATATATATATGTATGTACGGATGGTACGTATGCTCTTTAAACGCGCGCGCGGGAACATTTCTCCAAAAATGACGGCTTTTTAGGCTTGACCCCAGTTTATTCTGAAACTACAGCATTAAGCAAGCCTTACTTAAGCGCAGAAGTGTGAGCAAATTCAGGCGAAAACGCTTGCTTTTCAAAAAACAAAAAGTTGATTCTACCGGTTACTATGGCATTGAAGACCCTTTTCCAGACTTTATTTCAAAACTTCGCCGTTTTATGGGGGGATACGGAGTGCCGGTTGTTGGTTGTCAAGAGCCGTTGGTAGTCAGAATGCCGTAGTATTAATGCTATGGAAGCTACTACTTCTCGGGGGAAGCTGAGATAAGTACGCAATTCCATATTTGTTAGCTAAATATGCAAAATTAACTCTGGCCTTTCTTTTTTGTAGCTAAGAGCTAGTCAACAGTGACTGGTAAATTCAAATAGTCAGATTGGCTAAAGTTTGGTACTACAAAAGTTACCACTGCTCAAGAAAATGAGGTAAGAAAGTAATTTTGTATTTGTGTGCTAAAATTGATTGTCTTTTGTTTTTGTAGGTGAGAGCTTGTTGTCAAGAATTCAAGGTAATTCAGATGGTCAAAGTAACTTCAATTTAATACTACAGAAGTTATCAATACTCAAGAATGATGTACATAAGTAGTAATTCCATTTTTGTTGACTAAAATTACAAATAATAACACTGGTTTATTTTTTTATCGTAGCTGAGAGCTTCTTCAAGAGTTACTGGTGATTGAGATTATCAGAATGGCAGCTGTTTGATACTACAAAAGTTACCATTAATCAGGTAAGAGAGTGATTTTGTATTTGTTTGCTGAAATAAAAGGTCATAACTGCTATCATTAACAATACTGTCAGTATATTATGTTACCTAACTATCAGGCTCGCTCGCCATTTGTGCTCAAGCACACCACTAGTGTATACATGTATAGGTAGGTAGGTATGTATGCGTATGTCAAAAATATTCGCCCGCGCTTCTAATTACGTAAGTTAGGTAAAGCTTTCACAGTTCCAGTATTTTTCAATTAACGATACTGGAGAATCCTGCTGTACTGCGCCTTACGCAACTTTGTTTCAACCAATTGTGAAGTCTTTGTCAAGCTGGGCTTCTTTGCCACTGCTTTCGAAGTTTATTCAGGTAATTCTGTTATTGTTAACTCTTCATGCCTAATCTCATTGCTATTATTTAGCTCATCTTTACCTATACAGTAGAACCTCTCTTATCCGGGCACCTTGGTTTCAAGGGGTGCCCGTATCTCAGATTTGCCCATATCTCAGAATATACATTCAAAATAGTGCTGCCAGCTGAACTGCCCATCCAAAAGCAGCTGTCAGATTTGCTAGTTGGGATACTTTATCTAACCACAAGGTACATAGCAGCTTCCTGGTAGATGGAGGTGCCCGTAACTTGGGAGTCCCGGATAAGGGAGGTTCTACTGTACTCATATAACTAGTGGTGTGCTTGAGCACAAATGGCGAGCGAGCCTTAAACTACACTATTGTTAAATGATTGATTTTAACAAGTAACACTCAAGCTGCTACTAAAATATAGTCAAGTTTTTAAATTACGTATGCGGTAAAGGGGATTTAAAGCCATAGTAACCGCTCCCAGCAACTGTTTGAATTGAAAAAGAAGCAACAAAATCAAGTCACTTTATTTAAAGTTTCCTTTGTGACATTCTTAATAGTAGTTGTAACGCACAATACTTTCACACAACTGAACATACCTACGCAAGACTTACCTTCGCGGTTCGTCTAGTGGACAATGAATTTACAAGTAAATGCTGTTGAGTAGGGCTTATAACTGTGACAAATAGCAACTAACTCGAATAGAAATGGAGCTCTCATAAGTTTTTGCGTTTAAACTGCACCCGCAAAAGAATTCAAAGCAGTAAACAATTCAATTTCTAAGGTGATACGGGTAATGGACGCTAAACCGGAGGATTCTGTTTAGTGAAGTTTGGGACGGGGTCGAACGCGGAGCGAACACAAAAATACGGAGGGTCAAAGTACAAAATGACATACATACGTCCAAACATATATATAAATAAATAAATAAACATCCCCGATTTTCAATTGTGTTACCCCTGTAAGTGTCTCGCTCGCTACGCTCGCTCGCCAATTATTTACTCACTCGCCATGCATTTGCGCCTTTCGAGCACACCACTAGTAATAGTAAAATTTGGTACCCTGAGCTTTCTTTATTATTTGGATAGGTGATATAGCTAAGTTTTCTAGTTGAATATTTTAATGTGTATCGTGTGTATGGTCTCATTTTATAGGACCACACACAACATGAAAGGTTTCATAAAATAGTAATTTAGATTGGTACTAAGCGAAACCTATCTAGTCTATCCCACTCAAGATATATTGAAGCTTAGTAGAGCTTAAGGATGCTAAAATAAACTTTAATAGTGTGTTTTGCATTATTTCTAACAGAGCCAGGTTTAAATGATCAGATAAAAATTAGCTAACTGTAACGGAAGCTTTGAAAAAATTAAGATCACAAAATATCTGATGATTTACGACTGAATTGTTGACTAGCCAGTTAAACATTAGTAATAAGAAAAACTATTTTTATTAGTTTTGCCAAATACCAAGATGGTCTTATTCTACTGTGTATCTGCTATAATTATTAAGAAAAGAAGAAAAATGAAGGAAAAAGCCACTTGCAAGCTGCTGTAAGTATGGAAGCCTGTATTGTAGTGTAGACTTCCGATTTTTTTATTATTTTGTGATTGATTCACTTTTGCCGGAACTGGCATGCCCTCGTCACAGAAAGGGTGGAATCAGGGAGCCAAGCTTATGAATTATCTATTTACTTTTATGTTGTCATTGCAACTGCAAAATTATCATTACAATTTCTGGAACACAAGCACTTGATAGAAACCTAGTTACAGTATGATTTTTTCTTACCTTCCTCACTAAAGTCACAGCTGTGGCTGACTTGTGGTAACCACATACCACTGGGGCTGACATTAGTGGTAACCACAAATCACTTGCTATTGAAAAAAAACCCACAGCTTTGCTGCTGTCACAAATGAGTGGGTGAACACTGGGATATGTTGTAGTTGACCTAGAAAAATATTGAAATGGTATATAACAAGTATAGTTAAAGCAGTGGGCGTGACCTGCATAATACATTTTGAAGTGGCTGTATCACTCAGGAAGGTGCAGATGAGAAACAAGGTATTTAGTTTGTTTGGCCTAAAAATAAACTAAGACTTCATTCCATAAATGAGGAGGAGGTCTGTTGTCAAGTTATGTTTTATTATTATTTGTTTGGTACACTGATGTTTTTACGCCTTCAATAGTGGCATGCAGTTTGTGCATGCATTGTGTTACAGAGTTCAGTCTGACGCTGTATATGGTGTATGTGGTTAGATGTGGTGGCTTGTACCCGGAAACCTTGAGCAGCTGTAATTTTTTTTGTGAAGTTGATACTGTAACTACATTTTCTCCAGTACACAATTCAATTAATTGAAGTGAGATGTGTCAGGAGGTGTACATGTATGTGATTTATTTGAGGCTATTTTTACACACAAGTATGATCAATGATCATGTCCCACAAAGGTTTAAATTTCAGTCTTCTATATAATGCATTGAATTACAATGAATTGTGGTCTAAGGACATTGAGCTGGGGTGTATGGGTTGTGTTGGTCTGCAAATGATGGTGATTAACCCTCAGCGCTCATGCAAGAGAGGGTTATAGTAGTCATCCTGTCTGTCTGTCTGTCGGTCTGTCATGCTCTATTACTGACAATTAACTGTTGATTTAGGTATGAACTTACTCACAATGACGATTTAAATTTAAGACCTTTTATTATGCTTTTTTTAGTTTATTTCGGGCTGATTCTTGAGAAAATGCGAAGCTTCAGCTCTGCGTAGGTACCAGCTTTTGTTGCAACGCCCCCTAGCGTTACATCATAATCATGTGAGCAAATAGTTTCTTGCAGACATTGATGTAGTTTGCTTTATAGGGGAAGTTAACGTTTGGTGAGAAACCGGTAATACTGTGTGACTACAATTGAAATATTGTCTCTACGATATAGGGCTTTTGTCAAGTGCAATGGTAATATCGGTATATCTCCCAGCTGTACTGCCATGTGCTAATGGGTAGATGGACCAAATTTTGGGAAATAGAGTTTATCATTATTTTCTGAGGAGGTAGCATAGGGTATGTGTGTGCACACATTCATGCTAGAGACTACTTGTGAGCCCTATAAGTAAGACGTAAGCCTCAATTGGGAAGATATGTGGTCCCTTTGTTTTAGTTTCGTGTAGTTACGTTTGAAGATTTTATGATCTGTTCAGGATATTGACTGTTGTCTCATGGTAAAGGCACATGAATCAGTTCAGTGGTGTTATGTAGTTTAACTACAACGTAGTTAACGAAGATGTAGCCCACGCATCACACGCGCCCAGGAAAAGGTCGGCAGAGGACCTGTGAGTACGGCGACCATGCGCTAAGCGGTCACACGTGAAGCAATGGCACCCGGGCACCAGTATATTAGTCCTGATAGCTAGCAGCTACTGATAGCCACTGTTCTCAGTGCTGTGGTAGCCCTAGCCTAGCAGCTACCTGATACCGCTAGTCTGCTGGGGGCCCATGAGTTTACAACTGGCAATTCTCATCAGGTAAAATAGTATGCCCAATGGCTGTTCCACCACAGGCACTATTAGCTCTCTAAGGATGGCTGCTCGTCAGTGGTGGTATTATTGGAATAGTAAGGGGCTGTAGATATATTGTACTCTAAATAATTAGTTTTCTGCAGGTCAGGTTGGATATATGGGATCTAAACCACCAGTCAGTGGTGAATGGCCTTCATTGATACTTACAGATGCAATCAGCAGAAAACAGTAATTCTATGGCTCGACAATACATGGGCATGCTGCCAGTTCAGTTGCCTTGCTTAGCTAGTGCAGTTGGGTTAAGAGTTGGACTCTAGTCCTGATGCTGTTTCTCTACCCACAGTCACAACCCCTAGATCACAAGGGTATGCTGCCAACCCTCGCTATGGTCAGGCGTAAGCCTTCATTACATGTGTGGGATGTGTTGCCGGCTCCCACTCTCTGCTTTATAACCTTCATTCAAAAAAAATATGATCATTATTGTATGTTAGTAACTATCTGCAGTATGTGGCCAGACCCTCTCACGGTGTTGCTAAGGTTGGCTCTATCAAAGTGAGCGGTATTCTCGAAGCAGAAACTCCTGAATCAGTCAGGTGCATGCTGTAATTGATATTTATGCTGACATGAGAGTGTTACATGAGAAGAGGTGGAACAAATAGGGGTTACATAATGAATGAGATTAGAGAATGAACTGTAGTGCTGGATGCAGTGTTTTAGGACTCATAAGCTACACTATACTATTGTCAGTGTGGCATTATAATATATAACTTGGGTAGTAGGTTCTAGTAATTAGGGTTAGATCTCCACCTAGTAGAGGTGTGACGGTCCGTCGGGGCCCCCTTAAAAGCGTCTATGTAGGGCACGCTGCCCTTCACTCTATTGGTACTGGACTTATTCTCACACTATTACACTCACTGCCTGTCTATTCTCACACGATCAGGCTCTCTGCCTGTCTATTCTTGCACTATCAGGCTCTCTGCCTGTCTATTCTTGCACTATCAAGCTCTCTGCCTGTCTATTCTCACATGATCAGGCTCTCTGCCTGTCTATTCTTGCACTATCAGGCTCTCTGCCTGTCTATTCTCACATGATCAGGCTCTCTGCCTGTCTATTCTTGCGCTATCAGGCTCACGGCCGTCTATTCTCTCACTGTCAGGCTCACTGCCTGTCTAGTCTTTCTCTATCAGGCTCATATTCTCTCACTATCAGGCTTACTGCATGTCTACATACTCTCACTCGCAGGCTTGCTGCCTATCTATTCTGTCACTCTTGTTCTTATCCATTCTCACATTCAGACTGGATGCCTATCTAGTGGCACTTTGTCATGCTTTATTCGTGCACTCTCAAACTCGCTGCCATCTGTTCTTGCACTATCAGACTTGCCTACCTAATCTCGCACTTAGGCCCAGGGCCTATATATTCTTGCATGCACTATCGGGCTTGCTCACCTGCGTATTCTCAAGCTCACTGCCTATCTACTCACAAGCTCACTGCCTATGTATTCTCAGGCTCACTGCTCATGTATTCTTAGGCTCACTGCCCATGTATTCTTAGGCTCACTGCATATCTAGTCAGAGGCTCACTGCCTAGGTATTCTCAGGCTTGCTGCCTATCTACTCACAAGCTCACTGCCTATGTATTCTCAGGCTCACTGCCCATGTATTCTTAGGCTCACTGCATATCTAGTCAGAGGCTCACTGCCTAGGTATTCTCAGGCTCGCTGCCTATCATTCTCTACTCTCACTGCCTATGTATTCTCAGGCTTGCTGCCTATCTAGTCATAAGCTCACTGCCTATGTATTCTCAGGCTCACTGCCCATGTATTCTTAAGCTCACTGCCTAGGTATTTTCAGGCTCACTGCCTATGTATTCTCAGGCTCGCTGCCTATCTATTCTCAGACTCACTGCCTATCTATTCTCAGGCTCACCGCCTATGTACTCTCAGGCTCACTGCCTATGTATTCTCAGACTCACTGCCTATCTATTCTCAGGCTCACTGCCTATGTACTTTCAGGCTTGCTGCCTACGTATTCTTAGGCTCGCTGCCTATGTATTCTCAGGCTCGCTGCCTATCTATTCTCAGACTCACTGCCTATCTATTCTCAGGCTCACCGCCTATGTACTCTCAGGCTCACTGCCTATGTATTCTCAGACTCACTGCCTATCTATTCTCAGGCTCACTGCCTATGTACTCTCAGGCTTGCTGCCTACGTATTCTTAGGCTCACTGCCTATGTATTCTCAGGCTTGCTGCCTATTTATTCTCAGACTCACTGCCTATCTATTCTCAGGCTCACTGCCTATGTACTCTCAGGCTTGCTGCCTACGTATTCTTAGGCTCACTGCATATCTATTCTAAGGCTTACGGCCTATCTAGTCACAGGCTCACTGCCTATGTATTCTCAGGCTCACTGCCTATGTATTCTTAGGCTCACTGCCTAGGTATTCTCGGGCTCGCAGCCTATCTATTTTCAGACTCACTGCCTATCTATTCTCAGACTCACTGCCTATGTACTCTCAGGCTTGCTGCCTACGTATTCTAGGGCTCACTGCCTATGTATTCTCAGGCTTGCTGCCTATCTACTCACAAGCTCTCTGCCTATGTATTCTCAGGCTCACGGCCCATGTATTCTTAGGATCACTGCATATCTATTCTAAGGCTTACGGCCTATCTAGTCACAGGCTCACTGCCTATATATTCTCAGGCTCGCTGATTATCTATTCTAAGGCTTACGGCCTATCTAGTCACAGGCTCGCTGCCTATCTATTCTCAGGCTCGCTGCCTATCTATTCTAAGGCTTACGGCCTATCTAGTCACAGGCTCGCTGCCTATCTATTCTCAGGCTCGCTGCCTATATACTCTCAGGCTCGCTGCCTATCTATTCTCTGGCTCGCTGCCTATATATTCTCAGGCTCGCTGCCTATCTATTCTCAGGCTTACGGCCTATCTAGTCACAGGCTCGCTGCCTATCTATTCTCAGGCTCGCTGCCTATATATTCTCAGGCTCGCTGCCTATCTATTCTAAGGCTTACGGCCTATCTAGTCACAGGCTCGCTGCCTATCTATTCTCAGGCTCGCTGCCTATATACTCTCAGGCTCGCTGCCTATCTATTCTCTGGCTCGCTGCCTATCTATTCTCAGGCTTGCTGCCTATCTATTCTAAGGCTTACGGCCTATCTAGTCACAGGCTCACTGCCCATGTATTCTCAGGCTCGCGGCCTATATACTCTCAGGCTCGCTGCCTATCTATTCTCTGGCTCGCTGCCTATCAGTTCTCAGGCTCGCTGCCTATCTATTCTCAGGCTCGCTGCCTATCTATTCTAAGGCTTACTGCCTATCTAGTCACAGGCTCACTGCCCATGTATTCTGGGGCTCGCTGCCCTATATATTATCAGGCTTGCTGCCTATGTATTCTGGGGCTCGCTGCCTAGGTATTCTCAGGCTCACTGCCTATGTGTTCTGGGGCTCGCTGCCTATATATTCTCAGGCTCGCTGCCTATCTATTCTCAGGCTCACTGCCTATGTATTCTGGGGCTCGCTGCCTAGGTATTCTCAGGCTCACTGCCTAGGTATTGTCAGGCTCACTGCCTATGTTTTCTCAGGCTCACTGCCTATTTATTGTCAGGCTCACTAGCTATGTATTCTCAGGCTCACGGCCTATGTATTCTCAGGCTCACTGCCTATGTATTGTCAGGCTCACTGCCTACGTATTCTCAGGCTCACTGCCTACGTATTCTCAGGCTCACTGCCCAGCTATTCTCAGGCTCACTGCCTATGTAATCTCAGGCTCACTGCCTAGGTATTCTCAGGCTCACTGCCTATGTATTCTCAGGCTCGCTGCCTATTTGTTCTGAGGCTCTCGTATGCATCTACACGGCGCCCACTCAATTATCCCATTACGCAATCAGGACATGCTCCTTCTCACTTGTGTCTGTTGCTGCCTCCACCAGGCACACCCACTGTTATTACTAAGACACGGTCACTTGACTGAATAGCTAATGCCGGCTTGGGGAGGGTTGAACAGTAGTACTAGGATACAGGAGTAAGTCATGGAGTCACACGCCACTTGACTATGGCAAGAGTGGTGTAGAGAGTAGTGATGGTACTGTTAGCACGTAAGGTTAGATTCTCCACCCAATAGGGGTGTGGCGGTCAGACAGATCATGCCTGGGGTATGGGGTCCGTCACGTATTAACCACTACTGTCTCCTTCACCCGACGGCCACTACCCTGGTTGTGTTCCTAGAGTCTACTTAGACTTCAGTGTGCAGTGAAAGCAGGTGAGTTGGGAGTATACAGTACTCACCAGTCCTGGTTTACTGAAGCTGTGCCCATTCGGGTTACCCGAGACAGACATGGTGGCTGGAGTCATCCAGGTACCAGGCACTGATCACAACTCCAAGGTCGGTGGCACCACTCCCTTCTCTAAGGAACCAATACGTAGTCACTGGATGGCCACATCACAAAGTCAGTGAGAGGGAGAAGGTTGGGGGTCATGGGTAGTTCAGCATTACTCTTGTCATAACGCTCAGTTCTCAATGTGTATGCTTGTCTGTACTTACTTTCACAGGTATACAGCCTACTACCATTGGTAAGAGAGCTGTCAACCCCCTTTCCTAACCTATTACTTATAGCCTTGGGGGTATAGGCCGCCTCCTGCGGCCCTTTGGGGGACTCCGGCGATGCAGGGCAATTAATGCTAATTGCCACTGACCTGCCGAGTCTCTCACCCCCAAGGCCACACAGGGGGGTGGGTCCAAGGTCATACCCTGCCTCACGCAAGGAGCATGCGCACACATGACTGCGGGCTCACATCAGCTCAGACTGCCAATCTGTAGTTTAGGAGGACGACAGCAGGTAACCTTACCAATAAGGCGAATTGTAGTTAAATGTAGTTTAACGTAGTTAAACGTAGTTAACGAAGATGTAGCCCACGCATCACACGCGCCCAGGAAAAGGTCGGCAGAGGACCTGTGAGTACGGCGACCATGCGCTAAGCGGTCACACGTGAAGCAATGGCACCCGGGCACCAGTATATTAGTCCTGATAGCTAGCAGCTACTGATAGCCACTGTTCTCAGTCCCACCACCTCCCCATTTCAAACCACCTAATTAAGGATAGCTAGAAATACTCCATCCAATTCTTTGGATGTGATTTGAGCTGGGGGGACTCCGGCGATGCAGGGCAATTAATGCTAATTGCCACTGACCTGCCGAGTCTCTCACCCCCAAGGCCACACAGGGGGGTGGGTCCAAGGTCATACCGCTGCCTCACGCAAGGAGCATGCGCACACATGACTGCGGGCTCACATCAGCTCAGACTGCCAATCTGTAGTTTAGGAGGACGACAGCAGGTAACCTTACCAATAAGGCGAATTGTAGTTAAATGTAGTTTAACGTAGTTAAACGTAGTTAACGAAGATGTAGCCCACGCATCACACGCGCCCAGGAAAAGGTCGGCAGAGGACCTGTGAGTACGGCGACCATGCGCTAAGCGGTCACACGTGAAGCAATGGCACCCGGGCACCAGTATATTAGTCCTGATAGCTAGTAGCTACTGATAGCCACTGTTCTCAGTCCCACCACCTCCCCATTTCAAACCACCTAATTAAGGATAGCTAGAAATACTCCATCCAATTCTTTGGATGTGATTTGAGCTGGGGGGACTCCGGCGATGCAGGGCAATTAATGCTAATTGCCACTGACCTGCCGAGTCTCTCACCCCCAAGGCCACACAGGGGGGTGGGTCCAAGGTCATACCGCTGCCTCACGCAAGGAGCATGCGCACACATGACTGCGGGCTCACATCAGCTCAGACTGCCAATCTGTAGTTTAGGAGGCCGACAGCAGGTAACCTTACCAATAAGGCGAATTGTAGTTAAGTGAGTGTTCTATTGAAAATCTTGTGTTGGACTACCTAAGCCTTTTGCAGAGAGATTTGTGGCAGTGGTTTATGCTTTTATCACTTCCATTCATCTGTAATGTCCACCAGTGTTGATTTACTAATTTCTTGTCTGCTCACAAGCCTCAAGCCTATGTGATGATAACCATTAGGCGTACCTGAGGTTCTGGTTGGCTTTGTGTTCCTGCATATTTAGCTACTCCTTATGAAGATAAAATTTACATCTACCAGTTTCATTGCTGGAGCAGCAGTATTGATACTTGACTTTTTTTGCTAAGCTTACCAATAGTTATTGAATATTTACTATTTGTGATGAAGGAGTCTAATTCAGTATGGATAATAAGCAACGAATTTCACGTCTCATTCTGTTGTCATGTAAGAAGCTACTTACTGGCTTTATGGATGTGTATTTGTTGGCCAGATCTCTACATGAGTCATCAGTATATTTACCAAATTCTATAGAGTATTTTATCTAATGACCAGTTTAGTTTAAGCTGCAAGATTTAACTTAATCTTACTGGCAATGTCATTCACCTGCTAATTGTCATATCATAGTCCTGGTGATTGTCCTTTTTATTATTATGACCTGTTAAACGTAGAGGTCGCTTTTATAATTCAATGCTATTCTCTGTACGCGAAATCTGTGGCCTCGTGTATTACATTCTGAACTCCTTTCGGAGGTCCGGGTATAAAAGGAAGAATCCCTTGCATGCCCTTTGACCTCTAGCTCCTATTCAAATTGAAATAAAGTAGTTGCGCAAAGAGAATCCTCCATTATACGTAGCTCACTATCCTTTCAAGTCGATCCACACCATGTTTACAACAAGTGCCCTAACTAAAAAACAGCTATATGAGTTTAAGCTATGAAAGGTAAAAATGTTTCATTAAAGTGGAAAGGTTGAAATGAAGGAACAAACACAACTTCTTAAAACTAACACATAGTAAAAAAAATAAAGTCAATGAGGTATATAAAACGGTAAAATTACAACGAAAAGTGCATGAGGTGAAATTTTCTTCAGGAGACTCTGCACACCATTGTGTTTCCCAGAGAAAGTAGCTGCTCCATCGAATCCCATACCCACCAGCTTGCTAATCTGTATGTTTTTAGCTTTCATGAATTCAACAAGGGCAGAATAAATAGTCTTTGCATCAGTAGCTTTCAATGGAACTATATCCAAGAAGTGCTCAACAGGTTGACCGTCCATGTTCACCCAGCGGAAGAAAATTGAAAGCTCTTCTGTGGTCGTCACATCAGTGCACTCATCTCATTATGCTGAAATGGGAAGCTTGGCGAAGCCGTTTCAGTAAACATTCTTCAGCCCATAAGCCAACTGCCTCAACAAATTCAACAACAGCAACTTTAGATGTGTAGGTTGCATTTAATCTAGCTCTTTCAAGGAACCCCTTTAAATCTTCTGCACCACAACTTACGATTAGATCAAAAAGTTCATCAAAATTTGTTGTGTGGGGAATGTGGCGACGAGCTAGAAAATGGGTGCAACGAATTAGAGCTTTAATGGACATTCTGTTCTTCAACTTTTCCTCATCATTAATTTGTTGGAGTTGCTGAATGACTGACCCTTCTTGTAGTGCTGTAGCTGCAGCCATCTCTGCTTCACATGACAGGAAGTGAATATCACTCTTTGCATGAATTTTCATCTTCTCTATTGCCTTCTTCCAGTTCGTGAAAGGTTTTGAGATCCATGTTCCTCCTGTTCTTTGAAGAGAAATTCCTCTCTTCCTGCAAACCTTACAAAAAGCTCCTTGGAAATTTTTATCAAACATCAGCCAATTGAAGCTCTCTTCCCATTTTTTGTTGTATTTTCGACTGCTTGCAGTGATTTTCTTGCTTTTCTCATGTGTAGTTAATCTTTCCTTTGCATGCTTCTCATGGACAATTAATCTTTTCTTGGCAGGACTTGGCTCCAAAAACTCAGTATCAGATTGATTGCTGTCAATTTTATCTTCTGTGTCACTGCTACTTGAGTGGCCAGGTGACTTTGAAGAGCTTGCACCACAGAAGAAAGAGCGAATATCCATTTGAGACTATCTTAAGCTGTCAGGGACTACGAGTGCTTAGAGTTCTGGTTCTGGAAGTTGTAGAATCTGTATAGATCAAAACTCAACAACTGCTACGGTGAGCTGAGGGCTGGCCTTTTTATAGCCAGCCAGCAACCGTAAGTGTGAATCAACGTGTGATAAACCTAAGGGGAGGTGAGAGTCAGAGTTGAATAGTGTGTGAAAAGCATCTAAATAGTGAATGTCACAGTTGACTGAAAATTGCTAGACGGTGGAGGTGAAAATGAGTAGCTGAATTAACTTGTCAGGATCTGACATATGCAGACCTCATTAGATAAGATTATGTTTTTTTAATGTAGGACATAGGCCTTCCAATAATTCTATTTCACTCCCATGGTGACCAGTGCCGCCCGCCCCCCCTTACATTTTCAAAACTCTATTTTGCCCCCCCTTGCAAGAATGTCTGGATGAAACACTGATACTTACTCATATTCTGCTGTTATTGTTGGGGCCATGTCGCTCACTTCCACTGTTGATACAGAGGTTACTGCATGTATACATACATTATCATAATTTAAAAAACCAACTATGCAGTGACTTGTTCTCAAATATGCTTGCATGGGGACTGTGCACAATGGCTTTAGTTTTCCCTGTTTCCAGGATTTGTTGGCTAAGACAGAAGATAAAGCTATTCAAGGGGTAATGTTGACAGAAACATAACTAGATTAAAAATTGTGCTTGTCATTTGTGCCAAGAGTATTGGCTAATAGAGGCTTTAAAAAATATGCCTAAAACTATAAAGAAATAAATTAATTTAAAGTTCCAAAGGAGAAGGAAGCTATGATGCCTAACACAAAGGGTTCCTTCCTTTTTTATTTCATTACTCTAGTAATCCAAACTATTTGTCTCAATTTCATTTCTTATTGATGATTACATTATATACCTGGTCTAGTTTCAACTCCTGCTCTGTTTGCTTTATTTTGCAGGTAGCACTGATGCTGCTGGTGCCTGGTTGCCAATGAAAGTGGAATATTGGTGAAGTTTCCCAAGGTGTGGGCTAGACTTTTGAAGTAAGCATGTTTGGCCTCATACCGCATTGTCCAATGCCTCACTAACGGACCGTACCTGTAATGTCACATGAGTCAATTTAATTGGTATTTGACTAATTTATTTTTTCATGTATAGTTAAGGTAAACCTGTCATACAAACCCTCAGCGCTTACACATCTAGAGCCAGTGCTATGCAGCAGGTTCGGATAATTAAAGTACGGATTATCGAGGAAGCACTGTATACATCATAACTGGCTTGCTACCCCCACTTGTTCAAATTCTGTAGTTACAAAGTGAGGTTGTTGCAAATTTGCTGAATGTACATGCGTATGTAGCTAACGGTGGTGATAGTTAACTTAGAAGAATCTCACGAGCACATTGTGACTACTCACAAAGCTCAAAATCTTCTGTTTCCTTTGATACCAAAGGCCTTTGTGGGCATAGTTTGAAATCATTCTTTATTTAAAGTTCATATTTACTTGTCTAGGTTGTAATGTCATTATTTGAGATCCGTCCCTGGAGATACAGAGAACAGACAAATGAATGACGAAGTGAGTTACATAGACCTCGTGTACATGTACGCTGAGGGTTAATAAATATCTTCCAGAGTTTTGTTGAATATTGTGTCATATTGCAAATGCAGAAATAATTACAATAAGACGTCAGAGTTACAAGCACCTTGAGAAACCAGGCTTTCTGTAACTCAGAATTTTATATCTATGTATGACACTACTAAGTAGTCATTAGTAATGTGATAATTTACTACTAATAAAAGGCACACTAAGGTGTTTAGTTACTGAGTCTTCCGTAATTCTGAAGTTCTTAACTCTGAGGTTCTACAGTATAGATGCCAGCTAGTACAATTGAATAAATTAAATTAAAAAAAGGAGAAATGTTTAAACCCTTACTTGTATGCATACATTAAAGCAAATGGGTTAACTTACTGAGAGTTAATCTTGGCATGTGTAGCATGAAGTGCATTTTTGGTATTATTGACGCTCCAGGATACAAGTGCTTGAAATTGGTATGGTGTACTTGGATCAAGTGAGCCATGTAGCCAACACCATCTTCATATAGTTTATTGGTGAACAAGAGGTCTGCAATTCTCATCATGATCAAGTAGTTCTCCCAGTAAGGATCTCAAAGATACCCTGAAGTTTCAAAAATCATACTTTCAGCTTCCATATATGTGACCGTCTATAGGAAAACCGGGCACAACGCGGCGTGCGTAATTATCGAAAAAAGATCAATCGATTTCTTAAAAATGTATTGTTTCAAGCCGACGGAAGGGAACGGTTAGGTCTATTATATCGGGAACGACTTAAGCTACGACGATAAAACTTGGAGAGCTCAATATCTGGACGCCGACAACTCTGTAAGTGCAAAAAAAAAATTTTCGAAGGGTGCCGCGTTGTGCCTGGTTTTCCCTTAGACAGTCACATATATATAAACAGCTCAACTTTCTAGTAGTAGCTGCTAGTCAGGTAATATGTTACTATGTGATGGAAGGTATTTGAACAATTTGGCTATGGCAAAATCTACCCTATAATTATTCTTTTTTATATTCTTTTTATTTTATTATTTTATTTTATTTTTTACCATGAAGGTAATATTGGAGTGTACTAGTGTGTAACAAGTTGGAAATTTCCTTTAGAATAGCTAGACAGTTGGCTACTCTTTCTTTAGGATGTTGTTCCCACCAAGTAGTGGTCATGTGGTCCACACCAGCCACGTAGGCAGTGGTCATGTGGTCTCCACCACCCATGTAGGCTTGCTTTGGCTTTTTAGTTGATGGGGGGGGGAGTGATAGAGTTGTTTGTGTGTGTGTTTGTTATGTTGTTTTTCATTTGTTTTTGCTACTTTTTTCAAATAATTTATACCTACGTATATATCTATGCCTTCTTTTGGGTTAATGAGTTCTTGTTATTTCTAGTTTTATCAGGTGTGAAGTAAAGTGTGTGGGTTGTATTGCTATACAATAGTGGTAGTGGCCTGTGGTACGGCGCTACTACAGAGTAAGTGGGCGGGGTCTGTGTACGTTAATTGGGCGAAGTCAATGACGATCGATACGGCAGGTACTAGAGGAGCGTACCGAGGTTACCGGCGGAATAATGAGTAGGTGGGGTAGGCGCCTGCGCACAAGGTGTAGGCGGTTTGGTAAATTGGCGCGCATGTCGGGCAGTGCACCAATAAGATAGGAGGGCCCACAGCGCCACGTGGCAGTCAGTAAAAATAAGAAAAATGGAAGAAGCCAGGCCTAAGGACAAAAAGAGTGGTAAAAGCCTGGCCAAGGCGGCTGGGGAGGCCAGCAGCCGAGAGAAATTAGCGCCTCCTCCGAAGAGGAGGAAGGAGACGAGTGAGCATCCTAGCGGGGCGTTAGTAGACGACAGCGACGGGGAGTTCCTGTCCGAAAGGGGACCCACTGGTAGTGTGGAACCATTGGATATAAAGGCTGCGGTCCTCTCACTGGTGCAGAGGATGGGCGACCTGGAAGAACACGTCAAGAAGGCTGCGGAGAGTGGAGCTCCCAGCAAGGGTACGTGATTGAAAGTGAATGCTGAGTGTGAGATAAAGAGGGTGACTTAAGGTCAGGGACGTGGAAGAGACTGGATAGCTAGAGCAAACGTTCCTGTCGCTCACCTCCGTACTAGTAATAGTGCGTGACAATCCGAGCTCAGCGGGCTTTGTGGAAGCAACCAGTGGGCGAGTGAGAGCCATATTAGTAGTATGGAATAGTGATTCAAAAAAAAAAAAAAAAGTTGTTGGCAGCCACAGGGGCTGAAAAGGAGAAAGGTACCCTGAGGGGAGTAATAGCAAAGAAGGTGTTCTCTGGTGGAAATAAGGGTGGTACAAGGGAAGGATCTCCAAGGTATATTTAAAAAAAATAATAATAATAATAATAATAATAATAAATAAATAAATAAATAATAATAATAATAATAATAATAATAAATTAATAATAATAATAAATTAATAATAATAATAATAATAACAATAAAAATAATAAATAAATTAATAAATAAATAAATAAAATAAGGAAGCTCAAGAGTTGAAGGAGATCATTAAGTGGTTAGTCTCACAGGGAGGGAGAAAAAAAAAAAAAAAAAAAGAGGGGGAGGGGTAGCAGGGTAGAATAAGGGGTGGGTCAAGTAGGAGTGAGGCTAACCAGTAAGACATGCCATAGGGAGCATGTGGGTCCATAGTAAAGATATGGACAAAGTGTGGCCAAATGGTATGGTGTCTACCAGAGCATTATGAGAGTGAGACTGGAGGCTAGATGGAGCCATGGGGATCACAGTGGTTTGCTCGCGGAAGTAGCACTGGGGGGAGGGGCCAAAAAAGTGAGGTTCTGGGACAAAAGGGAGCGAACCGGGCGAGAGAGGCCTGGAGGTTTGCTCAGAAGGTGTCCAAGGAAAGTACCAAAGGGTCATCACCAGGGGGATGACAAATGAGTGAGGGCACCCAGGAGGGCCGTGGTAGAAGCCTGGAAAGCAGGTGAGAACGGCAGGGTGTCGGGGAAGCACTGGGAATCAGTGTGGAAGCACATATGAGGGCCGTAAGAGATGCCTGAAGAGCAGGCGGGGGGCGGCTGGGTGCTCGGAAGACACTATAGAGTAGTGCATAAAAAATGGGAAGGCCCATATGGGGGCCAGGAATGGTGCCGTCAGGCCAGAGGGGCCTTGCAATAAAACGGCAGTTAAGGCCAGGTGGAGGCCGTGGTGGAATAAAGATGGGCAAAAAAAAAAAAAAAAAAAAAAGAGAGAGTGAGAGAGAGAGAGGAAAGAGTAAGAGAAAAGTTGCTATATTAGTAGGCTGGGTTGAACCTAGCCTGCACAATATGCCCCAAGATCAGAGCCACCACGGGTAACACCTGGAATGTTAATGATGATATGACACAAGGGTGAAGGGTCAGTGGTATGATCCATGTCACAATGATTTGTGTCTGTAGATGAAGTAGCCTCTCTGGCAGAGCAGGCAAGAGAAGGCGGGGCAGTGTCGGCACCCAATATAGAAGGCGATGAGCCAGGTCCTCTGCTTTGGAAGCTGTTGGACAGAGTGAAAGGCTCTCAAAAAGGGGATAAGGAGGACGGTCCAGGGCACGATGTGGTGCACCTGGTGGAGAACCTGCCACCATTGCCAAGGAAGCTGGTGGACCTTATCCGAAGGGGCAGCTTTGTGGAGTTCGCCACATTCCCAATGCTAGAGGATGGCCCCAGTGAGGGGGAATGGAAAAGTAGCCTCGGAGAGCTCGATAGCTCCGGCCAGTCCTCTGCCGGGAGGAAAAAGGTGGTGAAGGAGGTGCCAGATGCTGGCTGGTGGGGCACCTGCTTCACGTTATACCAGATGGCTTGGGCGACGAGCAAGCCCGAGATGTGGGGGCCTCTGTCGGCCTACAGAGAGATCGTCGCCAGACTGGCTCGATCTTATCAATGGGGACAAGTGGCCAAATATGACCGGGCATTCCGGAAGTTGGCCGCCGGAAAAAGCCAGGAGATATGGCTAAAGGAGGAGGCGTCTCTGGTGAGACAGTATTTGAACGGCCATGAGAGCCGGCAAGTGGCAGGGGTTGGTGGTCCATCCCAGAGAAGGCCTGAACCAAGGAAAAAAGGGGCCTGTTTCAAGTACAACAAACAATACGGCAACTGTGCCTATGGAGCGCAGTGCAAGTTCGGGCACGTATGCTCGGGTTGTGGAGGGGAGCACCCGGCATATCAGTGCGGAAAAATGACTGAGAAGAAATGAAGCAGAGAAGTGTGGACTCTGTCAGTCACAATTGTGTTGCGTCAGTCATCTTGAATTGTATTGTTATATATTGTGTGCTCTTTCAAGAATTAAAGAGAAAAAGGAAAAAACATGAGAAACAAGGGGGGTGCCTAAAGGCACCGAATGGGTAGATACAGGGTAGTTAAGGTCAGGCTGGAGAAGGCACACATAGGAAACAGGGGAGGGGCAGGGTGCACACACTCACGCAGAAAAAGGGAAGGTGTTGGTGTGGTACAAAGGGCAAGAGCTAACAAGTGTGTGTTATGCTATTGCAGGGTACCGGTTCACCGAACAGCTCTTGGAGCTGGAGAGAGTATCTGAAGGCCCCGGCAGCAGGGTGCTGCCTGGGGCGGAAGAAGTAGTGACTCCGCTAAAGTGGCAGTCGTGGCAACACGAACTGCAGGATCACCCTGACAAAGAGTGGGTGGGGTATCTGGTCAGGGGCCTGAAGGATGGTTTCAGAATAGGCCACAACCAGACCAAAGTGTCAATGAAACAGAGGAGGGGCATGATATTTGAGGCCTCTCAGCATGGTGACATCATTGATGACTACCTCGAGAATGAGGAGTCTGAGAGAAGAATATGGAGGCTGAGCCAAAACCCACAAGAAGGTGAGGTGCAGTGCTCTCCTTTTGGAGTTATACCAAAGAAGGGGAAGCCTGGCAAGTGGAGGCTAATCGTTAACTTATCGGCACCCGAAGGGGGGAGCACCAATGATGGGATAACCAAAGAGCTGGCCAGTGTGGCCTACACTTCAGTGGAGGAAGTGGTGGAGAGAGTTCTGTTGCTCGGACAGGGAGCATTGATAGCCAAGGCCGATGTTAAGGCGGCATATAGAAATGTCCCAGTGCACCTGAGAGATAGATGGCTACTAGGGATGAAGTGGAGGGAGGAGACGTATGTGGATGGCACATTGCCATTTGGTCTCAGATCAGCTCCATTGATATTTACAGCTCTGGGAGATGTCGTGGAATGGATCGCCATGAGGAAGGGTGCCTCATGGTTGAGACACTATATTGACGACTTCGTCATGGTAGGAAGGGCGGGCACCAATGAGTGCGCCGAGGCAGTGAGAGCCCTCAAGGAGACGTGCCAAGAACTGGGCATGCCCTTGGATGAAAACAAAGAGGAGGGACCCAGCGAAGTGCTGACGTTCCTGGGCATGGAGATTGACTCCATTAATATGGAAGTAAGACTTCCCCAGAACAAGCTGGGGGAGCTAAGGTCCACCCTCAAGAAATGGAGGGGTATGAAAAGCTGTAGGCGGAGGGATCTAGAGTCCATAGTGGGATCCCTCAATCACGCCTGCAAGGCAGTCAGACCAGGACGGGCCTTCAAGAGAAGGCTGCAAGATCTGCTGGTGACAGTCAATAGGGACGGAAGAAGAGTCCGGCTGAACCAAGAGGCCAGAGCAGATATCGAGTGGTGGTATCAGTTCGGCCTCGAGTGGAATGGCACGTCATTCATGAGATCGGTGGCGGTGCCAGCAGACCCCCAGGAAGAGATGCTATCTGACGCATCTGGAGGATGGGGGTGCGGTGCAGCCTGGAATGGAAGATGGTTCCAGTTGGACTGGAACAAGGCGAGTGGAGCCAGAGATTGGAACATAATGCCCAAAGAGCTACTCCCGATAGTGGTAGCAGCGGCAGTGTGGGGCAAGCGCTGGAAAGGGAAAGTGGTGAAGGCCAGATGCGATAATATGGCGGTACTGGCAACAATCAGTTCAGGATCTTGCAAGGAGAGAAAGGCCATGCACCTCATGAGATGCCTGGCGTTTATAGAGGCCTCAGTACCTCTGACAATTGTGGCAGAACACATAAAGGGAACGGAGAATGTGGTGGCAGATGCTTTGTCAAGGGACAGGCTTGAGTTGGCTTGTTCTCTTATGCAGGGCCCGACAGAGGAGGCAGAGGAGATCCCGGAGGATCTGATAGAGCTCCTCACAAAGGAGAGTCGCTCTTGGTCCGAGCAGGAGTGGAGCAGGCTGCGGAGCATCTGTTCCGACAGGGCCTAGCAGCCTCCACGGAGAAAAGGTACAAAGCCGTGTGGGAGAGATACACGGCGTGGTGTGAAGGCCTGCAGGAGGTGCCACTGCCAGTCACCGAGGAAAAGGCCATAGGGTATGTGGTGACACTGGCATGCGATGGAGTGCACCAGGGCACAATCAAGCAGCACCTAGCAGGTCTGAGACAGGCTCAGATAAGGGAGGGCTGGCCAGCACCAGCCTGGAAAGACATGGCCAAATTGGCACAAATCAGGAAGGGAGTCTCCAGAGTCGAGGCCGTGGAGGGCAAACAAACCCTTCAGAGGCACCCAGTGAAGTGGGCACACATGAGAGCCCTAAAAGAGTCATGGAGTCTTGATGGAGACAAAGGCGTCATGCTGTGGGCAGCAGCATGCATGTGCTTTTTTGGGTGCCTGAGGGCTGGGGAAGCCCTGGCTCCAGATGATGGAAAGTTTGACGAGAATGCCCATCTGGGATGGGAGGACGTCGAACTGGAGAACACAAAGTCCCCAAAGTGGATCCGAGTAAGGATCAAGGAGTCGAAAACGGATCGACTGAGAAAGGGGGCCGTGGTGACCCTGGGAAGGACGGATCAGGAGATATGTCCCATGAAAGCTGTCCTGAAGCATATGGCTGTCAGGAAGGCAGGGAAAGGCCCCTTCTTCAAAACAGAAGGGGCGGCAGGTCTGACTCGAAAAGTCTTCGTGTCAGAAGTGAAGAAAGCCTTGGCAAGACAAGGGATAGCAGGAGATGGCATATCCGGGCACAGCTTCCGGATTGGGGCAGCCACGACAGCTGCACAGAATGGGGCCACTCCGGAGGAGTTGAAAGCCCTGGGGAGATGGAGGAGCAGGGAATACCAAGGCTATGTGAGAACTGCCGACGGAGGTCAGGCAGCTGCAGCCGAGCTCCTGACAAAAGCTGTGAAGACAGAAAAGAAAGAACGGCCCAGCAAGACTGGGACAGTGGAGTGATATATGTATTTATACATTCATGTCTTATGATATCTTATGAAATGGCAATTCTGATGTTATATGGGGTCGGGTGTGCCTGATAGTTGAAAAAGAGTGGGGTAGAGATGTGTACCCTAGGAGTGTGTGCGTCGGAGCAGTCGGGGCTCTCCGAGTGGCCTGTGTTGGGGCGGTTGGTGGGACAAAAACTGCGACGCAGCAAGCGAGCCCGGCGCATGCGTGGGGACAAGCCCCAGGCGCACGCGCCGGGCCCTTGATACCCAACCAGGCCTCTGCGGAGGCGTGGCCGTGCAAAAGGCTAAGCACGGCCGCGCGCGCGACTGAGAACCTCCGGCACACACGCGTTAAGAGATAAGACAAAAGTATAACCTACAAAGAGTGATAAGCAATCTATAGCTGAATTTCAAGAAGACACCGAGACTCACCGAAGGTAACCATTTTTCGAAAAGTTACTTTCAACTTTATTCAGCTTTATCTGGACTTCGACAGCAAGGAGGAACATTCTAAGCAGATACTAAGATTCAGGAAAGTTAAGTACTTAAAATTTTTAGTGCTGATAGATTCCAGCCTAGCATTTTTATTGATGAGAGAGATAGTGTCCCAGTGAGTGTGCCTTTAAAGTTCATTGTTACTGCATAACTACCTGTAAGCAGGGAAGTGTTGACTATATGTATGCAGCATGAGTATTCTGGTCAAGTAATTGATTTTTCTCTGTGGTCTGATTAACTAAGTCAATTTAACTGGTAAGTATCGCTTGATTGCCTTACGATGATCTTTTTGATTGCCTGTCAATTTAACTGGTAAGTATCGCTTGATTGCCTTACGATGATCTTTTTGATTGCCTGTCGGTGACTTAGTCATGTATGAACTAGGGGTGCGCCCAACAGCTCAGTGTGGCTAGCGAGCTATTGACACTATACTGTACAAAGAAATTTTAGATGGTGGCAATATCTCGCTCGCCAAACTGCGCTGTTGGGCGCAGCCCTAGTATATTCTGTTTGTATGCTGTGCGTGTGTGGTGTATGGGCATAGTTTGTGGGTTGTGTGTGTGTGCGCACGCGCACACGCGGTGTCTGTATGTGACATTGCCTATTTCGTCCAATTAATTCATCAAATAAGGAAGTGTACATTAAAGTGGGGTTTAGGAAAATACTTTACCTTCAAACCAATTTTATAGATTTGACACAAAAAAAAGATTATATGTGACCGTCTACGGGAAAATCGGGCACAATGCGAATTGGGCACAACGTGGTGCGCGTAAACGTCAGGAAAAGTCATTTGAATTCTTAAACATGTATTAAATTAGCCTACGGAAGGGAACGGTTAGGTCTATTAATAGGGATCAGCTGTGGCGATAAAACTTGGAGAGCTCAATATCTGGGTACCAGCAGCTTGTAAGTTAAAAAAAAAAATTTTTTTGCGGGGGCTGCGTTGTGCCCAATTTTCCTGTAGACGGTCACATATCATGTTTTGACACCGTGTTTAAGTTATTAAGTAGGGAATGGGGAGGGAAATGGGTGATGCATTTGAAAGCTATGTACCTTTTACTAAACAAAGATCTTGATAGCATCACGTGTTACTGTTTTATATAATAGGAAGGTAATGTGCTGTGGTGAAGTATATATTGGTCAGACGTCCAGCAGAAGCAAGGGATTGAAGTGAGTAGTTCCAGCCTGCCATGAAGCTATTGGGAAGATTGAGGAATAGGTTCCTTGCTCATGAACAAGTAAGCAAAAAAAAAAAAAAAAAACCTTTGCCCATGCATTTATCAGCTCATCAATAATGCTCATTTTTCACTAGACATTTTTCCAACGTTAAGTCCTGATTTTTTAAATACCTATGATTTTTAGGTGGTAGAACCCCATTGTCATATACGTATGGCAGTTACATGTATAGTCACGTCGGCAAGGAATACTTGAGTAGGGTTCCCAAGTGACCCACCCCCCTTTCAATCTCATGACATGCATTGATATTTAATTAATTAACTTTTAGGATTGTCAATATTTTATATAGGGAGGAGGTCTAGCAAAAGTTTTCCCCCTCATTTTCCTTTTGCATAAAGTATTTGTCTGAGCAGAATTTCACCCCCTCCACCAGCTGAAGTATCCCCTCCCAGCTGAAGTTTCTCCTTTCCCTTCATTTTTCCTAGATGAAGTCCCCGAAATTTCCCTACAGACAGATGAATTATCCTTCCACACACACACACACACACACAAATGCAAATGCAAATTCTCTTGCTGCCGCTAGGCGGTCACGCGCACCTGGCAGAGCCAGGATGCGTGTGCACTAAGCAGGCACTGTGAGCCGTGCAAGCAAAGCTCCTGGAGCCTGGCTAGGAACTCGCAGGAGAACAGACCTTTCCTCACAGCAAGTGGTGTGGGCACCGGAAGTCCCACCTGGACCATTGCTGTTTCACCGGAAGTCCCACCTGGACCATTGCTGTTTCATGAGAAAAGGCCTTGAATTTGCACCCCAGCAAATGCCAGGTACCCAATCACAGCTGGGTGGACTGGTGGGGCTGGTGGGAGGCAGATGGAAATCAGATGAAAAAAATGCCTGAGTTCCGCTTGAACTCAGGACCATGGGCCCTGAGCCCAGTACACAACCACTACACCACACAGCCACCACATACACACACACACACACACACACACACACACACTCACTCACTCACTCACTCAAAAACTATTGTTGAAAGATCTTGCCTTCAACGCCTTAGTAAACTGTTCTTAAATGTGCAAAGGGTATTTACAAGCAAATTGGGAATGAAATTTAATATTTGTGTATTCTCCCTCTCTTTCTCTCTTTACTTTGTACTTGCAGGATTTGTTGATACAAGTTTGCAAGTTTTATGAGAGCGTAAACATCAGTGAAGACGAATCTTATAAGGGAAATATAAACTAACATTTTATTTTATGATTGTCGTTGTTTTACGATATTGACTGTTTCTGATCGTATACATTGGACTTAGTGGCTGGTAATTTTTTAAAATTATATTCTTGAAGTTTGATGATTTTTACATTTGTATGTGGTATGCTTCCAATCAGATATTGGGTGATACAACATGGCATAAGTATACACGTACACTCTTTGACACAATCTTAAATATGTTAGTTGCTAGGCAAAGTTGGAATAATGATAATTATGTTGAGTATAACAAAATCAAAAGATTCTCATGTAATCATAAACATAGCATCTAGACTAAGCTAATGTAACATTACATGTGGAAGAGGAAAATTAAAAAAAAAAAACAATTTTAATTACCCAATTCATATACTACATCAATTTGTAAATCACAATGACTACTAACAGACATTTAACAAGATTTTATTATTCTGGATACCACTACATAAGTTCGGATTTTTTTCTGTTTGTTTTTATTTTAAAACATGCCTACTGGTTGATACTCATGTGTTTTAAGTTCCTAATGGATAGAAGGGCTGTATAACAATACAGTAGTGAATAGGAGCGATCAAAATATTCTCACAACTTCAATAACTTATTGTAGTATAAAAAATGAGGACTATATGTTCCAAAAGTTTTTGGACTCGCAAGTTCTTCATCAGTTGATGTTGAAGCTATGTTTTTTAAAACACAAAGATAACATGAATGCAGAAGAGTGAGAAAGTAACCATGATCCTCCACTTCAAGCTGGACTTGCTGTATGAAATGCAGTAACCATGTTCCCCCCACCAACCATGAACCCCAACTTGCAAAGATGAATCCTGACTCTTTAAACACGTTCCTATCACTAATTAAAGCGTAGCAACCATGAACCCCAACTTGCAACGATGAATCCTGACTCTTTAAACACGTTCCTATCACTAATTAAAGCGTAGCGTAGCAACCATGTCCCCCAACTTGCAACGATGAATCCTGACTCTTTAAACACTTTCCTATCACTAATTAAAGCGTGGAAACCATGAACCCCAACTTGCAACGATGAATCCTGACTCTTTAAACACATTCCTATCACTAATTAAAGCGTGGAAACCATGAACCCCAACTTGCAACGATGAATCCTGACTTTTTAAACACGTTCCTATCACTAATTAAGCGTGGCAACCATGTCCCCCAACTTGCAACGATGAATCCTGACTCTTTAAACACATTCCGATCACTAATTAAAGCTTGGCAACCATGAACCCAACTTGCAACGATGAATCCTGACTCTTTAAACACATTCCGATCACTAATTAAAGCTTGGCAACCATGTCCCCCAACTTGCAACGATGAATCCTGACTCTTTAAACACGTTCTTATCACTAATTAAAGCGTGGAAACCATGAACCCCAACTTGCAACGATGAATCCTGACTTTTTAAACACGTTCCTATCACTAATTAAGCGTGGCAACCATGTCCCCCAACTTGCAACGATGAATCCTGACTCTTTAAACACATTCCGATCACTAATTAAAGCTTGGCAACCATGAACCCAACTTGCAACTATGAATCCTGACTC
>WLWD01001550.1_pt1 | contig 104584 bp, 66 predicted proteins | sample 6712731 | NCBI WGS metagenome assembly WLWD01 (sample SAMN12718690, study PRJNA576275) | sponge metagenome | isolation source: marine sponge | host: Mycale hentscheli | place: New Zealand: South Island, Marlborough, Capsize Point | collected 2014-11-01 | reverse complement strand
CTCTGCTGCACTTCTTCCTCTGCTGCACTTCTTCCCTCTGCTGCACTTCTTCCCTCTGCTGTACTCATTCCCTCTGCTGCACTTTTCTTCCCTCTGCTGCACTTCTTCCCTCTGCTGCACTCATTCCCTCTGCTGCACTCCTTCCCTCTGCTGCACTTCTTCCCTCTGCTGCACTTCTTCCCTCTGCTGCACTTCTTCCCTCTGCTGCACTCCTTCCCTCTGCTGCACTTCTTCCCTCTCTGCACTTCTTCCCTCTGCTGCACTCCGTCCCTCTGCTGCACTCCTTCCCTCTGCTGCACTCCTTCCCTCTGCTGCACTTCCCTCTGCTGCACTCCTTCCCTCTGCTGCACTTCTTCCCTCTGCTGCACTTCTTCCCTCTGCTGCACTTCTTCACTCTGCTGCACTCTTCTTCCCTCTGCTGCACTTCTTCCTCTGCTGCACTTCTTCCCTCTGCTGCACTTCTTCCCTCTGCTGTACTCATTCCCTCTGCTGCACTTCTTCCCTCTGCTGCACTTCTTCCCTCTGCTGCACTTCTTCCCTCTGCTGCACTTCTTCCCTCTGCTGCACTTCTTCCCTCTGCTGCACTCCTTCCCTCTGCTGCACTCCTTCCCTCTGCTGCACTCCTTCCCTCTGCTGCACTTCCCTCTGCTGCACTCCTTCCCTCTGCTGCACTTCTTCCCTCTGCTGCACTTCTTCCCTCTGCTGCCCTTCTTCCCTCTGCTGCCCTTTTTCCCTCTGCTGCACTTCTTTCCTCACCTCTTCTCTCTCCCTCACTTTCTCCCTCACCTCCTCACTCTCTCTCTGCTGCACTGCTCGAATCTGTTCCTTGTGTTCCACCGATTCATAGCTATCACATTTGCTTTTTTTAGGTTCGGATTCACTTCCTTTGGAGCCACAAGGTCTCTTTTTCCTAAAATACTTTCTGATATCCATCAGCTACTACTCAGCAACTTCTACAGTCTGCCAAATCAACAAATATACCCTTACCAACCAGGCAGCTGCTTCACAATGACCAGTGCTAAGAGCAACTTTCAAACTGGAACTGGTGATCCATAAAATGATACACCTACTCCATTCAAACTAGAAGGATAACTTATTAGGAGTCTGTGCTTAATTAATGTCAGAGCTATTCAGCTTTCAAATTGAACAAAACTGTATATTAGAGGTAATCATATTGATCAATACATAAATATAATACAATAAGTTTAATTTCCTTACCTTATTAGTATTGCAAGGACAAAAAAAAATACAACTATAAGGTCGCTATTTGACTTCCCCCCCCTAGCAAAAAATCCTGTATCAAACCCTGATATGCATCAACATGGATTGCTATGCTTTCATCAGGATACTCAATTCTACCTCTTTAGCCATAGTTACTGCTGTAAATACCAGCAGCATTATTTATTTTCAATGTTCTGCAAATTGAACTGAGTTCATGGACCAATCAATATCATGAAATTTAATATGTAATTGTGATGTAAAGGTTGAATAAATCTGCATGCTGAGTGTCCACTTTACCCACCCAGCCAATCTGGAGAGGGCCAGCATTACCATCACCCCTGTATAATGTGAACATTATGAAACGTTCTCTAATTCTCTAAGGAATACGCTAGAGAGAAAGGGAATATCTAACCTATATACTTTCTATTTAGATGCATAAAATTTTCAAAGATGTGCTTCCTTATAAAAACTCACTAATTATAACTTTCCTATCTTGTGGCACAGTTATGAAATGGAATGTAATACCTGAGCAGCAGAAGTTTTCACAGGGGTTGCTAGAATACTCTCTACATCGCCCCTGAAGCTTTTTCTTCGTCAGGAGAATGTTTACAGGCTGATAGTTCTTTAACACTCTGATCCATTGTAAGCTAAGGGGATCAGGTCAACTCTAAAAAAGCTGTTTAAGTCCTGACTCTCGAATTGACTCCGCAAAAGAGAATACAGGGCAGTAACACTGTAGTAACCAAAAGAGGTCGGTCCGATTACTCATTGGGTCAACCACATCCCGCTTTGAGTGGACAAAATGGGTGTGGTCGGTGGTACAAATAAAAACTGGATCAGACTGGGAAGTAGCTACGATGAAATCGGCTGAAAAGTCTAGTAACTTGTCCTTGAAGCGTTTTATCTCAAAGCAACTCTACGCTTGGCTATTATACTCGTTTAACCGTATTTGGCACATATTTTAAAAAGTAAAGAAGTATTTGTTCATAATATCAGAAATGAAGCTGAGCATGTATTAGAGTCGTACGTTAAAGGCCAGGCTGGACAGGTATGGGAGAAAGCGTTACTTAGTATTATGAACAAATAGTGTGAAACTCAGGCGTTTTATGTTAGATAATTATGGTGTTCACTTCAATTTTGTGTGTTAATAATTACAACAGTGATAATACAAAATACTTGATATAAACTGCAATTTCTTTTTTTGTTAGCTAATGGAAATATCAGGGCTGCATTTTATGTTACTAGAGTAGCTAAATGAGTCTTTGTTGTTGCTTTTTTTATTGTTAGCTTGTTGTTTTAATTGTTTGTTGTTTTTTGCTGTTGTTTTTTCCCTGCTTGATATTATTATGTTCATTAATTTATGGAGTCTAGTTACTTGCCAGGCTACATGCCCATGTATCCTGAACATTTTTAAATTTCTTACATGAAATACTTGTGTTATTCATAAACCATGAAACACTTCTAAAAATTAACTGCAATTGGTTTAAATATAATAGGTATTGATTGATCAAACTTGAATAAAAATTGGAAACTAAAGATTCCATGATACATGCTAGAGTGGTCAAAAAAATTTCGTTAACACATACATGTGTACATGTACATACATACAATACATACACACATACATACATACATATACATACATACATACACACACACATACACACACAAGCAGAAAACAAGACTGTTACATTATTGATATTCACATGTTATGACAGCGAAAACCATTCAATGCTTCCTGAATTCCCTTGCACATTACAGTGGTTATGGTTGCACCTGGTTGTTATAACAATGGTTACCTACCAATTGGTTACTCTTAAGTGTTGTGGCTAACTAACACTGCCTGAAAAGATTCCATTGACAACCAAACAAAATCCGCTAGTTATCAACTGATTATACACTAATTTAAGATCTTGTTATGGTTGTCAACGGACACTTTTGATGCAGTGTAAGACATAAAGTGTCTGGTACTTAATGCAATTATATGAAACAGCTCATCATAATAGGTGGAATGTAAAATATTACTCCCGCCTTCCATATATTTTCTGACTTTATGAAACTTGTATTTCAACTGAATACTAGTTGAATCATAATAAGTTCATTGATTAATATAGCTACTGGAGAAAAAGATTGAGAGACACATAATATGAAATTTAAAAAAAGATAATTGGTGACATCAGAAAGCATGACTGAAAAAGTAATCTGTGTATATATTGCAAACATTAATTTTCTGTAAGATCTAAAAATTGTTTCTCACTGTCCATCAATTCCTCAGACATCCGTATCATTCATCGTGAAGATAATAAGACCAAGGGGGAAATAATTCAGTTGGTGTAGTTGTTTTTACCTAAGTAGTGTGCATATTATAATACCCACTAAATTTGGTGGCCATGACAAAAAATGCTAACTTCTATTTAAATTGATGAAGTTTTTTGTTGTTAGATAATAATAATTGTACAACTTAGATGATCAGCTTATACCATAATGCTCAGAAGTTAAAGCTTCTTATTTTTGGTATAGGATACCTGATATAATAGATTTTTTCTACAAGCTGTCATTTTAATAATACTTTACTTATTGTAATCGTGTGTGTCTGTAAATATATAACATTTTCAGGTGAAACGATTATGGGAGGTTGGTCTTCCTAAAAATATATTATCTAACTATTTCCCATTGTGGGTAAAGGGTGATCAAACTTACATGGTGCCACCCACAATTTCAATTCAAACTTCATCCAATTCTTCTGAAGACATTCTTCATGACTTATTGAATAAGTTTGGCAAAAGTAAGAAAATTGGAATGGTGGTGATCCAAAAAGCAAGGACTCAAATACCAACAAGTTCTATTGAGTACTGTACAGAATCGTTCTCTGACTCTTCAACTTCGGGCTTCAAATTTGAGGAAGTAGAGCACATACAAGAAAGTAATTTTACTGTTTTTTACCATTCCCATGGTGTAATGAATGCTGAAATAAATGATAAGGATGAAGTCAATAATGAAGGATTTTCTGAGGCAGTGGCACACCTGGATGAAAGCCGAAATCGTATTGACCGTTTTTTTAAGCCTAACCTCGTTAGACATTGGAAAGTAATTGCAATGCCTTCGGTACAACGTTCTAATTTCAATCCTATAGATTTTATTGCTCTTCAGGAAAATGAAAATATTGAATTCCTATTTGTGGATGATATGAAAAGTGTTAATTCATTAGAGAAGTGGTGGTGGATAACATTTGAAAACCACGATACTGCATTTATGAAGAATCAATATGACTTGGCTTTGTCGTACACCACCTTGTTACGCCATTTAACTCCAGCTGTGATTTCTTCTTTGCACTCCTACATGCTTTATCATTCCGAAGAGAATAAACGAAATTTTAGCAATAATTTTCCACATGTTATGCGATGGTGGACTCAGTTAGAGAAGGCGGATACCATTTTAAACTTTCAAGAAGAATTTGCTGATACTTGGATTAATAGCATTGTGGCAGGACTGAAAGGAAATTATCATAGAGCAGCACTTAAGTCACTCAATAAATATTTTGGGGATTATCCTTTCATTTTGGGAAGTGGACCATCTGTTATTGATAAAATTTTGGCTACTCTAATTAGTGATAAATACTAGCTACCTTTAAAGCAAGTAGCCAAATTTTATAAATCTATTAGTAAAATGCATAAAAAGTTAACTGACAAAAATATGATACATACTGAAAAATATGATTCGAGGAACAAACTTAATCAGATAGAGTTAAAACTATCAAAGTCATTATTTTTTAAATGGTGACAAAATAACTGATGATGATGTTAAACTATTTGAGGAGCTTTCATGCATTTTTAATGTAGTTGATTCTTTTGTACCTATACTACTAACATCGGAACAGTTAGTAGTTTATGAAGGACCACTTAACAAGTCATTATTGGAGCTCCTGGAAGTGGAAAAACAGAGTTGTTGAAAGTAAAAGCTAGAGAATTGGCACTGAAAATAATGATGTGTAGTGAACAGTTTAAAGTTTTGTACATAGTAGCCACAGGATCTCCGAGTGGAGATCCATTGCTTAGCTACCAGATGAAAAAGTACTTTGTGAAATATCCTCCTGTGGAAGTTTTGTCGGTCATATTGGAAGAAGAAACCGAAGAATTAGATTATTTTGTAAATCTTTCAAGGGAAAAAATGACTGAAAAAACGACAGACGGGAAGCTGAAGTACTCTCGTGTATACTTAGATGAGTACTGGATTGGCTGCAAGCCTAAAGAACATGAAGTTATTGTAGAGATGGTCTATAATATTCCAGGATATGTTTGGATCAGTTCAGTATTTTGATTATAATAAGGAACTCATGCTAACAAAGGAGAAAATGATAAGCTCAAAACAAAATAAAGACTTCAGAAATGACTTATTAAAACTGCTGTGAGTTCAGTCATGTAGCTAACAGAGAAAAAATTCATTATAAATTTTGATAAAACTTAGACAATGTCGGTGAAATGGAGCTAATTATTATCATTCTTTATTTGACATTAATTTACAGTGACATCCTTTGCTATTTGCAGTAACATTTTTTACAACATTATGTTTGGTAAAAAGTTGAGCATGAACAATTAAATGAAGGTTTGGTAATATCTTACACTGAGTTGAATACTAGCGATGCGACTTATCAACCTGAAAGAGTGTGTGTAGCTAATAATTTCTTTCTTACCATTTGGCAACTATCCATTTATTTGTTATGTAAAGTTACCGAAGTAGCTAGCTATCAGAATTGACACAAATTCATAAAGAGTTTCAAGAAAACATGCTAAATTGAATCTGCTCCTTAGAGGCTTTTTTCTTTCAAATCCTAGTACTTTACTTAGAGAAGGGTTAGTTGTTTGTCTCCTGCATTCACAAATCATTTCTTGCAAAATTGTCAACAAAATCCTCGGTTAACACTAGTTATTTTTCCTCAGTGCAACAATGACCTTGATGGCTTCACATTGATATAGCTACAAACGATAAAATATAAATAGCTAAGAAAGAAGGAAACAATAAAATAAGTTATCTTGTTGTGATAATTCTAATGAAACAAATTTATTTGAAAGCATACATTAGTTAAGCAAGGGTTAAGTCAAATATGGTTCATCATAATAATTTTAATTTCAAATGTTTGCCTTAAAAAGTTTATAAAAGGGATCTATTACTTAGCTACAGTTTGCTAAATGTCAATTATATATTTTTTTTCTTATTTATTCCAGTCACATACTTCAATGAAATTACAGACATACTGGGACATGCAATTTTGACATCATTGGTCATGTTATTTTATGTTATTGACAATAAATTTCGGACACACAACAACAAATTAGTCCTACCACTTTTATGTTGCTGTCTTCCAACCACTCCCCAAATTCCCACCTTGAGAAGTCACCCAAACTACTACATTTACTAAACTCTAGGAGTGTGGAATGAATAACAATGTAAGTAACCGAGACACTATGGGGTCGGTTTGTTGAATTTATATTTTTGTATGTATACGCCGAACTCACTATCCCACTCTTACCCGTCCCCGCGCTACAATCGTTATGTCCTTAGCGTTTCCTTAGCGATTATTATTTGTAAAACAGCGATTTTACTACTGACTGACCCGCATATTTGTCAAGAGGTTGGGGTTTGGTCGTTGTTTCTCGCTATGGAACGTACACAAGCAGAAGATGATCCAGAATTTACGGGTGATAATTCCTATGTGTCCTATGAGGATAGAAAGCTAAGTGGTAAGAGCGAGGACAACGATAGCCCTCCAGCATCTAGAGAGGATTTAACTAATGTGATGGACTCCAGTGATGAATCACTAGATTCTGATGACGATAGTATTGACAAAAGTGAAAGTGAAAAACGACTTATTGCTCCGAGTGATGACGACTCAGCAGACTTCGGTGGCAAAGGAAAGAATAGTAAAGGTAAAAACATATTTAAAGCTCCAAATATAGATGATTCAGTTGACACAGATGAAGGTGAAAGTCCTAATAGAAAAGATTTATCATTAAACCTTGAGCAAGAAGATATTAAAGGTGAAGAAGATAAATGGAAGAAAACTTTGAATAAAAGAACTATAATAATTGTGCTGGTTTTTAGTTTTGTTCTTGTAGCAATAGTTGTCCCAATATGTATAATGAACATTTTAGAGATGCTCAAAATCTTCCAATTAGAATCCATTTTGAAAAACAATGGAAACATTCCAAAAGATATCATTAACAATAGGATCGCTGCTTTGGAAAATAAGGGAATTAAATCAGATGAATATGCTAAACAACTCAAGACTAACTTAGATTCTGTTCAAGCTAAAATTAACAACCTCGATATCACACTTGAAGATGCTAGATCAGTTTTTACACCTGGTTATCGTCGATTACTTTCATCTTGTGCACAAATTCGAGAAAGAGATTCCACTAGCACATCTGGCTACTACTTTATAAAGCTCTCTACAGGTCAGCTCAGGAGTGTCTATTGTGAAATGGAGAGATGTGGTGAGGGAGGTTGGACAAGAGTGGCAAACCTGGATGTCGATAATTGCCCAGCAGGATTCAAGTCAAAGCAATTTGGATCTATAGCTACATGTGTTACAGTGAAGGATAAAGCAAACTGTTCCCCCATCATCTACTCAACGCTTGGAATTCGTCACTCCAGAGTATGTGGAAAAGTAAGAGCATATGCAGATGGAACTCCAGATAGTCATTCAAAAAGTCATTCTAACAATATGAATCAAAATTACTTAGATGGCATCAGCATTACATCGAACTCCGAACATGTGTGGTCATTTTTTCTGGGATGGTGTGACTCATGTAATAACCATTATAATTTAAACTTTCTGTCCACTGATTGGGCTTGTAGTAGAGCCAAAAGCTGCCAATTTCGCAATGGTAAGTTTTGTAATATTGAATTATTTTCTTCACAGCAGTGTGGTACTACATTGTCAATGTTTCACAAAGATGTTAAACCCAGTAAAAGTAATTTAAAAGTAAGAGTTTGCCGCAATCAAGCTAGGACTGATGAAGATATAGCATTAAAAACTATAGAGCTTTATATAATATGAACACATAATAATATCATCTTTAGCATTTGTGTATTTTTGTATAATTTTAATCTAGTGCTTTAATTCACATTGAATCAATGGTAGTCAACACTGTGTTAAATTCATCTCAGCTCATGATTGTGTAAATAGGCTATTATTTACAGTTAATTCATACACAGACCACTTTTTCATACTCATTTCAATTTTTGTTCTTTGTAAATTATACAGTTAATACTATTTTTTTCAATGTAAGGGTGAAGAGAATAATTACAAGTTTGCTGCACTACTATTTTTTGGTTTGGCTTATAAAAATTATGTACAAAGTAAGAGTAAATATTCCCAACAGTTTAGCTTGATGTATTGTAATAGCCTTGGGTAAATAGAATATTTTGAATGCCTGTATTCCAAATGTTATATTATTCCAATATATAAGCCCCTTAATTATTTATGTTAGAACATTACTCACTGACCACTAAAGGTCTATGCGACATACAAACAATAGTATAAAGAGAGGGAATGTTTTGCTTCTTTTAGGCTGCCACACTGACTGGTATCTTCTCCCACTAGAATTAGTTTCTTCACATAGCTTAGTTTTATAAAATGTGCCATTGGGTAGGACTGCACATTGTAAAATATCACGAATTTTTTTATCTTTAGTCCTCTGCGTTTCCTACTGCAATATTTGCTGGGTTGTCAATTGATATTGACCAAAATGTCTTCATTGTTACAAATAACATCCCAGGCGGCTGTCCTAGTTTAAACAGATAAATTCATAAATTAAGTGATCTAGGCATTCCTGACTATTTTTTTTACACACATAGGCTATTAAGAAGATTTAAAACTAAGGCACATCTTCAGCTCGGTGACAATTTCTATTGTATGCTATGCTAAATATAATTATTTTGTATACTATCTTTTTAAAGTAACCCCAGCTTAACGCATAAGTAGTAGTCTTAGTAGTGATGGTAGTATTAGTGGTAGTAGTTGGTTGGAAGAATAGGAGATCTTAGAAGTTGTTGGTACACTATCAGTACGATTGGACCTTGATAGTGGTGATTTTGTCAATGCAGCCAAAACTAGTCATGTGATGGAGATAATTCCATCAGCCAGCTACTGTTGAGGCCTTCAAAAGAAATAATGTCTAAGTTTCCGAACAGGGGGAAGACCATCTGGGATCTTCACTTGGAACCAATGAGTTAAATTTGTGAGAGCCAAAGTAGAAGAATATTCGAAGGAATTTATTCAATTATGTTTAGAAATGCAAACACTAAGTCTCATGCTGTATTTGCTGCATGGACTCATAAATTTAGAAAGGACTTTTGTGGGGATTGGGGCCAGAGATTGCTTGCACTTGGGCCTGGGCCTGGTCAATCCCGAGGTAAAATCGCTGCCACCAGAATCTTTGTGTAAATAGCTACCCAATGCCTTCACAGATTTGCATAAAAAGTTCTAATTAAAGGGAAAGGGGTCTATGACATAGAACTGAAAAACACAAACTCTACAGATGAGACTACAAATCAAGGCAATGTGGAGCCCTTAGCCACACTGCCCTGTTACACACACTCTCAATACTAAATACACTAAATACAAAATACACTGAATACAACCTTAATGATCCCACACGTAATCCACACTACACAACACACATGTTTTCTCTCAGACACACAGTTTGATAAGTGGCAGTTCATCCTGGTGGGCGTGTTCCCGTTCCCTACAGAGTATTGCCTGACATTGAAAAAGACCTCCACTTGATTGAGGAGGCAATCACAATACATTGTCTTCCAAAACTGACAGGCAAGCTTCCACCAGCTGACCTGCAGAGAACATTTTTTGTGTTACACACAAGGTTGAGAGGACTTGGACTAGCTAATCCTGTGAAGCAGAATTTGGTTCAAATCTAAGGCCAACTTCAAATAACGGCTTCAATAACAAATTAATTGTCAATCACTATTCAGAGTATCCCAACCAAATTATCACAGAACAAACAAAAGCAAGGCTAAAGGCCTCTTCATAAAGCTGATTGTCTCAAAGATATCCTTTCGTATACTTTACAATGTGCAATGGAATTTGCACAAGAGAAAGGCTTTCCATCTGGCTCATGGCCCAGCCTGTGAAGGAATATGGCTTGCTCATACATAAGGGAGAATTCCTTGATGCTATAGATCTGAGATATGGCTGGACTCTTGTACATCTACTCCTGACCTGTGCTTGTGGAGCAAAGCATACAGTAAACAGTATTTACATTGTGCCAATGACATTTGGGGACAAGCTACCACTTTGGTAACTTGTGTTCGGGATCTTCTATTCCTCACAAACGCCAGCAAGAGATGGCATCTGCTGCACCTGAGTGAATTCTGGTGCACCTGAACAATTGGAACTCATTATCACCCTATTCATGTTTCATTGCATGTGTGGGTGTGTGCTTGCACATGCCCACTGTGTATCACCCCACCTTTTCCTGTATGTACCATGTGCTCTTTCTTTTTCCTAATTATTACCCAAAAACCTAAGTTACTGAGACCTTGGCTCCTAGCTACTTACTATTGCATGTGCCTGTGCATGCCAACTAACATAGGCTGGTCCTTCGAGTTGCTCTACTATTAACCCGGGCTCAGGGACTTACAATCCCTGAACAACTTGTAATAATGTCTCCACCACTGAAACCGTATTGCAGTCACTCTTTAGAGAGGGTCAAGTTGCAAGACAGTGAACAGAGAGAATAGGGCTCTACTTGAAATTCCTATTAATGGTCTCTTGAGGAGGAAAGTTTGAAAAGACATATTATTTTGTGACCTACTCATGCTAACGAACCATAGCAGATTGCTTTGAAAAAAATGACACTAATGAGAGTGAGTCAAGGAACTTGAACATGCATCAATTCACACCTCTTATCCTGTCAACAACTGGGGGGATGGTAGCTCAAGTCAATAATTTTTATACCTAAAATAATAGCCTCAAAACTAGCAGAGAAATGGAATCAACATTATTATGATTAACCATGTCATTGTTATAATGCATCATCACATTCCGCAAGGCCTTATTTAGGAGGGGTAGAGGCAAGGGGTGACTACCCCCCCCCTCCCCCCACCCCTGGCAGTAGTTTTTACATTGCTATTCTTTTGCAAGTACTTAGAAGTAGTTGTAAATTACTTAGAGATCAATTTTGAAATAGCCAAAGCTCTCCTAATGCATAGTCTTGTTGTTGTTGTTGTTGTTGTTTTTTGATAAAAAAACTGATATAGCTGCATAGTGGTGAAAATCATGATTAAAAAATAATCAGGCTCTATAGAAAATGCAATATTATCTTCATAATTTTTTTTTGTTTTTAAACCCAGCTGCTTTTTAGGGCAGCTGCTATTACTTTATGTTATTATTATTTACATATAATTATATGTGATTATACCATAGTTGCTAGGGTAACTGTCATGGATTAAAAATGTCATTCCCCTGTTAATTTCCCCCTGCCTTTGTATATTTCTCCTGCTGCATGAGCTTTTTTGCACTTATTTTTACCAGCTATAATTCCAACATTACCAAATGGCAGCAGGAAAGTTTAGTTTCACATAATATAATTCTAAAGTTTAGCTATTTGGCTATATCATATTATAGCTAGCTAAATTCATCTTTTCCACTCTAAGTGAATAAAAGGAATAATAATAATGGTATAAATAATTACATATACATAAAAAAAAAATTTTTTTAACGACAAAGATATATGTTTAGCATTATGTGTTCATAGATAATACATAAAGTTTCAAACTCAGTTAGGTGGGTATTAGAACAAGTTGGAATAGTGGTTATGCTCATATGGAACTATGTAAAATACTGAAAGATATTACCAGGGACAGAGGTGCTTGATGATTGTAAATGCTGGCCAAATTGGTATTTCCTCACAAAAATACTTGCTTGTCATTGAGTAAATTAAAATGGTAGTGAAATTATGGGACCAAATAGTTATTAAACCCATGGCAACATCATCTTATAATCCCTCAGTCCCATGAGTAAACGATTACATAACTCAAGTTATTACAGGTGTTGTTTAACCATATTGACAAGCTCATTTGCCTAGCTTACCAGTTTTCAGGATTTCTACAACTACCTTTCCCTGGTGGTGCCTACCCTACTTGGTTAGAGCAGCTACTAAATTATCAGCTGGAGGTGTAGGGTACCCCAAAAGCCAAATTTAGAGTTACCAGTCAGTACAAATTAAGGCAGTGAAGATATCTAGCCTACAATAAGTCACTTACTGCACTCACCTGGGTGATGTGGTAAGACATTTCATTCTCAGGATTTATTTTTCACTGGTCCTTGTGGAAATAAATTAGCCTGCTCATGAAATATTTCACAGATATCACAATCTGACTCTGTGTAATAAGTATTATGTATTATCCATTACTTTATAAACATCCTCTGAAATAAATATGAACAGAAAAAAAAAGCTATATTAGGTAAAGTTTTTAGTGAGAAGAGATAACTAATACAGGGAATTTAAAATCACAGTTATGTCTAATTGGAAGATTTTAACAAATATAATCGGAAATTCAAGTTATTAAAACCTCAGTTATAAATCTAGCTTGCTTTTGTTTTGTTATTTTATTCGAAGGATGCTTAAAACTCTATATATTATACTAAAGCTAGACCAAGCTATAGACAAGTGACATTAATGTGTCTCCCAGGTATGTTTTTCTAGATACGGCCCTGAATTATCTTTGCTAAGATTTCCAATCCAGTGCAGCATTTGAGGATCATCCCACTCTAGTGTTGCCCATGCATTGAGGCCAGCTCCTCCACCATCTACTCTATGGAACTATTCACGTCAGAGTATCGACTAACTGTCTTTTTGGTCCATCTTACTTCTGTTAAAAAGTGTTAGTTCCTTTATAGAATACTAATTTACTAACCTATTGGGACTGGAAATCTATTACTGAAATTTTCATTTGTATGTAAATCTGGCAATCTTCATTGATTTACGCTAGCCACATCTGATAGGCCACTCCCATTTAGCTTGTATTACTCATCTATTCTACCATCAGGTGTGGATGCATGCCTATGATGGGGATATACCCAAATATATTTAGGTCAAAATTATGGATTATGAAATTTAATGCAAATGTAAATAATTTGGACATTTATTGATCAATGAATAACATGACTTAGCATGCAGTTTTTCTATAAACACATTTGCCTTTATTTGTATCCTTTTTTTTTTTCCTTTTTTTTTTTAATAAACCTATCTCTTTTTTTAACTTTTGTTGTTGATGGTGGTAAGGTAAAAGGTAAGCTACTCCAGAGTAAATCGAAACATAATATTTAATTCAATCTACCATAATATTATTATTAAATACTATGGTAAATTATATTATGTTTCGATTTCTGGAGTAGCTTACCCTTTACCTTTAAAATTAGAAGCTGACAAAACGTATTATAGTTTTGTCAGCTTCTGATTTTAAAATAATGACCAACTAAATGGAAGTCCCGGTAGCTATATCTAAAAAAAAGTAACTTGGGTAAAAAATTAATGTAGGAAAAGGTAGCTATATAAGCTACTCCAGACTAACTAAAAACAAATACTTTTATTCAATTCATAATAATATTGTTTTGCAAGCTTCGAATTTTTAATATTGACCAATTTAACTAAGAAAATTAACTCGGATAAAAAATTCAAGTATGTCCAAATTGAGTTGGCACGACTGCAAGCGCGTGAATTACTATGTTCCATGCAGGTACACTAATTCCACTGCACATGTCAGTAAGGATAGAGAGCTTCACTGAAGAGGAATATTAGGGGGACACTCCAGGAGGTCATCCACACTCATTTCTAGTTTCTCCATCACATACTAGGTTAGCTCAGATTCATCAGGGAAACAAAGAACCAGAAATTGTGTTATATTAATATATTATAATATAACTTGGAATATCAAGTTTTTTTTACTAAAGTTTTTCTAGTCTTCTAGCTATCCAGCTTTCTAATATTTATATTAGCTACAATGTTGGAAGAAGAGTGGAAAAACTTGGTATTCCCAGTTCAGATAGGTACAGTGCATATATTATTGCCACTGTGCCTTAACTGGACTCATATCAACTCGAGTGATCTTGGCACCATAAAAATATAAATAAAAATTCCCAATACACCTTCCATTATTATTTAAGCTCTTTTGACGAATTCATGCTGATATTTTGGACATCAATAATGAGATTGAAGTTGCAGTAGCTAGCACTACTAACTAGTGTCAAAGGCTTGCCATAATTTTGTGAAAACTTTTATATTTTTAATTCAGAGACAACTACTATAAACCCTCTCGTGAATGTGAGCTGAGGGTTAATAAATCAAACAAATTGCAGCCAGATTAACTTTACATTCAAACTTTGCTACTTAATACGTACTAGTTATAGCTAACCTGTATCCAAAACAAAACAAACGAACTATAACTAACCAACAAAAATATAGTCTAGCAATCTGGTAGTATTTTCTTCACCCATGTATAAAAAAATGCTTACTGTATAATTACAATTAAAGAAGATAGAGACTACATCAAAACAGTGGTATGAAATTAGTCCGCTGAAACTACACCAGCGATTATTTTCCCAAATTTAAGCTGATAATAAACAAACAACAGATGACAGATGCTGTAATAGTGATGATTTATTCACAATATATAAAGGTCTATAGTTTTTATAGCTATATCTTCATCAGCCCTAGATTGATCCCGACAAACTCTTACTTTTAAGTCATTGTTGCTTGGTTCAACATTTTTGTGGAACATTTGCAATGTACTACCACACCGCTGTGACGAAAATAGTAAAGTTTTACAGAACACACCCATCTGAAAATTGCAGTTTGCATCCAAATCACATCCCCAATCAGCGGAAGACAGGAGGTCTAATCCAAAATGGTCTTCACATGCATCACACAATCCCACAAAAAATGACCACACATGTTCGGAGTTCGATGTAATGCTGATGCCATCTAAGTAATTTTGATTCATATTGTTAGAATGACTTTTTGAATGACTATCTGGAGTTCCATCTGCATATGCTCTTACTTTTCCACATACTCTGGAGTGACGAATTCCAAGCGTTGAGTAGATGATGGGGGAACAGTTTGCCTTATCCTTCACTGTAACACATGTAGATATTGATCCAAATTGCTTTGACTTGAATCCTGCTGGGCAATTATCGACATCCAGGTTTGCCACTCTTGTCCAGCCTCCCTCACCACATCTCTCCATTTCACAATAAACACTCCTGAGCTGACCTGTAGAGAGCTTTATAACATAGTAGCCAGATGTGCTAGTGGAATCCCTTTCTTGAATTTGTGCACAAGATGAAAGTATTAGAGGATTTTTTGAAGCAGCTTCTCTCAGTAAGACATTGACTCTATTAATTTTAGCTTCCACAGAATTTATTTTTTTCCTGAATGTTCTAACATTTTGATTAGATTCAACTCTATTTTTCAAAGCAAATATTTTATCGTTAATTGCTTTTTTAGTACTGTTTAGAACTGTTTCCAAAGTGTTAATCCTATTGTTAATTGATATTCTTGTACTGTCTTTGTTGTGTTTCGGGAGTGATTCTAAGTTGAATATTTTAAGCATTTCCACCATGTTTATTATACATATTGGCACTACTATTGCCACAAGAAGAAAACCAAAGACTAGTATAATAATCATGGTTCTTTTATTCAAAGTTTTTCTCCATTCATCACTACCTTCAATATCTTTTTGTTTGAGATTTATTGATAAATTATCATTCCTATGAGAGCTGTTACTTCCATGTGCACCTAGTGAACCATCTCTCTTTGTTTTTTTATCTTTACTACTTTTATGGGCCCCCAAATTAGGAGCTACAAACATTTTTTTACTTTTATAAGGTCCACGATTGTGAATACTAAACTTTTCATCATCATCAGAATCAAGTGAACAGTCAAAGGAGTCATCACCTGAGCCCACATAAGATTGCTTTCCTGATGCTGGGTGATTAATTTTAGTCCGACTTTTTTCACCATGTGTCTTCCTATAATCATGATAATCATGGTAAGAATCATCATCACTAAAAGAATCATCTGCTGCTTTTTTACTTTTACTACCTTTTACTCCACCTAATTCTTCTGTTGAATCAGCATCACTAGGATCTATAAATATTCTTTCACCTTTACACTTTCCAGGTTTGTCCATAATAGGCTGTTTCCCATCATCAGCATCACGTGAAGAATCAAATGACTCGTCACTGGAATCCACAATAGATTGCTCTCCTGATGATGCTTGGCTGGAAACTGTAGTCTTACTCTTCCCAGCTCTTTGCTTATGATATTCATTAGAGTCATATTCACTGGAGGAATCATCATCTGTAGAAGATTCCTGGTAATCCTCCTCCGTTTGTGTACGTCTCATAATGACAAGTTATAACCAATCCACTTAATCTGACTAATGTGCGGGTCAGTGCCAACATAAAAAGTACCATTGTTCGTTTATACATATCGCTAAGGAAACATTGCGAACTAGTTACGCTAGGAATGAAGGATCAGGGAATATAGGGCACTTCCGCGGCCCGACTCCGCGCTCAACGGAATCAAGTTGGGCGCGCTGTAAAACGCGTAGAAAATGGTATTAAAAATGACTCAATTTAAATTCCCTAGTTGGATTGTGTTATTTAGCAATTATAACACTATAAATGACATATCTGAGTTCTTTAATATGTGGTATTGTTGAGTATAAGCTGGTAGTTAGTTTGGCACAATACAAGCAAGCAATAATCAATAACCTTCACCACCATCCAATTGCCAGTAGTCAATAATTACACTTAGAAATCATCTAGTTTGCGACACTACCGTAACAATTATGACACAGGAAGGACTATTTTTGACGATCAGTAGATGGTTATAATTAGCTAGCTATGTGCAATGGCTTCCTCTTAAGTTTAGAAAAAATTTTTTTATAGTTAATAGAGGAAACACCACACCTGTATGAATACATTATTTCAAACAACCTCATATTTTCAAATGCATGTGTGCTTGTTTTGTAATCCAGGCTATAATAGCTACAGCCCTAACTTGTGATTTTGAAATGATGAAGTATAATTTATTTTCAGTTTAGCTAATTGTAGTTCAGATTATTTTAGGGTTGAAACCTGTACAAAAGTTATTACATCCTATGACAAGATTAAATGATTTGTTTCTTTCATCTCAGAACCATATGCTCTGGAGTCAAATACTTAAGACAGACCTTATGAGAATTGACTCCCTTTTGCTACTGATTAGCCCATGGTATCTGCTAAAAGTTTAAATGTTTTTGATTATAAAATAAGGTCTGTTATGTTGCATGAGCACCTTCACAGTACTGCCACCATTATACATATCATAATGTAAATGAAAACACTGAAATATGTTTGCATCAATAGATACATAGTTTTAAAAAAAAGGAGGACAGCACTTTGGTTATCACATCTGTCTTATCCTCATAAAAATCTTAGTCTCCTAGGTTTGAGAGAAAATGAGACATTTATCACAGTACAAATAACCTCTAAAAGCAGCCAAACTCACTAGCTACGAGGGTTACCTGGTCTTTGTAGGAAAGTTTCACTGTAAGTGTAGTATGGGATTTTTTTATAGGCATGGAAACTTTTGAGACCAGTTGGCAATTTAGGCTAATTCTTCACAGCAGGATTTTGTTCAAATAATTACAATATTATAATATCATTCACACTTGGTTGCTCTACCAAAGCAAGGTCAGCCAGGTATTGCCGTAGTCTTGCTGGCAGACCCACGTCGCATGCGAACCATTCCCAGCGTCGCGGTTCGGTAAAGGGGTCTGGTTACGCCAGACTTGTACTGCCGCGCAAGCGTGTAGAGCGTTTGGCTACGCTTGTTTCCTAGTATATAGAGTCGCTGCACACCCCCAAACGCTGTCATAATTTTTGATCAAATTGGGTTTACTTACTGTTTGGGTCGTTGAGTTATATTTGTTCAATTCAGTACAGTTAATCAACAAGTCTCATCTTCTTTGACGTGACTGCTACCCTCTATAAATGGAGGCGGAACAATACGGATTGGCTACACCATCGCGCCCGTCTGAACTGTATCTGAATTGCTCCTCCGAGGTTGTACCGTGTCCTCAGGTACTCGGATATACCATAGGAAAAACACTGGGTAGTGGAAAATTCGCCAAGGTCAAAGCTGCTTGGTCGCCTTATCAACGTCAATTGGTAAGAAATATTAGCTATAGCTAAGTGTACCAAAAAAGAGTAAAAATACTATTCTTCCCTTCATGGAGTTAAAAGCATATATTTGGTGATCTCAGTTATCTTATGAAAACCTAAAGATTAATTATTATTATTATTATTATTTGTATAGATTGCCATCAAGACAATTGACAAAAACAAGCTGGACCAAGAAGATGTGGACAAATTTTTGCTTCGAGAAATCTTCATTCTCCAGAAGGTCTCCCACCCCAACATCATCAGAATCTTCCAAATAGTTGAAACCGACCTTCATTGCTTTATCGCATCGGAAATTGCTGAGAACGGGGACCTTCTGGATTACCTCAATTCAAGAGGAAGTATTCCAGAAGAAGAGGCGAGGCACATTTTTCAACAAATGTGCCAGGCAATATCCTATATCCATTCAATAGGAGTTGCTCATAGAGATATCAAGTTGGAGAATGTGTTCTTCAATAAGGAAATGGATGTCAGAATTGGCGGTAAGTATTATTTGTAGATGGTATAAACACATTGTTTTAAGCATGAATAATTAATATCTTAGATTTTGGGTTTGCTCTGGAGTCGCGAAACAACTTCTGCTCAACTCCATGTGGTTCATATTGCTATGGAGCCCCAGAAATTGTCCTTTCCAAACATCCACACTACAATCCGCTGTTGGCAGATTCATGGAGTATGTAAGTCCACTTGTTGTCCTAATGTTATCATTATTGTATGTAATAATATTTTAATATCACCTACAGGGGCGTGGTTCTGTACTCCATAGTGATGGGTAGTCTGCCATTTGGAAATGAAAGTCAAGTCATCGGTCGTCTTTCCAACTACCATCACCTGCCTATGGAAGGTCACCAGCAATCGGACGGTATGTGTAGTAACTAATACTTTATACTCTAATATTTAAAGTTTATTTCATAATAGTAAAAGCCATATGCATGCTACAAATTCAGTGGTGACTCTGAGAACAGTGTAAAACACTAACTATATAAGACACAACAAAGCTGACGAATACTACATAATTATTCAGTTATGGTTAACCTGTAGTCAGTGTGGTAGGAAGTGACCAGAAATTACTAAATGGTGTTTTTAATCAATGTGTTGGCTGACTCAAGCTGATACAAGTGTTAATTAAGTCTTTACAGTATGTAATATTTGATATGTTCTGTTATGAAACAAACTTAATTGATACTGTTATTCGTTTTCAGCATATGAGCAGTTGGTGAGATCTCTTTTGTCTGTGGAAATCGCTGCTCGTCCTCTAATTTCAAATGTATTGACCCACATGTGGATGACGAGTTTTGTATCTGTTCGACCATCATGGGAAGGACCATGTGAAGGCAAATACAACATACAGAATTCCCTTCCCTCCATCTTTCATGGAATAGATTCTCCAGAGTGTAGCAGCTATGACGTTGAGATTCATTGCTCACGTCTACCATCTGATGATAGGCAAGACTCAATGAATGCAATTGGTGCTATGGAAACTGAATCAATTGTACCTGCCATGGTTTCTTCCAGTTCTGTGGTTCAAGAAGATGACAGTAGCATTAGTGCAACTTCTCCTGCTGTGTTATCATGTTCTAAGTTGCAGGAAAACAATTCTTTTAATGGAGTCTCCAACTCCACTTCAACAGCAACTTCACTGTCACCAACTGAAAGGGAGCAGGAAAACCTAGATAGCAACAATTCTTCACCTGCTGATGATTCATTATCATCAAATTCACTACATCAGGACAACTATGATTCTTTAGAATCAGTTTCACACACAACTCTGCCAACGGAATCAGTTTCATCGAGTCTAGTGCAGAGTGATAGCCTTCCTCTTGACCAAGCTTGTAAAGCATCTCCACTAACTACAGAATCACTGTCCTCAGCTTCCATGGTGCTAGCCAAACCTCCTCCTGACGTGGACAGCCATGGCCTTCTACTTGCCAATTCAGTTTCATCAAGTCCAGTGATGCAGGAGAACACTAGTTCTTCTCAATCTGCTGCCAACACAGCTCAGCAAGTAACATCAGTGTCACCACCATTAGAGCAGGACTATCATCATCCTGACCAACCTGGTAGTACGAATCTTCCTGCTTCTCAATCTCGTTTGTCTGCGGCATCAAATTCATCAGAACAGGATGAATGCAATATTAACTCAGCAGGAAACGCATCTCTAGAATTGTTGGCTTCATCCTATTCTATGGATCATGTCGATCATCCCATTAACTCAGCTAGCAATACAACTGTGCCAGCTATTCATAGTGAAGACTCAACTACTGCAACAAAGCAAACGCAAAAGAAGCGTCGCTTGGTATCAAGACTTCGAAATGTTGTGCACCAGAGACTTTTCAAACGACTGAGAAGGAGAGTTCAATGGGCCATTGACACCTGTCTAGAAATTAATTTAAACTCTATAGTTTTCCAATTAGGACAAAAATATGAAAATGAATATATAAATGCCTAATCAATTGGTTCATTTATTATTGCAAATTAAATTTAACACCAATTTAGGCAAAAATTAAAGTTCCATTACTTTCTGCAGTCTCAAGCTGCAGTAAATACTATGTCAGGAGTCTGTTGCCAGGTGCATAAACAGACTGGAGTAGCAAGTGGGGACAGGAAGGAAGGGGGGGGGGGGGGGGGGGGGGAGGCAGTGGCACCAGTGGGAGGGAGCTACTTTCCCATGCTATTATACTACATTGGATAATTTAAACTTATGACAACACACATCTCCAGAAATGTTGGCTTCATCCAATTCTATGGACCATGTCAATCATCTCATTTATCTGTGCCAGCTATTCATAGTAATGAATCTACTGCTGTATAATATCATTCATACTTGGTTGCTTTTAATTCTATTCTATTAAAGCAGGTCGGCCAGGTATTGCCGTAGTCTGACTGCCAGACTCACGTAGAGTGCGAACCATTCCCATCGTCGCGGTTTGGTAAAGGGTCTGCTTACGCCAGACTAGTACTGCCGCGCAAGTGTGTTAGAGCGTCTGGCTAGGCTTGTTTGCTAATTATATAGAGTCGCTGCACACCCTTAAACGCTGTCATAATTTGTGATCAAATTGGGTTTACTTACTGTTTGGGTCGTTGAGTTATATTTGTTCAATTCAGTACATTTAATCAACAAGTCTCATCTTCTTTGACGTGACTGCTACCCTCTATAAATGGAGGCGGAACAATACGGATTGGCTACACCATCGCGCCCGTCTGAACTGTATCTGAATTGCTCCTCCGAGGTTGTACCGCGTCCTCAGGTACTCGGATTATACCATAGGAAAAACACTGGGTAGTGGAAAATTCGCCAAGGTCAAAGCCGCTTGGTCGCCTTATCAACGTCAATGGTAAGAAATATTAGTATAGCTAAGTGTACAAAAAAAGAGTAAAAATAATATTCTTCCCTTCGTGGAGTTAAAAGCAAATATTTGGTGATCTCAATTATCTTATGAAAACCTAAAGAGTAATTATTATTATTATTATTTTTTGTATAGATTGCCATCAAGACAATTGACAAAAACAAGCTGGACCAAGAAGATGTGGACAAATTTTTGCTTCGAGAAATCTTCATTCTCCAGAAGGTCTCCCACCCCAACATCATCAGAATCTTCCAAATAGTTGAAACCGACCTTCATTGCTTTATCGCATTGGAAATTGCTGAGAACGGGGACCTTCTGGATTACCTCAATTCAAGAGGAAGTATTCCAGAAGAAGAGGCGAGGCACATTTTTCAACAAATGTGCCAGGCAATATCCTATATCCATTCAATAGGAGTTGCTCATAGAGATATCAAGTTGGAGAATGTGTTCTTCAATAAGGAAATGGATGTCAGAATTGGCGGTAAGTATTATTTGTAGATGGTATAAACACATTGTTTTAAGCATGAATAATTAATATCTTAGATTTTGGGTTTGCTCTGGAGTCGCGAAACAACTTCTGCTCAACTCCATGTGGTTCATATTGCTATGGAGCCCCAGAAATTGTCCTTTCCAAACATCCACACTACAATCCGCTGTTGGCAGATTCATGGAGTATGTAAGTCCACTTATTGTCCTAATATTATCATTATTGTATGTAATAATATTTTAATATCACCTACAGGGGCGTGGTTCTGTACTCCATAGTGATGGGTAGTCTGCCATTTGGAAATGAAAGTCAAGTCATCGGTCGTCTTTCCAACTACCATTACCTGCCTATGGAAGGTCACCAGCAATCGGACGGTAGTTGTAGTAACCAATACCTTATACTCTAATATTTAAAGTTTATTTCATAATAGTAAAAGCCATATGCATGCTACAAATTCAGAGGTGACTCTGAGAACAGTGTAAAACACTAACTATATAAGACACAACAAAGCTGACAAACACAACATAATTATTCAGTTATGGTTAACCTGTAGTCAGTGTGGTAGGAAGTGACCAGAAATTACTAAATGGTGTTTTTAATCAATGTGTTGGCTGACTCAAGCTGATGCAAGTGTTAATTAAGTCTTTACAGTATGTAATATTTGATATGTTCTGTTATGAATCAAACTTAATTGATACTGTTATTCGTTTTCAGCATATGAGCAGTTGGTGAGATCTCTTTTGTCAGTGGAAATCGCTGCTCGTCCTCTAATTTCAAATGTATTGACCCACATGTGGATGACGAGTTTTGTATCTGTTCAACCATCATGGGAAGGACCATATGTGAAGGCAAATACAACATACAGAATTCCCTTCCCTCCATCTTTCATGGAATAGATTCTCCAGAGTCTAGCAGCTATGACGTTGAGATTCATTGCTCACGTCTACCATCTGATGATAGGCAAGACTCAATGAATGCAATTGGTGCTATGGAAACTGAATCAACTTTACCTGCCGTGGTTTCTTCCAGTTCTGTGGTTCAAGAAGATGACAGTAGTGTAACTTCTCCTGCTGTGTTATCATGTTCTAAGTTGCAGGAAAACAATTCTTTTAATGGAGTCTCCAACTCCACTTCAACAGCAACTTCACTGTCACCAACTGAAAGGGAGCAGGAAAACCTAGATAGCAACAATCCTTCACCTGCTGATGATTCATTATCATCAAATTCACTACATCAGGACAACTATGATTCTTTAGAATCAGTTTCGGTGCAGAGTGATAGCGTTCCTCTTGACCAAGCTTGTAAAGTGTCTCCACTAACTACAGAATCACTGTCCTCAGCTTCCATGGTGCTAGCTAAACCTCCTCCTGACGTGGACAGCCATGGCCTTCTACTTGCCAATTCAGTTTCATCAAGTCCAGTAATGCAGGAGAACTCTAGTTCTTCTCAATCTGCTGCCAACACAGCTCAGCAAGTAACATCAGTGTCACCACCATTAGAGCAGGACTATCATCATCCTGACCAACCTGGTAGCACGAATCTTCCTGCTTCTCAATCTCGTTTGTCTGCGGCATCAAATTCATCAGAACAGGATGAATGCAATATTAACTCAGCAGGAAACGCATCTCTAGAATTGTTGGCTTCATCCTATTCTATGGATCATGTCGATCATCCCATTAACTCAGCTAGCAATGCAGCTGTGCCAACTATTCATAGTGATGAATCTACTGCTACATCAACAAGGCAAATGCAAGGAAAGAGGCGCCACTTGGTATCAAGACTTCGGAATGTCGTGTGCAAGAGACTTTTCACACGAATGAGGAGAGTTCAATGGGCCATTGACACTTGCCTTGAATTGAAGTTGAACTTATTGTTAACCAGTTAAAACAATAGTATGAAAATTAAATATTCATTACAATTGGATGACTTAGCTATAAGAAAACAATTATTACAATTACAATTACAAAAAACTTGCAAATGTAACTGTATTTCTAGCTAGCAGTAGATTGCATTTCCTTGAATTTAAAGACAACATGAAGTTTCAGTTACACCCAATTTATTAACAGAAGTCTAACTATCATGTAGGTGCTTCATTTTATCAGATGAATCTAATGATACCATAACATCAAAAAAATTTTTTGCAAGTAGCCAGATAGTTGCTTCGCTACCCTTACTTGAAAAGATGTTGCAGCTTTCCAACATCAGACTATATGAATTAACTACACTAAAAATTATTTAATTATTAATTATTTCCTTAATTTTGGCAGGGTTAGCTCAACATTATACCAATTAAATATTCACATCGGAAACTATAATTGAGAGAATGTAGTGATTCCAGCTGCAAATATGGAGGCGGTGTTACTAGGACACAGATGGATAGGAGCATGTTGAAAAGTGGGAGGAAGGGGAGGGCGTGAATTAATTTGAGGCATGCATAGTGTAACTCATAATAGGATGTTATTCTCACAGCTACATTTACTCGTCAGCAGTATCCCAGAAAATATAATTTTAAAGAAACAATTTGGAGAAAGCTACTTGCACAATTTATTATTATTGCTTGCTCGCTCGGCTAAGCGAAGTAGGAGGGGCCTGGGGAGGAGAATCTGGTCAGCCCGCGAGAGTATCTCCACGAAAGACACTTTACCAATCGTTAGATTAGGTAAAGTGTCGTCGAGAAAAACATCGTCAGGGATAACCCCCTTATAAAGTAGGCGTGTATGTGTCTGAGAAGGAGTAGTATTTACTTGTCAATTTTAGTCTGCTTACTCGGTGTCTGTTGGCTGCCTGGGAACTCAACAAACTCATCTTGTCAGGTACTGATTAAGGAAACCTCTGCGAGTAAATCTTGGTTATTTAGAAGGATATTGGGTTTCTTTTATATGTTATTCAAGTAATTTTGGGGAACCTGATAGCTATTAGTGGGGAAAAAGTAATAATGTAGCCTTAAAATAACTCCAAATCATGGTTGCAGCCAGTTTTAGCTCTCTCTCCTCTCTCTGTGGTGAATGTACTATCATCAATTGTTATTGACCGAAGTCATGTAGTTGTGTGTGCATGTGTGTCAATTGGTTGTTGGTATGGAAAGAGTTGTTAAACTACTGAAATTGTAGATAAATATCTGCAGTAAATGCTGTTTGCCTAAGCCAGCATTTTTTATATTAATTCTGTCCAGACTATCTGTATGGGGAATGTGTATGTATGTGTGTGAGTTCAATACAATTAGTTCAGTATGGGACTCATTTGTTGTCTGTCAGCAGTGGATTATGACTGCAGATTTTATGAACAAAGTGTGAAGTGTGATTTTAAATTACTTTTGATGTCCCGTTTATCCTTAGGTTTTGGTTGTACTTCCAATAAAGCGGCAATGTAATTTTGTTCTGGAAACTATGTGCCCTATTAGCAATAATTAGTTTAATAATCAGGGATACCATCAGGGTACGCGTTGCTCCCCAGTATCAGTAGCTAGTAGTAGTAATAGTATTAGTAGTAGTGGTAGTAATAGTAGTAGTATTAATAATAATAATGACATTATAGCCCGCTACCCGAGCGACCGCGCCTATCGTTAAGAACTATAAATCGGATACAGTCTGGTATGCTCGTAAGAAAATGTATTAGCGGGGAAAAGTCTGATATAGTTCTTAGCAACCATAATTATGATAGAAGGCAGATCAAAGCAAAATGGAATAATGAAGAGTTTGGGTACTTTAATACAATTACTAAGATAGCTAAAGCTATACTTTGCTCGTTGTTTATGTTTGGGCTATAAAATAGTTATAAACCAAAATCATTAGATTTGTATTGCGATTTATAAATCGCATACAAACCTCAATTTTGGTTTATAACTATAACTTACAACTAAAAACCTCCATATGAAGAAACATTTCTGAAGACTCTGAAAAAAAGAGAGCAGTGTTCGTCTCATTAGTCCTGTGGGATATTAGAGAAATCTCAAAGATGTCCTCGAAATTGTAGAGTTTGAAACTTCCTTTCCGGGAAACAAGTTCTTGTGTTTAAATTGTTAAGCTAGCCTTTTGTGTTCTGTTGTCACATGACAAATAGCAGGAGGGAGTGGTCTACAAGTGAGAATATGTGCTGAAAATTCATACTGGAAAGATGTAGGGCGTGTCTTTTAGCGGTTTCTAGAATGTTCTGGTAAGCAGCTAGGATATACGTACAGCGCATTCGGCATTTAAGCTAGTGACCTGAATATCAATACCCAGTGACTATAAATTTCTCATTACTTCACCACATGCACTACTAATATGCCACACTTTCTTAAGTCACATGCACACACATTTGTGTCTATCACTACAGTATATGTATATATAATAGCTATACTCCAGACAATTTGCTTTAGTTTGTAAACCCCTGATTGTGTCTGTAACTGCTCACTCACTCCCCCAATTACTAATACATCTTTTGGATAAATTAATCTTTAACACTATCCCAAGTTGATATTTTACAACTACATGAATTTTAAGTATATTGTAAACGGTTTCAATTTGCTGATTGGTATGTTACAATACAATTTTTTTTTGTTGCGGAGATAAAGATGGTAAGGGGTTATCAACAGAAGCATAATTATGTATCTCGTATTACTTTGGTTTCCTGTAGGTCAATACCTGTCCAATGTCTGGAGAAGGTAAAATAATGAAATGTGTGCATGAATTTCATTTACAGATACATGTATATGTATTAACTACATTGTAGAAAGTATGGACACTGGCGATCCTGTTCACACAGAAGATGACAAAGTACCGACAAAAAGGCTCAAGACGCAACTTGAGAATGACGGAGAAACGGAAGGCAGTAGCCAAAACACTGGGGAAAGCGAAAACCCTGAGTCTGCAATATTAAGTAAGAGAGATGATTATAAATGTGGATTTGTATTTTAGAACTTATACGTAGAAACTAACTATCCTTCTAATTTTCCACACAGACTCCAGCAAAGATGACGAAGTGGCAGGAAATCTACAAGATGGAGATGTAGAAATGGAAGACATCAGTCTAGAGTGTAATAATAATAAAAATTCCGAACCTCCATCCAGTGAGAGAGGTGATACTGGATGTGGCGCTGAAGGTGATAATGACCCTCAAATTGTTGGAGGAGATAACGTTGGTGCAGAAAGGGAACCAGGGGTTCCATCGGAGCCCACAAGTCAGGAGAGACAGGTGAACGAGAATGTGGGTGTGTCCGTGGTGAGCAATGAGGAGAGCGTTGAGATGGGTGGTGGCAGTTGCACTGGTGGGAGTGAAGCAGACAGTGCTGCAGAGAGAGAAAGATTGAGGTCATCCTCCCCTGGCAATGATACAGATGCTAGTGAAGAGGATGGAAGCTGGAGGGAGATCTACATTGACGGGCAATTTCCAACAACTTTGAAAGGATTCAAATACGAGTTTAAGGATGGTGAGTTCAAGAGATAACGTATTTTATATGTGGTAATTTTGTTTGAGATTTTCCAATAACTCCAAAATTTATTTGTATTTAGTGTATTAGTCTGGAATTGTGTATTGTACGTACGTATGTATTAGCTATCCCTGTGTGTTTGTGGTTCATTTACTTCCTGTGTTCACTACAAAATCTGTGCAAATAGCGCTAAGTTTTGTTTTTCATTTGAACATACAGTATATACATAGAATGACTCAGGAAACTTATGAACTTGCTATGTAGGATTATATGTACATGGAACTACATATAATTTCATGCTGGAATGAGGTTCAAATAAAAGACTAAGGTATTGTAGTTCTTGTCCAAGGCTATATCTTGTCACTGGCAGGTTCTGGTACTTATTAGACACTGTTGTTGGTAAGCTGAACATATTGTCAAGACATTGTTTTGGTGTGTATGTGTAGTTGTATGCAGTAAGTGGAAATTAGTGCATTAAGAGAAATTTTGCTGTGTTTTTTTTTTTTTTTTTTTTTTTTTTTTTTTAACTTCTAGATAACAATACTCACTCATAGCTTACATCTGTTATGAAAAATACAGATGTTACGTGTCCATTTTTGGAAGCCTTTATTGAGAATTTCCCTGGGTACTCCCCGGGGGATTCCCCCAAGTTAGCTCTAATGTAATTACAACTCATTGCCAGTTCAGTCAGAGCTATCAGAATCTGGCTCACAGGAAACACCTTTAATCACAGAAGGAGCAGCCAGTGGGTGTGGTCTGTGGGTGTGATCATACACTTGTGCACTTAGTATGTACTATGTATATTTTCCCAGTATGGTTTTTCCTGCTCATTAGAGTGTGTAGTGAGTTCTTTTTTGTGGGCAACCAAAGCCAGTTTCTATTCCCATTACTAAATGTACACTATAATCTAGCCAAACTACAGGACCCTTGGCGATTCCATTTTGGGAATTTTGTTTTATATTGATAACATCAGACTTAATCTCAACTCCGTACCATCAGTAGTAGCCTATTATAGTTACATACGCACAAATAAAATATGGCATGTGCAAATCAAACACTAGTGATCTCTTCCAACTATTGCATGGACATGCCAATTTAATGAAAATCGTGAATGCTATGGCCCAGTGTGTACCACACACACATGTACACTTGATTTGTTATGCATGCATGTGAGTATGATATTATTTACTAGTGAAATGTATTCCTTACTTCTGAAAAAAAAACAAAAAAAAAAAAAACCCTGGAATTTATATTGATTTGAATTGCATGTTCTGTATGTGTGTGCGTGTGGTGGCTGTGTGGTGTAGTGGTTGTGTCCTAGCTTTGCTTGCACGGCTCACAGTGCCTGCTTAGTGCACAGGCATCCTGGCTCTGCCAGGTGCGCATAACCTTTAGCGGTTGCAAGAGAATTTGTGTTTGTGTGTGTGTGTGTGTGTGTGTAATAACTAGATGTGTCCCTCACTTCTGAATAAGGCTTGGACATTTTACATTTTTCTTTTGAAGGTTGTATGAACTTTAAATTTATAAATAATTATGTATTTGAGTTTTGTGTTATATGTATGAAACAATGAGTGAATTTGCCACCATTTATCTGTGTATGTAGGAAGACTAGTGCACGTAGACACAGGCGAACCCTTCAACTATGAGGTGAAAAAAGGTGATCGTCATTTCAACCAGAAACACTACGAAGCCCTGGGAGAGGTAGGAAAACATTGATACTGAGAAGAGAGTATTTCACAATTGCTACCGTGAGTACCAATATGATGTGTTTGTGACCACACCCAAGTGCTATAGCGTGTTCTTTGCCTATCATGATCTATGACTGAAATAATAGAAGCTGGGTAAGAGACCCCTCCCCAGGTATTTTCATGTTTAAAATGGAATTTTACGAGTATTAAATTCATGTACATACATGCATGTGACCTTTGCTGATTAGGGTGAAGAATATACACTATCAAATAGTCATGCACATTCAAGTAGTATGGATTAAAAATGGGTGTGGTCAAGTACAGTGTCTCACGCCCCCAGCCAAAAAAAAAAACAAGGAAAAAAAATCTTGTTAAGTGAGCCACACCTAGCATACATTAGATATCACGTAACATTATTTTGTGTTAGGTCATCACTGATGAAGTTTACCAACTACTTGAAGGCACTGGCATGGAGAGAGTACAGATTCCAGTAAGATAGTTTTTGTGTATTAGCACTGATTTGTGTAATTACCACTTGCATTAGGCGTATGTATGTTGTATGTGTGGTGAAGTTGTGAGTGTATTAGCAGTGTGTTGTCTGGATGTGTTAGTACTACATATGTGGTGTAGAGCAAGTTGGCAGTAATTTGGTGTACTTTGTGTACAAGTGCTAGCAGTATGTTACCTGTGCAACAACTGATCAACCTTATTGATTAGCCTACCTTGCCACTCCCTTCCATCTGAACTCTGATCACTTGAGTCTTCCGTGGTTTATGCTTGCAATAGCCACACAACTGTTCATTGCTTCATGTGCTTGTGTTCTTAGGAAGATGCTTCCAAATATGAAGCAAGATCATTCTTCTTCAAGACCAAAGGAGCACTTAAGAAAGAAAAACTGCTCATTTTGATCCACGGCAGTGGTGCAGTGAGGGCAGGCCAGTGGGCTAGGAGGTATGCGTAACGTATTGTATTTATATGTGACCACCAGTTGTGCCATACGATTTAAATGTAATTGAATTCTAATGTGTCTGGCTTAAAGGTGGGTTCTAATTAGAGGTGAAAACGTCAGGAAATTATTTTTTTTATCTTCCCCGGGTATCCCCCAAAATTGTATCACTCTTGTTGGGTAATGCTCCACTTGAACTTGACTGTGAATCCTCGAATGGTTTGAAGCCAAGTTCTATTTGCAGCCCACCCTGGGGGAGTGGCGTACTCCAGAGATTTCCAACACAAAAAATTAATATATTTGATGAATTCATTAATACCCTAATACTAAGAGTAATAGATCGCTTAGTCACATCGTTTGTGTGTGTCATAATTTTATTTTTTTCAGTCTCATAATAAATAAAGACATCGATAGTGGCACTCAAATTCCGTACATCAAAAGAGGTGTACAGGTGAGTACAAATTCAATTAGATTGTAAAAAAAATAATAAAATATCATATTAGAATGTATAATTCACACATAATTCAATCCTAAAGTTTCTTTATATTAAAAACAAAACCAAACAAAAAACTAACAAACTCCGATTCCTTCCATTCACCCTTTGATTACAATATTTAATTAACTTGCAATACAGAAAGTTATTTTATGTATTCACCTGGAAATTTATTATTCCTATAGGAGGAATACGGTGTTCTGGTTTTAAACACTAATGAAAATTATGCAGAAGTAAAGGGCTCTCGGCGCCCAATCAGAGTAAGTTTAGTAGGGGAGAAAACTTCCCAAATGAATAGCAAGGCATGATAAAAGTGTAAATAACCAATCAGATAATAGATTCAAGTAGACTAGCAGAATAACAGCAGTAACATGCTTTAAGCAAGATAAATTTATATTATATAGCATTTTTTGTAGCAATAGCATACACAGAATAGTAGAAGAAAATGCTAAATACATAATATATAGCAAAAAAAAAAAAAGAAAAAAAAAAGTGAAGTACATAAGGAGTTTGTAAGGACAGTCTAGTAAGTTTGTAGGTAGATCTGCAGTAGAGATAATAAAGAGAAATGAAGATAAGATTATGCTACAGTGCCCAAGCTAGAGACAGTGGGCTAGCATCCAGCACAAAAACCGAGTGCATTACGTGAAAATATACTAAATATTGTAACCTACCATGTATAAGATTTTGAGTGTTTTTTTGTTGTTTTTTTTTGTTTTTCGCATTGATTAAAGCAGGGGTGAAATGGGTGTTTCCCCCTAATTACATGCGCCTTCCGTAATAGCTTCCTCCACTTCCACCTCCACTTCCTGTATAATATCCCGAAGCCCCACTCCCTCCTGCTCCTCCTGCTCCTCCTCCCATTCCGCTTCCGCTTCTGTTGCTAGATCCAGCCCCACTGGCTCCACCCCCATAGTAAGGGTCACGCATTCTGCTGTCGTAGCGATCTTCGCTATAATAAGGTGGTCCCCTGGAGGAGGGTGGTTGTGGGGTCCCATAGTATCCATAGCGATCGCCCCCGCGATCCATTTCATAGGAGTGATACCGATCGTGTTCGTATCTATCGTAGCCTCGGTCATAGCCACGGTGACGATCGTCATAGCCACGGGAGTAGCGGCTTCTTTCCGCATCCTTTTTTCGAAGGTACTCCAATTCTTCCATCATAGCTCTCTGTGACCGCGAGTCCATACGTGCTTCTTCCTCTGCAAGAAACAGTAAAAATAATAGTAGCAGCAGTAATAATGTGTCTAATTGTTTAATAATATGGGCCACCAATTCTATTGCAGTTGTAACTCGGTGGTTTAATACAAAGTATTTCTAGTCTGAAACCGCAGTTAAAGGTTTCTAATATTTGTTAGAATGGATTATTATACTCTCAACCATACAATTTTTATATTTTTGAAGAGAAGTACCACCAAATTGGTTGGTTTTTAAAACAATAATTCATAGCCAGTAGTTTCAATGCTACAGTGCATGTTTGGCATTCACCCAGTATTACATCAGAATCAGCTGGTAAATTTATGTCATCTTCACTACACTTACTGTCCAGGTCTATCCATGCTTTCGGCTTGCACACAGCTATAACAGAAAGACAAGAATGATAATAATACACTGTAGTCTGTACATACTAAAAGTTAGGGCCACAAAAATAATTGTCGTATTAAAATAATGAAGACTATGGAATGTAAAATTCCTAATTCTAAGACAATAAATAGTTCAGAAATGCTTCCTATATAGTGCCCACTCTACAATATTTACCACTAAACCAACTATCACATCCATGTTACCACACTTGCACCATCCACCCTCAAACTGTACCCACTGACCTATCTCTTTCCCGAAGAGCTGTGCCTTGTTCATCCCCTTGATAGCCAGAAGTGCGGACTCTTCACTGTCAAACTGTACAAAGGCGTAACCATTCTGTAAGTTGCTACCAACAACATTACCATACTTGGAGAAAGCATCTTCCAGTCCCTCTTTGTTACATTTGTCCATATTAATTTGTCCAACAAACACCCTGGAGCGAACTTTTTTTGGATTGGAGCTATTGGTAGATTCTGCATAGCGGATTCGCTCCCTAGAGCGTGATCTATCTCGTTGCTTTACAGCTTCTGTTCTCTTCTCTTCTTCTCCTACCACTTCAAATCCATCACCGATGAAATTCTTTTTGTCTTCTTGTTTCTTTTCATTTTCAGTGCTTGTGTTTTCTGATGACTCCGGTGCTTCGATCTGGATGGGTTCCATAGGTGCGTCCATGTCTATCTCCAACCCGTTACCTTCATGGTCTTTGTCGTTGACAGACTCGGCGTCTGGATTGGTTGTATTATTTCCCGCTGAGTCAACAGGATCAGAGTTTTCGGCCCGGTCTGTAGTATTTGTTTCCTGCTCGCTGTTTTTCAAGTCTGTACCCTCAGAAGCTTCGTTTTTTGTTGTACTTCTAGTTCCAATTGTTGCCCAGGCTGTTCCTTCATCTAGTGATTGTTGTTCTGCCATGACTAAATTTTATGTAGTTGGTTTAGTATTTGCTCTGGTGGCGTTAAAACTTCTCCTAGGTGACGGCGCAGTCTTACAGCCGCTTCTGCGTTCGCCGAATTTGTTTGAATTTAGAGAGAGCTTGGAGAGACAGATTTGTATATTGTGTAGACACCCGCTTTAATATTTTTACGCCCATGCGCTTAATTCTACGAACTCGTGTTGATCACGTGACTTCGAGACTACAAAAACGTAATAATTTACTAACTGCACCTTTTTAAAGCAATGTAACTCATTTACTAAGTAGCTCCTTTGTAATTCTTGCCTTTAACACATTTTCAGTACACAAAAATCTCTGACATCTAGCTCAAGGCTGGACTGCTTTCTTTATCAATCAAAATTAATGAGGGAATATTGCTAGTCTGATTATTTAAGCTCATGGCTGAATCACTCGTACATATACTAAGCCAACAAGTTCATGATATTCTCGTGTGTCAAAAGCTCGATAAATTGTCAAATATGAGCTGTATTTAAATTTACATTGATGTTTGCTATTACATGTACCTAACATTGTCTCGTTCGCCCACCAATTATCCTGCATTAGTAGTCTTGATGTAACTATTATATATGAGGCCCATACAACGATTTATATAATTAGAAGGGAAAGTAGCAACATAATAGTATTTCACAATACGATTGAAAAGTGTCTATTACCAAGTGTAGTAGTAATAGTAGCATAGCAAATTATATGTACAAGTACACATATAATTTTTTTTTTATTTAGGAAAATGCTACTCCTGGGCAACATGCTCGCCATGTATGGCAGAATTATGTCCAGTCAGCTGAAGCTAAGAGAATAGACATTGTGGCTCATAGCTATGGAGGCGTGGTCACTGTAGATTTGGTAAGTTTATAAAGCTAATTGAATCTTGTCACATGGTTGGTACCTGTTGTTTTTTTGTTTTGTTTTTTGTTGTTGTTTATTTATGATATTGGTGTGTCTTCTTCATTTAGCTTGTTTCTGAATGCTTTCAGTTTGCAACCTATTGATGTAACAGTAAGGATTCCATACTCCATGCGCATACAGTTACTAATGTTGGCTGTGATTTCTGTGGTATAAGACAATTTCTTTTAATTTAAAAAAATTTTTTTAAGTGACATGACCTGTCAAATATATTAATTAGGTGGTCTGGTGCAGTATTGTACCACATGGAGTGTTATTTTCATTATTCTCTGTTAATGTAGGCATCAGAGTTCTCAGATGATTTCTTAAAAAAAGTGCACAAAATTGCGTTCACTGACTCTGTTCACACTCTATATAGTGCCAAGGTTACTAGAAGGATGGGAAACTGGCTAATTAGGGTGAGCGACATTAAAGTCATTTAATCGATAATAATAGGAGTTATTTAAAGCTAAAGATATGGTGGTGGCAGAAGTTGTAATTGATTTCATTGTAATATGAAGTATATTGTAGTTATATTTAACCCTTAGTGTGCATGTGCGAGAGGGTTATAGTAGTATGTTTGTAGTTTACTGAAAGTAATAAACATAAGTCTCTATTTAAATATTTTTTTATAAGCAACAACAACAAAAATTTGACTAATACTTTAATTTGCTGTTCATTTATTTAATTCATATATTGATTTATTTGATGGATAAATATCTGATATAGTATCTAATTAGTTAAAATTTCAGTAGCAACAAAATCTTAACTTTGGTAAGACTTATTTTCCACCCTAGTTACTAAATAGTCCATAATTATATACTTTTGTATGTTTGTTTTACTTTGTAGAACGCCAGAAATTGGGTTTCCAGTGATGATGAACTAGATACTCCACAACCGTCATACTTACCCGAGGGTAGAGATATTTCTCGCGTGTCCGCAGGTATTAGCTTTATATTTATGTTACTACTTCCTTTTCTTTTGGTAGGCAAGTGTGTGTGTGTGTGTGTGTGTTACATTCTTAAATTTGATAAGTGGGTTTCCAGTTTACAGTAGTGAGTCGGATTCCTAGTGTCTAATAACTAAACACCCAAAATTGCATGGTAGTACATGATAATTTGGCCACACTCCCTTATTCTTGTCTAGCATTACACTTTTCCTGGGGGGAGAGGGGGGAAGGGGGGGGGCACTAGCCTCCTTTTGAAGCCACTTTCTCCCCCCCCCCCCCCCCCCACACACACACACACACACACACACACACCCTCTCTTCTCTCTTGAAGCATTCTTAAATTTTGTAAGAAAAAAATTAAATTAAGATTGAATAAATGAAACGCTTAAATCATAAGTATATTGCTGTTCTAATTGTTGTCTTGGTAATTGAAGCCCATCCCATCTTAATTATGTAATAAAGTTGTGACGCCCCTTGAGATAGTGCAAGTTTCTCCAGCTTTTAATTCAACGTTCACGATGCTCAAAGACTCTGAACTGTTTGTTTAACTCTCACTGTACTTAACTTCACTATCCTTTTACAGAGCTAGTATTACCAGGTAGGCTTCACTCTGTAATATTAGATTTGGTCCGACTTGTGAACTCCTTAATTCATTTAATACACAACAGTTAGTGGATATTTGACAATTATCATCCTTAAAATTGTTGATAACGTTATAAACACATTTTATTTGTGCCAACTATGCATATGTGTGGGTGTGGGTGGGTAAGTGGATGGGTGGATGCTTGTGTATAAATGGTTAGTGTTAATTACTATATTAACACCTATTTTTAATTACTTTTGCTGTTTCCAGGAACGCCCAAGCATGTGGAAACATCGTGGAAGTCTTATGAGTCAGTGTTTCGCTATCTGCTGGATCAGGAAGTCAAAAGTTCTCAATCAGTCACAGATTATGAATCAGCAACGGGTTCCGAAACAGCGGAGAGTTCTGAAACAGCAGAGAGTTCTGAATCAACCAAAACAAAGAAAAAGAAATCTGGATTAGCTAAAGCTTCAAAAAAGAAAAAGAACACCAAAAGTTCTTGGAAAACCAAACATAAGTCTAAGGCAAAACAGAAACACTCAGACGAAGAAGATGCTGAAACTTTCAAGTCATCTGAGACACCAAGATTGTCGGATACTGAAGAAAGCCATGCCACTGAAGAAAGCCATGCCACTGACGAAAATCCTAGCACTGTAGATTCAAGCAGTCAGAACCTTTCTGAAGAACAGTCTGCTCCTACAAATCCTGACTCTGCTATTGAGCCAGAATCAAGTGATGCTGGCAGAGATGGACAATCTTGTGATTCTAAACTATAGAAAACTAATCTAGTTTAGCACTTACTTATTTTGATGCACTTTTATATACTGTCAAGACATTAATAAAAAGATTTGTCATTTCCCTTCGCGCGCAGGAATTATTCCAGTCGGTACGGTCTTGGCCTCTCAGATCCGCCACCACCGATTTTTATTTTATTTTTTTGATTTTTTTTGCTTACGTAATCTTGGTATTGGTCGTTGGAGGTAAAACTTGTAAACAAACCTCGCACCCTCATCCCTCTGTATCTTCAATAAAAAGCCACTCCTGGGCGAATTTCTGTTCTATGTCCTACTTGACCGGATATGTCGCTGAAGGGAGTGCGCTATACCAAGTTGGAGACGGACGACTCTGACGCTGAGGACGACGAGTCGCCACCAAGGCACGTTAGAGTCAGTAACGGTCCGCACGTAAAAGGTAGGTTTGAAGTGTCCTCTCTTAGCTGTAAGCTAAAGATTCAAACAGTCTACTTAAGGAAGAAGAATTTTACTATTGTCTCCTCACTCATTAAAAGAATTATTTCTAAGTGGTTCTACTATACTTTTGAGTGAGAGATAAATAATTTAGCCTGGAGCCACAGTTGTATAGCTAAGTCATTGACTACACAATTTCTCTACACTTTCTGTTGTGTAAACAGGTAGTAGATGGAACCACATTGACAATTTGGATGAATTCTTTGAGCAGGTAAAGTATTGAGAATTAACCAGAGTGCTTGGCTACTTATTTGGAGTTGGTTTGTAGGTTTACGAGTATCAACAAAGACATGGGTTTTTGGCCATACTGCTTGGGGACGCTTTGGAACTCATGTAAGTGGTTTCTGTTGTATTGGAGGTTTACTTGTACACGAGTTTTCAATTCTAGTTGTGCTTACAATTCTTCAGTATTGGTTTTGTGTATGACCATATAATGTACCCCATATATACACAAATTATTGTTTAATAATGACTAAGCACTTTACGAAATACGAAAGCCAAGCTACAATTAGAGGCTTGTTGTGCAAAGTTGTTCAATCTTTATCATTTGTGGTACGTATAACTAGAAAATATGAGGTATTCCGCAGTGGCAGGATATTTTCGTATTATAATTTGGTCTTACTATGTACTACATTCTCTTTCAGCTAGTAGTTATGTATTTCCAGTTAGTAAAATAGTTGCCATAAATAGATTGTTAGAATCCATCAAAGTGCACATGTTTGGAATATTTATCTGTTAATGGGTTCATTACTGTGCAGTCATTGTGTCATTTCAGCACTCCGTTTTATTTTCACACCTACACACGCAAACACATGTTTTTTCCCCTTCAGTCAATTCCTATTTATCGTGCTGTTCACTACGTTTGTGGTGACGTGTCTCCGTTGGGACAACTTGTGGGCGGACACCATTACGTATGTGGAAGACAACGTCACATCTGAGAGAGACGTGGTCTTCACTGATCTCTTTGATATCAATCGCTTTCAAAAGTGAGTTGAGGGTCATATAAAACTGAAAAGCAGAATGTGCTGAATTTGGTGTTTGTTATGGTGAATCAGCAGAAAGGGTTTGGGATGGATATCCCCAGTGTGTTGTGATATTCTGGCAATAATCGATTAACTGAATTAAGTTTGTGTGGGGAGAGGTACTTACATAGGTACATGTTTGTTAATCTTGACTCTTTTTCACTTCTTAGGTTCAGAGTTACTTTTCTATTGCATGTGATATGATCAATATTTAATTTCATATCCCTGAATTCACAATTATAACATTTTTCAGACTCTCTATGATGAACATACATTCTCTATTTAACAGGCTCGTATTTTTTAACATTACTACATTAAAAGACAACATTTGCTATTCCTAGAGTCAATCTGGGGTGCCACATATTTTATAATGAAGCCTGTAAAGAGCATTCTTAACAAATATGGTAGCATTTTAATGTGACCTAAGTGCATGAGTATTCCCATATACTGTAAATATCAATAGTAAATCATATATTATTTTTATTTTCTTTTGATGAATTCATCTGTGTGCACGAGTGTATGGATGCATGTATTTATACATGCATACATGGAATATCTTATGCTTCACATTGGTCATGTGTTATTCCTTCCCAAGATGTTAGAACTTGCACTTAAATGGTATTATACACATCTCTGGACACCTGCTATGGGACATTAACATGTTACTGTGTTTCCGTACCAATCCACTAGCTGCCTGTAATGGAAGCTTGTGATAGCTTAAGAACTTATTAAGGTTTCATACAGAGCTGATAGTACGATGCCCTAAGGTTTCTCCCCTCCTCATGTTATTGTTATTGTTGTTGTTGTTGTTGTTGTTATTACTGTTAACGCTGCTATTATTATTGCTACAACTGTTTCTACTATTATTACACTATAATTAATATTACTGCTACACTATACCAATAGCAACTACTACTATAATTGTGAATACTTCAGCTGTCTGTCACAGATCGAATGCCATGTGTATATACAAATATGTCTACTACTTAATTTAGTGGCAAAATTACGACAAATTTCATTACATGAGGAATTTCAAGGATATGTATGCATTATTTATAGGAGTCACATACATGTATATGGTAATTACGAATGAGTGTGCATCATCTGGAGTTTACGTTTTGTGTTGTCTTTCCTGCCTGGCAATGTATTTACTATGTATGTATGTACATCAGTACGTATGCAGGGATTTATACAGGGTTTTTTTTTTTTTGCTTGGGAGGAGGGGGGGGGGGGAGGTGGAATTTCTGTTATTCTTCTCCTGCCTCTGAAACACTAGTAGTCTAGTATACTGTGAACCATGGCAACGTTTCAATGAATATTATTAATTCTGGTTTTTATAAGGACTGTATCAATTGAAGTTATGTTTAGAATCGGATTTAATCTGTCAATGAATACCTGTGGCTGGCTCATGCCCACATCATTGTGGTATGCTATGAATATAATTACAAGTCACCACGGATAACATGTGAAATGATGCTATCATTGGTGTGCAAATTTGACTTCATATTACATGTGGCATATTACTAGTATCAATGCAAAGGTCACTAATAACACTATTCCTGTTTAGTATGTACAGAAATCAAACACCACTTAAATTTCAAGTGCTACTAATAATTATACTTTATGTAATAGATTGAAAATTAGAGATTGAGTTAATATGCTGGCTCAGAATGAAACTATATTTAAGTGCGTTCAATTGTAAACTTAGGTTCTTTATTGAAACGTGAAATTGTGAAAGAGTTAATTCATCATGCAAAATGTGAACTGTTCAAAGTTTTCAACCTTATTTCTTAGTATTCTCTCACACTTTAGTTTTCTGGTCACATTTGAATTTTTGCTGAGGGTATGTGATTGTATGTATATGTGCACTTGTATAATCTGTGTTTGTGTGTTGTTTTGTATGTGTGTTTGTGTGTGCATGTATGAAAACAGCATCAATGGTGTGGTGGTCATATTTCTTCTCATGGCTTTCATCTTTTGGATCCACAGACTCTTACGAGCATTTGTGAGGAGTTACAGGTTAGTGGGCGGGGCTTATGATTGCTTCGTTAATATTACATTGACTACGAACAAAAAAGTCTAGTGTGACCCACAAGAGGCCTGTGGAGACAGTTTCCACTTGTATACAACCGTGGTACTATTTCCCTTGAGATTTTTCTGTGTTCCTAGTGGGAAATTGATGATGTGTGTTTTTGCCACTACTGGGAAGAAAGAAAAAAAAGGACAAAAAAAAAATTGATTAAGGTGACAGTATCAAAAATAATACTGAGATTGCATCTCTCTTTCAGTTACTAAAAGTTTTGGGTAAAGGGTTTCCTCAAGGGCATTACAACATAGTACATTACTTGTGAGACGGATATACCAATTCTAGTACTTGTTTTATGGTAACTTTATTTATAGTATATTATATTAATGGTTATTTCAGATTTTGGAATATTCGAACATTTTACCACGAAGCCCTGCACATCTCGTCCAGGGACCTTCCCAACGTGTGCTGGTCTGATGTGGTCAAGCAGTTGAAGGACGCGCAGAAGGACCACAAGATGAATATTCAGAAACAAGAACTGACTGAGCTCGACATATACCACCGCATTCTGCGCTTCAAGAACTACATGGTTGCCATGGTGAACAAAAGTGTGATCCAGTGTCGGTTCTGGGTGCCCCTGTATGGAGAGAAAGTGTTTTTCACTCAGGGGTTGAAGTTCAACTATGAGTTAATCTTGTTCTGTAAGTGTACAACACCAGTAAGGGTACTGGAGAATGTGTTTGTGGGTGTGCATGCATGTGTGTATGTGCATGTATGTGAGTGTGTGTTGTGAGTGTGGATGTGTGATTCCATGCCTGTGTGTGAGAGAGAGTGTGCATGTGTGATCACATGTACATATATGGGTGTGTGCTAGGTGTGTGCATGTGTGCATGGTGTGTGGATACATGCATATGTTTTTAATTTCACAATAGTGTGTATTAATTAGGAAATGGACTGTAGTATTTAAAATGGGATAACATCAGTTCATTGTCTCGAGCAATGTGTGGTAATATTTTTTAATATAGTGAATCAGTTTAATATCTGTTGATCATCGTCCTGTGTTGGTCAGTTGTATTGGTATAGTGTTTAGCTTTGCGATTTTCATTGATGACTTCTCAAGTCATATGTAAGTGTACGGCAGTATCGATTCAGTGACTATTGTTATAAAGCTTCTGTATTCAGGCACACACATACATATATATATATACATACACACACACACACAGGATTATGTAAATGGCATAACAAGGAAATAGTCATTAGAAATACCAGTATGAATTCATACATTTGATGACACTTTACACTTACTGACGACACTTTACACTTACTGACGACACTTTACCTATTTTAGTATTAGTGATGTGTTGCAGTGCAGTAGAGTGATAAGATATGTTCTAGTATACAAAATCCATATGAAGTACACTTATAATTTATAATTTACAATTGGCAAAATTCATTGTATGTATACAAAATGTATTGTAAGAATTGATCATACTCTATAAAATGATTACCAATGTACTTTTTTATTCATTTGCTTCTTTCTAACACTTAATATGTAGTGTAAGCATAGTACACGTACGTGTGTCCCTCTGTTTGTATTTCTTGACCACCCCCCTTTACCCCACCCCTCTACCCCGCCCCTTTTTTATAGGGCCAAGCCTGAAGGCTCCCTTTAAGAACAGTTTCTACCTCCGTGAGGAGTACAAGTCTGCATCACACAAGCAGAAGTTAATCCGTAACCTCCAATTCCGCATCACTCTCCTGGCCCTCCTCAACCTCATCTTCTGTCCTGCCATTTTCCTCTACCAACTCATCTATTCCTTCTTCTCCTACACTGAGCTACTCAAGAATCAGCCCGGGGTGTTCGGTCGACGGCGATGGTCGCTCTATGGCCACTGGTACATGAGGGACTTCAACGAGCTGGAGCACGAGTTTTTTCTCCGGAAGAACCGTGCGTATAAGCCTTCTGTGAAATACATGGATTTGTTTTTGGATCCTTTGCTCACCATCTTGGCAAAGAACGTGGCCTTCATTGCTGGATCTCTATTGGCTGTGCTGGTGGTTCTCACTATCCTGCAGGAGGACTTGCTGACTGCTCACAATGTACTCAAGATCATCACTGTGTTAGGTGAGTGAGTGGGCTGTGGATGTGTGTGTGTAGTGGTGGCTGTGTGGTGTAGTGGTTGTGTCCTTGGCTCAGGGCCCAGAGGTCCTGAGTTCAAGTCCCACTCAGGCAATTTTTTCCATCTGCTTTTCCATCTGCCTCCCACCAGCCCCACCAGTCCACCCAGCTGTGATTGGGTACCTGGCATTTGCTGGGGTGCAAATTCAAGGCCTTTTCTCATGAAACAGCAATGGTCCAGGTGGGACTTCTGGTGCCCACACCACTTGCTGTGAGGAAAGGCCTGTTCTCCTGCGAGTTCCTAGCCCGGCTCCAGGAGCTTTGCTTGCATGGCTCACAGTGCCTGCTTAGTGCACTGGCATCCTGGCTCTGCCAGGTGTGCGTGACCGCCTAGCGGCAGCAAGAGAATTTTTTTGAATTTGTGTGTGTGTGTGTGTGTGTTAGTATTGCAAGACTTCTGAGTAAAGGAAAAGTATTTAAGAATACAAGTGTTGTGGCCCAGTGTTTAGAATTGACACTCTTCCTATTGGTACAAACACAACCGGCAGTCTCTTATGCAGCATGTATGTACACGTGTCATTATCAACTGTGTATGTACGTACTAATGTATAACTAATGTCATGCATATGTTATATCAGTGAAAGTCATGTCCAAGCATGATTTGACATATGGGGGTTCTGCAAAGCAAATTATGAACTACTATAGGAGAAGCTGTAAATCTCTGTAGACTTGAAAGTTAACAATCCCTGTAATACGTTAACAATCCATGTTTTACGTTGTAATGCCCACCCCGCTCCCCTCCAAGCACACAGGAGAATGTAATGAACATCATTAAGGTCACGGGACACATCCCACTTTATACTGTTGACTAACTCATACCATGAAATTTTATTTAGACTAAAGATTAATTGTGTATAGTATGTAAACAATTCACTTTATTAACGAGAGTTACTTTTTAATTATTTACTATTGGTCAGTTTTGTTTAGTTGTGTATTAATTGTTTTGTTTAATTTCAGGTCTGATGATTTCCATCTGTCGCATATTCATTCCCAGAGAGGTAAGCAGTAGTGAGGGTGTGGTCGTGTGGACGTACACTATCTATCAAATGTATGTACAATGTAAGGATGCGCATGCGACCATAAGACAATGAAAATTTGGCAAAGTAAGCGATTTGTGTAAGTTGGTATGATATTTTATATTATTTCACAAAGCAAGTGTACGGCAGATACAGTAGATTGTCAGTTATCCGTACACGTTGGGACTGAGAGGTGTTTGGATAACTGAAATGTTCAGATAACTGAACGCCATAGAAAATGTATTATAAAACACTAATAAAGGGGTGTGGTCAAGCAATTATTCATGTCAGCATGTGCTACTATTACATTTTGGGTGTTCGGTTAACTGAAGTGTTCGGATAATTGAAGTTCAGATAACTTACATTCTACTGTGTGTGTTTCAATAAGTTCTGAATGCAATAATCCATGTACTGTGCATCGATATGTATACATAATTATTGTACAATACAGTAGAATGCCAGTTGTCCCTAATTTTTCAATTATTTGAACACTTTAATTAACCAAACACCCCAAATTTAATAGTAGCACGTGCAGATGCAGAGAATAGCTTGACATGCACCCCTTTGTTAGTGTTTTATGATAAATTTATCTGAATATTTCAGTGTCCAAACACCTCTCGGTTCCGACGTGTTCGGTTAGCTGACATATTCTACAAACTGTATATGTAATAACCTAACCCTAATATATGTACGGTAGTTGTTGTTTTTAATTTGAATGCTGGACTTAATACATATCTACAACTGTATTGCACGGTTATTGTTGTGGTATTGTAATTGATCTTGTAGTGGGTCTGAGTTTCAATAGGGGAATCGTTTCTTTGTTCTTGATAATTCAGATTATCTATGGGAATCATTTCAACTCTCTTTGTCCTTTACATTCTTATCTACTTCCTAGTCAGTTATAGATATTAATATTCAATAGTCTACGAGATTGATTTTAGTCTGTATGTATGTACATCAGTACAATCATGTGCAGCTTGGTAGTCGCTTTGAAATCTATTCTTTTTGCCTTCTTATTCTGTATATCTTCACTGCCTCTAACTAGCTCCAAACCTAGTGGCTCACTCTTGAATGACAAGATTATAAATCCTTCAAATTTGATTCTAGTCAAAGACAGCCGGTTATCCCGTCCTGTGGTTGAATTTTTGAGTTTGGGTGGACCTCGAGGAGCTGTATTTAACGATTTGCAGTTCTTGAATTATGTAGTGGGCATCCACTCTGTCAGCATTAGCTTTACCAATAAAATTAACTCTTTACTCGTGACCTATGCCATGGCAGGAGGTGAGCTAGTATCTTCGCTAGTCCACGGTAAAGTGTTGGGACATTCCATTAAGTTCACTCTGTCTCCCCACGAACATATTTGGGAAATTACTGGCGAAACAGATGGGCATTCAGTGAAGAGAATCACTTTCAGGACAACTGGTCCAAATGGAAAGTGTGCTGTTTACGGGCCTTACGGCCAGAAAGGGAAATATTCCTTTATGATTGAAAGCCATGTGCTAGCCTTTCATGGCCGTAGTTCGAATTGTCTGAACAGCATTGGAGTTTACGGCTTGAAAATGTTGACGAAGAGCTTACAGCACGGTGGACTAGGAGGGAAATTATTCGATGAAGCTGTTTCGTTTAACTTTCCGCCTATAGTAGAAATTTGTGGATTTAAGATCTGGAATGGGGTGATATTTGATGCTTTTCAAGTAGAATATTTAACACTTGAAGGTAAAATCATTACCGGGAGGAAACACGGAGGAGGAGGTAGCGACAACGTTACAGAGATCATTTTCGAGGCAGGCGAACATTTGCTGGCCGTATATATTGAGGCCGACAAGATGCTGGTCAATCAACTGACTCTCGTCACGCGGAAAGGAAATGGAGCGGAAGTGGTGTACGGTCCTTTCGGAAGCTGCCACTCCCACTTGGGCTGCAGCAAGTTTTCTTTCCGTGGGGACATTATAGGGTTTCACGGTAGTGCAGGAGCTCAGGTGGACAGGATTGGTGTGTATTATCTGACCGACTGATATATGTTTGTGGGCTAGTAGTGGCCTTCAGTGTGATTGTTGATTGTACTGTGAAAAAAAAAATTTGTATGCATCATTGTAATTACAGAAGTAATGTAAGCTGATGTGTTTTGAATGAATTGCGTACAAGTCAACAACAGTACTGTGTAATTAAATTGTGGTAGCGAAGTTATTAAATTACTCCTGGGGACTTATTACTTACTATTGAAGACTATTAGTGATTTTTTTATTATTTTTTTAGCTGCATTGTTTATCTTAATAATTGTGTTGCTTTTAACATTAATAAGAGGAAAAAGCTATATAAAACCAGTCAGTAGATTTTATTATTTTATTTATTTATTGTGAACTAAGGTGCGACCCAACTAAAGCTATCTGTTTTGATAACATTCATGACATATGATAAAGTCATTGTGTCGCCCATATAAGGCACAACAAGCCACATCCCACCATATGGTGCCTTATGTTTACACTCCCACCACTGACCTTTAGTACCATGGCAGCTATGATGCAGAGAAGTCTCCTGGTTTTCTGTCTGCTCTTCATTTCATGCTCTCTGTCTATAGACAATTATAAGAAAGATGCGGTGAGTTGTCTACCAACTCAGCCTGAGGATGGCCGGGTGATACGGCCGCTGTGCAGAGTAGACGGTCAGGGAGGTATGATGGGTCCATTATTCGATGACTATCAGCTCCTCCAGAATAAGATAGTCGGTGTCCATTCTATTAACCTGAGTTACTCTGACCTGGTCAACTCTATAGCTGTGATGTATGTTATGATAGACGGGAAGCTCCAAGCCGGTCCACTGCATGGCAACGTCTCCGGCACTTCTGTCAATATTACTTTAGGACCGACTGAGCACATTTGGCGGATGGAAGGTCAGACCAGCGGTCGCTATGTCAACCAGTTGGCGTTTATAACGATTGGACCGGGAGGAACCATGATTAGTTACGGGCCTTACGGTAAGGGAGGGATCGCTTCTTTCTCGGTGGATATCCAAGTCGTTGCATTCCATGGTCGATCTGATGTTTCGTTGAATAGCATCGGGGTTTACGGGCTGAAGGGGTTGAACCAAAGTGCAGAACATGGTGGGGATGGAGGGACTGCGTTCAATGACGGCTTGCCCGTCAGAAAGCCCGCGGTAGTGGGTATTCGCAGTATATCTATTTGGAGTGGAGCTATTGTGGATGGACTCCAAGTTGAGTTCATCACTCAGGGAGGAAGCACTCTCTTGGGGGCAAGACATGGTAAAGGATTGAGCAACAATTTGACCAAAATAACTCTTGAAAGTGGTGACCATCTTGTGTTTGTGCTGGGTTCTTACGACTCCAAAAACCTTGTGTTGGTTACCCAGCTAGGTTTCGTGGTTCAGAAGTCCGATGGGAACTTAGTAATGCACGGACCATTTGGCAAAGAGAGTGACTCTTTTTTCACATTTTCAGGTAGTATCATTGGTTTTCATGGACGTCAAGGATCACAGATAGACAAGATTGGTGTGTTCTACGTTCAGAAGTGACGGTTAAATGCTTGTTTAAAACATTTTTATGTAAAGTTTGAATATTTGATTTTTATAAGACTACTCTTTGTATGCGTTGCCACATACTAAATATTCAGGTACATATACATATTTGCAGAGCAAAAACATGTGTACAAAGCATTAGCTCCTTGGAAATGCTCTTTTAGCTAATGTTTGGTTGACTACTAGTGAATATTTAATAAGTGTGTGTGTGGTGTGTATATTCAAACTACTATAAATTACAATTATACCAGCAGCACTGGCTACAATGATATCTTCCTGATGACCATCATTCACTAGTAGCATAAGACACTCATGTGAAGTACTAACAGCATTCATACAGTCTGCAATTCACAGGTGTACATACCAGAGCTGTAATAACATGGGACCAAGGGACACAGGTGGGCTAACTGAACTTACAAAGAATGGTGTAGAAACTTGCCAGCACCAGGGAGTTATGAAGATACAAAAAATAGAGCAGGCTTAAGTTTCATTAATTTATATCTTGATGTCTATCAATTCATTAAAAAAAAATTTTTTCATGTTGTGCCAAAATTATTAATAATATATTTTTAGAACTAAAGCAGCTTTCATGCTGTTATTTTATGCTGCTCTACATCAACGAAGATTTAATTAATTGCGCACTTTTCTGGAGTTAAACAGTAAACTAGATTCAACCAGTCTCACACAGTTTCTGTTTAATACCGCACTCCTTGACCAGCGTCAAATAAGTTTACTTGCATGGTAAAAATCAAATGCATCGTTCAGAATGTGGAATTTTAGAACGTGCAGTTGTTTGTTCAGCGAACTTGCAGAATAATTTTTATTTAATGCTCTAAATCTTCGTGCATCATGGTTCTATCTCGTTTACTTTTCTTGACCCACAGGCGTAGTTACTAATGACACTTTACCAAACCATAGTTGACGATACTTTACCAGACCATTGCCGACGATATTTTACCAACCAGCTCAGCTGATGAACTATTCATTAATATATACACACCGTCATAGTCGTTACTGACCAAAAAACTTATTAATATATAGATAGATAGATAGTATAGCTAATACCATTATTATGACGGAGAGTAATCGTGAGATCAATTGTGTAGGAACAAATTAGACCTGATGTCACTGAATAGGGACACTATACTTGCAGACCAGAGATAACCTATGTACCTTGAGCATCAAGTATATAATCTATATCATAATAGGCTTTCATGGAATAACTGGAAGCCAAATAGACACAATTAGAGTGTACTATGTCACTAACTGATTTGGTCTTTTATCCGTTCATAATTAGTTAGTAATGTTTTTAAATGTTTGATATAACGTGTTTGGGGTTATGTTGCTTACACCTACATACTTGCATTGCAGCTGAATAAGTTTGTGTTTTGTTGTTGTTGTTTTTGTTTGTTTTTGTTGTTGTTGTTGTTGTTGTTGTTTTTTTTGGGGGGGGGACAATTATTGTTCTCTATCTACTGTATTCTTGGTGGATCTCTATTAGTATTGAAACGCCAGCAACAGTTAACCCAATACTATTGTGGATAACTTGACAGTGATGAATAATGTCATCTCTGATTGTACTACTAAACTTTTATTAATGATACGAGAACAATAATAATCATAAGCACAAGTGTTTGTTGTGCCACACAGTCAATTGCTATTATTTAGGTAAAAAGGAATTTTCTAAGTTAAGTAAAACTGAACTACCAAAATAAAGAGTAGTTATGGGATACAAATCTAAGATTTGGTCTAGTTCGTATATAAATATTCTAGCTACTACAATAGTTTAACCACACTGCAGCAATCCAGCACTACTGCACCAATATGTCAATCTTCTCTATCGCCGCGTCTTCACGATCTGGGACAAAATTCATGCACACAGTCATCTTGATGTCTTCCATTACTTTGGCGTGCAATTCCCGGTAAAACCACGGGGGTTTGTTGAACGAACAACAAGTGCTGATTCCTCCGCAGCCTTCCCCGTCCCAAAGAGGATCATCTTGGTAAAGGACGCCACTTCGAGGCTTAGCGACTGCCGTATCGCAGAAGTAGTTATCGCCGACTGATTTTGGGGGCGGGGGTATGTTGGTGTCTCTCGAATTAATGCACTGACATATTGTATCAGTTTTTGAGTAGTTTTCTCCGTTAGATGCATAGAAGGTCCAAATGTTGGTATCGGTGGTGCCGTAAGAGAGGCGTATCCCGTCGTATCCGAGAGTTTGTGTGGATGAGTAAGCCTCCATGGAGCCGACTTGGTAGGCTATGATACGTCCGCACACTCTAGAGTATGGCACTCCGACTGGATACACGTGTGCAACACAGAGATCAGAGAAGGAACATCTGCTACAAGTTTGCAGGTTTTCATGTATTTGGCAAAAACTAGGCGGACACTGGGAGGAAGTTAGCTTCATGTCTAGACTAGTGACTCTCATCCACCCACTGGTAGTGGTGTTGTCTGGTCCACATGACGTGTTGAACTCACAGAAGACCCGTATCGCTGAGCCGTTGGAGGACGACACCCAGTAGTAGCCAGAAGGAGACGAGGCCCAAAGCATTCCACAAGACGAGACCGGACGTGACGGGTGAATTCCGAGAAACTTTTCCGGGGACATGTCCACTAGTTTCTCTATGGTTTCTTCGATCACATCCAGTTTATATTTAAACTGGTCAAACTGCAGGTCAGATTCAGGTGTTGGTTCATCTTTTTTGAGAGACAGGTTAACCAGGTTTAATTTCAACTGAACAATCTCGGTCTTCAAGTCAGGCAGAAGTTTGACTTCGTTTATGAAGGTCAAGTTGATAGCTTTCAGTGCCGCTATCATCGCCTTGTCGCTTTGTTTGGTAAAGACCGACATGGCACCAAGCCATGCTGTGGTCATGAGTATCATTACTAACTCAACAGCCACCATGGTACCAATCACCAATTTCCACCTTCTCTTTCTGTTCAGCTTCTTCTCAGAGACATTTTGTGATGCAGACTTCCTGGACTGAAAGTTAGTAACTGCTTCATACAAAGAATCTTCAGAACTCTGCTGAGAGTCCTTGCTCATTTTGTAGAACTGTAGAGAAAAGGTTCTTGTTGAAGGTTGAAGTTGTGTGAGCACATGAACTATTTCACCACTCTGGCATATACTTAGTAGGAAAACTATATTTCCTGGGAAAGATAGATAACTGTCATTCGCAAGATTTCATGGGATTTACACGTCCGTAAGGACTGTTCATTTTTCCCACATTGGACTTTCTGCTTTGTTGGGTAATTTTAATTGGTTTTAATTCTCATGGTCCACTTTCTTTTCTCCTAGTGAACATGCCATTCCATTAAGCTCTACACCTACCATAATATTCACATTTCTATTCATATATATACTGCACCTTGTAGTATACTAGCCAACTGTCCCAAAAGCTCTGGGACAGTCCTGGATTAATCACTTAGCTGCTGTCCCTCAATGGAATTATACTCTTTCTATTGTTTGTACTGGAAATAGATGAACTTCAAGGAGTGATCTGCGAAGGCCTTCCTTAGCTAACTCGCCAATTGATAGTTGTTGGAGGCTTGGAACTCACGAATGCTTTCACTTAAAAAAAACTTGGTTCAAAATTCACAAATTGGAGTGTTCCGACCACATCACCTCTATTGCAGTCACTTACATCACAGCAGGAGGACTGCCCTACCCTGGTCTTCTTCATGGCAAGCTGTCTGCCCCAGCCATTAACATCACTCTGGGTTCAATGGAGCATATTTGGAGAGTGGAGGGTCAGACTGACGGCAGTAATATCACCCAGCTTACGTTCAGGACATTGGGTTCCGGCGGTGATCACAGAACCTACGGGCCTTACGGTAAAGCTTCTGCCAGAAAGTTCTCTTTTGAAAATCACGTAATTGCCTTTCACGGCGGCTCTGTCAATTCCCTGAACAAAATTGGCGTTTACGGTCTCCGGGCATTCAACACGAGTACGACACACGGTGGTAGTGGAGGCTCCGCCTTCAGCGACACTCTGCCAGTCAGGATCCCCCCTGTGGTAAGTATCCGTAAGATAATGATCTGGAGTGCTTACATTGTGGATGCCATTCAAGTTGAGTTCCGCACTCTTGGTGGAGGAAAGCTCCTGGGGGCCAAGCACGGCGCAGGAGGAAGTAGAAATATTACAACCATCAACCTCGAATATGGTGACAGGCTTTACTCATTGACTGTATGGACGCAGGAGATGGAGACCGCTACTCTTGTATCTCAGCTTACTTTTGGGATCACGAAAGGAAACGGCCTTAATGTTACTCATGGACCTTTTGGAACAATCGGATTCACATCTGTGAATTTTACTGGAAATATTATGGGATTTTTTGGAAGAGCAGGATTGCAGATTGATAATATTGGAGTTTATTTTGTCTAGTAAAAAGTCTTGACTGTTTCTCTTTTGTGAATCCTTTTATTACTGCATACCCTCCTGGTTTACTTCATTGTTGATATCATTTATTACCCATTGCCATCCTTATTGCTACATGTACATGTGACTGAAAAGTACTGACAAGACTATTTACCCTTACCACAGTTATTCTGAGTGGCAAGTACAGTATTGGGCATGTTGTAGAGACATCAAGTTTTTGTGTGTAATCTTCACTTGCCTCATGAGTAGGATGGAGAGGATCAAATTTGTCTCAAAGATTGTTTCTGTTAGTCAATTTTTATCCGTTTTAACAGTTCACTAAACCAATGATAATGATAATAACTAGCACGTACCCTGCCACACGATGACACTTGACGTAATAACTTGAAAATATGAATACAATAGCATAATACATGTATATTATATATATATATATGTATGTATATGTATATATCCATTCGTATTGTCCTCTACTTTAGCTCCATCAGTTTCCCTACCTGCTCTCTTACCTTTCCTCTATTCAACTCTTCCTTCTGAAGTCATGGATTCCCTTCACCAATCTCTCCTGCTTCTCAGACTCTCTATCCACCATCTGTTCATGATCGTTGGCACAAAGAGTGTGAAGGCACTTTACCCATTCAATTCGAGGCCATACTTTACCAATTCAGCTCAGTTCATTTAATACACACACCATCTGTCATCGTCGTTATTGACACTAAAGTATATTATTATAATAGATAATAATAACAACAATAATAATAATAAAAATCTATATAAGAATACGCTTCTGTGTCTGTGACAACAGTGACCAATGACGTGGTGTGTATTAATGAATAGTTTGTGGGATGAGTAGAGTTGGTGAAGTGTTGTGATTACATGAATGGTGAAAGATGTTGAGTTCTACTTGCTAAGAAAATAGGACAAGGGACTAGAATGATTAGCACAATGTCAATAATAATACAAACCAGATGAGAAAAGGCTGACTGATGTAATGAAGAAGCTAAGAAAATACAAACAAAAGTACCTTGCGTTATAGCTAAGAAAGAGGACAGGAATACAAATACCGTATGCTACTGCATTCCTATCTTGCAAAAGTTAGTGTATCAAGCGCCATTATATGGCGGAGAACTTGCTAGTTATAGGTATTTACAAAACTGACACAATTGTACACCTGCAGATTTAGTTTATCTAAATCAGGCGTAACATGTGTGTGGTATATGTGTGTGTGTGTGTCTGTCTGTGTCTGTGTGTGTGTGTGTGTGTATAGAACCAGGTGTTCCAACCGTCAGTTCTGATGAAGCAAATCCTGGGTGAGATCCACTACATGCCAGATGAGTGGAAGCTCCAACCACATTCCAATAAAGTTCACAAGGAGTTCACTCATATCTTCCAGTTCACAATGGTACGATATTTCAACTTCAAATCAAATAAAGGTTCTTTTTTTTTTTTTTTTTTTCTTTTTTTTTTTTTTTTTTTTTTTTTTTTGGTATGAGTGGTCAAGTGGTCCATCAAAGTGTCGTTATGCAGACACTAAAAGACCGCAAACAATAAAAGATGACTCAGACTTATAGTGGCACAATTTACGTGCATAAAACTTGATGCACATACGATGAGCTTTCTATATCCACATGTGTACTATTTTATTTTGGGATCATAAGATCCTTGACTAATTATTCATTGTGGTTTATACTCACTTATTTAATATTAGTCATTGCATTGTTGAAGGAGAAACCATCATATTGTGTACTGTGGTTTGTGGTTGTTGTGGCATTTTACCCTCAACATTAAACAACACTAAATAGCGGTGTGAAGGGTTTTGTTAATTTTTTCACCCATTTAGCAAACAAAATTTGGACATAAATCATTACTTCAACAATACGTGTCGAGCAGGTGTTATGTTTTCTAGTACGAATGTTTCACACTTCTCATATGAGCCACTATGTATTTGTTTGTGTGGGCGTGGCAGATGTACGTGTTGGACGAGTTACTCAGCCCCCTCATTACCCCGTTCATCCTGTACTTCTACTTCCGCCCTAAGGCAGCGGACATTGTTGACTTCCTGCGGAACTTCACCATCGATGTGTCGGGAGTGGGAGACATCTGCTCATTTGCTGAGATGAACGTCAGGAAGCATGGACACCCTGAGGTAAATAACGATTGCTGCCCCTGAGGTAAATAACGATTGCTGCCCCTGAGGTAAATAACGATTGCTGCCCCTGAGGTAAATAACGATTGCTGCCCCTGAGGTAAATAACGATTGCTGCCCCTGAGGTAAATAACGATTGCTGCCCCTGAGGTAAATAACGATTGCTGCCCCTGAGGTAAATAACGATTGCTGCCCCTGAGGTAAATAACGATTGCTGCCCCTGAGGTAAGTAACGATTGCTGCCCCTGAGGTAAATAACGATTGCTGCCCCTGAGGTAAATAACGATTGCTGCCCCTGAGGTAAATAACGATTGCTGCCCCTGAGGTAAATAACGATTGCTGCCCCTGAGGTAAATAACGATTGCTGCCCCTGAGGTAAATAACGATTGCTGCCCCTGAGGTAAATAACGATTGCTGCCCCTGAGGTAAATAACGATTGCTGCCCCTGAGGTAAATAACGATTGCTGCCCCTGAGGTAAATAACGATTGCTGCCCCTGAGGTAAGTAACGATTGCTGCCCCTGAGGTAAGTAACGATTGCTGCCCCTGAGGTAAATAACGATTGCTGCCCCTGAGGTAAATAACGATTGCTGCCCCTGAGGTAAATAACGATTGCTGCCCCTGAGGTAAATAACGATTGCTGCCCCTGAGGTAAATAACGATTGCTGCCCCTGAGGTAAATAACGATTGCTGCCCCTGAGGTAAATAACGATTGCTGCCCCTGAGGTAAATAACGATTGCTGCCCCTGAGGTAAATAACGATTGCTGCCCCTGAGGTAAGTAACGATTGCTGCCCCTGAGGTAAGTAACGATTGCTGCCCCTGAGGTAAATCAACTATTGCTGCCCCTGAGGTTTAAAAACCGATTGCTGCCCCTGAAGGTAAAGTGGGTAGCGGCGGGGGGGGGTCGTGGTGGCGGTGCCCCTGAGGTAAATAACGATTGCTGCCGGGGGGGGGGGGCGCGGGCCTTAGGTAAATAACGTTGCCTGCCCCTGAGGTAAATAGGCGGCGCGTGGGGATGCTGCCGGGGGGGGGCCTGAGGTTAGGAATAGGCTCGTATTGCTTGCCCCGTGGGGTTGGGTGGGGAGAGATTGTGGGGACGATTGCTGCCCCTAGGTAAATAACGATTGCTGACCTGAGGTACAAACGATTTGCTGCCCCTGAGTAATAACGATTGCCTCCGGGGGGGGGGGCCTGAGGTAAAGGGTAACGACTGGTTGCTGCCCCTGGAGGTAAGGGGTAATCGTAGTGTGGGGTGCTGCCCGGGGGGGGCCTGTGTCGGTAAATAACGATTGCTGCCCCTGAGGTAAATAACGATTGCTGCCCCTGAGGTAAATAACGATTGCTGCCCCTGAGGTAAATAACGATTGCTGCCCCTGAGGTAAATAACGATTGCTGCCCCTGAGGTAAATAACGATTGCTGCCCCTGAGGTAAATAACGATTGCTGCCCCTGAGGGAAATAACGATTGCTGCCCCGAGGTAAATACGATTGTGCCCCTGAGGTAACTAACGATGCGCGCCTGAGGTTCTAACGCATTTCTGCCGCCTGAGGTAATAACGATTTTGCTGCCCCCTTATGTAAATAACGATTGGGGCCCCCCCGACGAATGTTCCCCTGAGGTAAGTAACGATTGCTGCCCCTGAGGTAAGTAACGATTGCTGCCCCTGAGGTAAATAACGATTGCTGCCCCTGAGGTAAATAACGATTGCTGCCCCTGAGGTAAATAACGATTGCTGCCCCTGAGGTAAATAACGATTGCTGCCCCTGAGGTAAATAACGATTGCTGCCCCTGAGGTAAATAACGATTGATGCCCCGTGAATTGAATCACTTAAATATCTTTACATACAATCCAAAGGAGCGTAATATGCCACATTGTGAAATTAATTTCAAAAAAAGTAATATTATGTGAAATAAACAAAGTAAATATGAATAAATACATTATTATATAATAAATAAATAATAAATATATATTATTCATTTGATACAGGAGAATATCACGAGTCTGTTGGTTTAGTATTTACGCGAGTGCCGCAGGCACGAGCGTAAATACCACCAATCAGACGAGTGATATTCTCCTGTATCAAATGAATAATATATTTATTAGGTACTGCTCATGCGCGAATACCTTGGTAACAAGAAATTTACCTAGGGGGACGTAATAACCCAACGTAATAACTATGAACACAGGTGATATGGAAAAATATTGCCCTAAGCCACATCCTGTTTACTTTAATGCATTTTCTATGTGGCAACAGTTATCAGGCTCTGTTCAGTACCTAATAATAATAAATATTATTATTGTAGCTTTGATATTTTTACTTGAATATTTCCGCATCACGCGAGCGTTCTGTATTCTCCCATATTGTACGGTTTATATTGTACGCTCCTTGTAGCGCGCGTGTAGCGAGTAAAATCAATGAAAATTGTATTGTAACCGGTTGAGAAAAATTTCAAAGAAGCAATAAATCACTTATCACACTCGTCGTACAATATGGGAATGATATTTTACTCTCACGCCATATTTTCACGAGCCGGATTATAAAGTGTTCAGTAATATTAAGCACAATTAATTAGATAGTTTAGCCATTGTTTTCATACAAGACTGTCTATTTTCCCTGAATTGTTGTACAGCTGTTCTTACGTGACCTTGTGCTAGTATGCACACTTTTGTTACGTGCATACTTATGTGTGTATGTGTGTTGTTAAAGTAGTGGTATTCGTTGCATGTATTACATACTAGTCTCGTGTGTGTGTGTGTGTGTGTGCGTGTGCGTGTAGTGGCTGTCAGATGGAGTGAGCACAGCTAGTCAATATGAACAAGCAGAGTTGGGCAAGACAGAGATATCACTCATGCACTTCACAGTAAGTTATACAACAATAGGCAAGGGTCATCAATTACTGGATGAACGGCAGCGAGTATACTGATTTACATTAATTATTGCATGTAATCATTGGAGCTGTAAATAATATTTCCTCATAATAATATAGTCAATGCTTGTACTGACAGTCCCTTCATTTTTCTCCAGATAATGCACGCCACCCGCACACCTCTATATAAATATTATTGATTTTTTTTATTTTTTTTTAATTTTTTTATGATTTTTTTTGTTTTTGTTTGTATTTATAGCGTAAACATCCAGATTGGAAGCCCAATGAAGACGGACTTCTTGTTATGAGCAAACTGAAGGAGCCTGGTAGTGAAATGAACCAGAGCACTGTACTCAGTTGCCAAGGCAGCAGAGAGAGGGTACTTGGGGCAAGCATGAGGGATCCATCAGCGTCTTACTTCCCTTCGAGACAGACCTCCGTGGAAGTAGGAGAATGTTAATTAGTCATACATGTATTTATTTTTAGGTTTGAAATGTTAAGAGTAAATGTACAAGAAAACTTGAGTCAATTCCTTTATAAAATCCAGTTGGAGTACTATATCTCCCAGGATTACAGGGTTAAAAAAAAACACACCCTTAGGAAAAAAAAGTATTAAAATGCTTGCACATACGTAGAGCCAAATCAAAAGGTGATAAATTTGAACTTGCCACAAATAATGAAACCATTTCCTTCCTTAACATTATTTTCGGGTGATAATATCTGTAAATATACGGTTTGCATCCTACACAAGTAGTATAATGCTAGTATCTTGTGTTAAACTAACTTCCCTTCAACAGGATATAATAGTTATGTATTAATGTCGATACACAGGACTCGTTACTACCAGGTCGTTCCCCGTGGAATGGCCAAGATTTCCAGGACAGTGTATTGGGTGCTAACAACACTGCGACCATGGGTACCTCCCAGATCTGCGCCAGCGACGCCATGCAGTGGTCTATATGGAGTGCACCTCCGCCCCCACAACGCAGCTATGGGCAACCCATGATGGACAGCAGGACCGCAGAGGGGTATGTGGGCATGGCACTGGAGGACTCTTCCAGTTTGTATAGCAGTACTCTGGACACTCTGCATATCCACAGGGTATGTTGGCATAGAGAGAGAGAGAGAGCTCATTGTATGTATTTCTTGTTGTTTTGCGTAATTCATCATCATGGGATGGGCATTGGGATACATTTGCATGAGTAAGAGGGACAGGTGGACATCCCGGGAAATGTCCCAAAATCCTATGGGACCATGGGATGGGATGGGATGGGATGGACATTTTACGGCATTTATGGACACCTATGCACGGCTATACATTTGAAATTAATTAGACACTGCACAGCCATCGTGAAGTACTGTTTTTAGGGTCTCTCGGGTCCCAAGTAGCACCCTCACTGCACTTGGGACACTACTAGTCTCGCGTAGCCAGACCCTTTACCAACTGTAACTGCTACGCGGGCAAGGAAAGGGTCTGGGAACATACAATACAACGACTTGTTCAGCAGCACCCCAATAAGGGTGCTCAAATTATCACATTCCAACACCTGTAGTAGCCAATGAGGTCACGACCACGTCCGGGTAGCAGGTCTCCTATTCATGCTCGTACGTTTATTGCTTGCCAGGAGTGCTTATAAGTAGCCTACAAAACAACTTCACCAGTTTAATGAAGTCACGCAACGTTCTCACCCTCCCAGATGTGATGTTGACGTCACACAGTATACCGCAAGCTTGCTGGAATGTGATAATAGAGCACCCTTTTCACCCTTCCCCACGTAGCGGTTACAGTTGGTAAAGGGTCTGGCTACGCGAGACTAGGACACTACAGCCTCTTTCGGGACCCTTAAAAAAATAGTAGTTCCCTCGAAGGCAGTGCCGCCTAACTATTACTTAATATGAGCCAAATCTATCTCCATATTTAGAATTCTCATTCTGAATAATTATTCTTAGCTCGACCTGAATACTTTCCGACTCCAACTTGGCATCAGTTAGTAGATGTACACATTATGAGTTGCAGTCAATGACTCTGGTGGTACCAGGAACTAGACAGGCCGTGGAGCTTGCAGTTGTGAAACCCAAAGTTTACTTAAGTATGTAGCAAGGATTGCCGCAGATTACGTTGAGATAAAAGCTATTATAAACTGGGTATGGCTCAAGTGCTTTTAAATAGTTTTATATCTCAGTTGTATTCTAAAACTCAACAGTTAAACCAGGGTTTGATGAGTGATAGTAGCGGACTGTTTATAGTAACTGGGTATCTATTTTAACATCTAACGTTGATAATATAGATGGACTATGATCACTTTTAGATGTCACACATTGTAGTCTGATAGTTGCAAGCTTTTTTTAATTCATTATATTACTATTCCCTATGGTTTCGTGTATGTGTCTGGTACAGCTCCACGACCTGAAGCAACATGCCAACAGTTCTGTCTTCCCAGCTACACAACCTCACACCTCGGCAACATCTGCCAATTACTCCACAGAGCATGCCACGCCTCTCTACTCCAACCCCACATCCTTCTCTGCCACTCTTCCTTCCTCCTCGACAACGACCACATCATGGGCATTTCCTTTCCTCTCCCAAGACGACAGTCAGACTGTCACGCCCCCTACCACGCGAGAAAACCTTTGTGAACCTCTGCTGCAGCAGAACACCGGGCAGATCATTACCAGCTCCTCCGAGCCTGCGCAGCTGCCACATGTCGACATGGCAACCGAAAAGAGCAGAGGCAGCTCTCATGCTGAGGATGATGCGGAATCTTCCGTCTCCGTGTCAACAGCAGATTACCAGCCGTTTGGGGACGCCTCTGGCGATCACACCGTAGTCGAGCTCCACAGGAACGGTCATTAATTAAACAGCAGCAGTTCCAGACTTAAAGTAGTTTACATGACAGACTTAAATCACTCGATCGTTTCTTTCTTCTTTTTTTTTTATAGATTTGACCACTTCTTTTGTGCATGCTCAGTTGACTTGGCAGGTTCTAATGGATTAGTTGATTGCTACTTTAGTGCTATGCATTTCCTTATACCACCTATAGATCAGTCACACTAATATTATATGATTGTCTTTTCTTCATAATTATAACAAAGATATTCTTATTTACATCAAATGATCAAGTTCATGGGAAGGAGTGGGTGTGCATGGTTGGGTTATGATATGATGGCAAGTGAATACGTGTATGCTGTAGGAACGTGTGTTTGCATGTAAACTTCACTATAATTACATAACCTCCACACTGAGAGCAATTGAGGATCAGTTCTGTCAGATCATAAATAAAGTGGTTGTTTGCTTTAAGAGCTGATAAACAATACATTGGAGGGGAGCATGCGGAAAAAAGTTCACTAATTAATGCTCATAGGAGATTTCATTATTAGAGGTTCCACTGCATGTGTATATATTTAGTACACATAATTGTTAGTCAACTCTTGCCGTCATCAAGTTAAATATGAATAGTTTTTACAACTACATACCCCCAGGCCAGTACGAACTACACAACAATAAACGGCCCTATACCTGCCACTTGGGTGTATATCACAGCAAACTTAAGATGATACCTTACCCATTTCTTGTGGACATGACATTGAAACAGAGTAGGTCTCTCATTTTTGTACATTGACCAACAATTTAATAAAATTCTACCAATATTCAAGCAATCACTATAATTATTCTGAAGAATTCAGTGACTGGGTTAGCTCAGGCCTTAACAAAACAATTAAAAAAATAATTGTATTGAGGAGCGAGGTGAAAATCTACTTCGCTGTTCATTAAGTAGATCTTGTAAATAAATAACATTCATTGTTTACTGCCAAAACAAATTAGAAACAACAATAATGATGACACAGTGACCCTCTACAATCTGTACTGTCAAACAGTGTGTGCACTATATGTTCCTGTTCTCCCAATGTCCCTAATAATGTCTATTTACTGCCTTTTAAACATCATTTTCATAATCTTTGGGGTTCTTCCTCAAGCTGTGCTCATAAGCTTTGGTACCATAGTAATAGAGTAGCAGAGCTGAGCCCAGGCCAGGAACGAAAAACAGGGCAGACTTGGACCTTCTCATAACGTTTGGAATACCCTCGCTAATAAGTCCAGCAAACGCTCTCTGCTCGTAAGGAGAAATGGAGTAAGTAACCGCATGGCGTATCCGAACTCCCAAGTTCCCAAACCCTTTGCCCATTATGTTGTAGCAAGTCTGTCAAGAAAAGTGCGCATTAAAAAGAAACCTTACATATATTTCGCTATCACAATAAATACAAACACCATTAAGTTCTAACTGATAGGTTCACCGTACTGACCTTCCAACGAAGAAATAAGTCTCCAAAACGGTTGAACTAACACTTACAGTTGAACTAAACCTTCGAATAAATTTCCGCGACAAGAGTGTAAACAAAGCAATGATTATAACGAACTTTGACCTTCCCTTAGTCCATTCGTAGCATTGAACCCGCAGAAGAAGTGAAGTTGCTTATCAATCGCTGCTGTATCCAAGTTACTACTACTGGGCTTACAATGTCTAGTGAAGGGTCTGAGCTGAAGGCTGGACACCCTCCTGCAGGTATAATGAAAGTTTATGGTCCTTTGTCCACTGATTATCCTTTGTGTGCAATGCTTAACACTCAATTTGTTGACATCATAGTTATCTCTCAGGCTGTATCTGAACACCTCTTAGATAGTGAAAGTATTGAAGAGTTACTTATAATATCCCATTATAGCTAGAATTAATGTTTTGAAAATAAAGTTATTATCTCTGCCATCATGAGTGTCACATGAGTGTCACTCTTTCTACCATTAGGCTATTGATTTATGAACTTGGGTACAAAGCAGCTACAACTAGTAGCAGGCATGTATTTACAACTACTTTTTTTAGCAACTTGAGGAAAAATGTAGCTAATAAAATTGATTTTTTTGTTTGTTTTCTATTCTCATTACATTCATTAATACTAACTCTGGTAACAGTATTAAAAACCTGTTTAAGTTTATCATTGATGTTTGCCAATAGAGCTACTTGTAGACTTTGTTCATAAAGCCAAGGTTGCCTCCTTTTGAAATAAAACTCTTCAAAATCTGTAGAAATGGCGATCCTTTGTAAATACTGGCTATTAACTGTGGATTTTAGTTTTATATGTACTATTTGTTTGCTCTATGGTGAGCATTTCTAAATTTATAAATGCAATAATACATACTGTCTTCTTTTTTTTTCTTTTTTCTCTTTTTCTTTTTTTCAATTTTTTTTTTCTTTTTTTTTTTTGGTGAGCACAAGTCCTATATATTTTTAGCCTACAGATTTGGTGTATGTATTCTGTAATGTCTCTCATACAATAGTATAGTACATGCAGGTCTTCTATTGTCTTGTTGTGTCTCTGGGAATTTTGTAAGCAATCTTGAAATGACTAGTGTGTGTGAGTGTGTGTATGTAGGGGGGGTGGCAATATTGTTTGGTTAGAATGTACAGTACATGTACAGCTAACTTCATTGTCCCTCCCCTACAGAACATGTGATGAGGGATTTGGGAACACTGAAATATGTTCCACAACACATAACAATCTGCAGGATTTCTTCCTTTAAGGAGACATTTAACCTCAACTTCCAATACATTTTTATATACATGTAATTGAGATATTTACCTGTTCTTGAAATACATTGCTATAAATGATGAAACTATTCTATTATTATTACTAGTAAGTACCGTGCCCCCTAGTGGTCCTTGATGTACTAAACTGAAGCAAATTAAGAATGCAAAGTCAGAACAATGCTTTTTTTTTTTTAATCCCTTCTTATTATACTCTCTCACTTGGTTTGGTTGCATCATTTCTTCTCTCCTGCTCTCTTTCTTCCCGAGTTATCTCAACTTTTCTTATCCCATTCCTTTCCTCTCTTCAGTTCTTTCTTCTTGAGTCATGGATTCCTTTCTTCAACTTTGTCTATCTCTTTTACTCTCAGTCTCTATGTCCTTCCACATTGTGGAATTGTGGACTTGGTCTTTGTGAAACTTTTGCCTTCCCTTTTAAAATGTTTGTGGTCCTTTCCTTGGTGACTCATGTTGTTTTAGCTACAATAGTCGTCCTTTCCTTAATTGCCTTAGTGATGACGCTTTACCCATTCAGTTAATGGTGTTACTTTGCTGACCTGGCTCAGCTCATGAATTATTCATGAACACACACCATCGTTGTTGTCATTACTGACACACAAGTGTGTTATGGCATAAATTATTGTTATTATTATTATTACTAGCAAGTACCCTGCCACATAGTGGCGCTTGACGTATTGCAAGGTAAGAATGCAGTAGCACAAGTTATCCTGCTCAGTTTCTCTAGTCACATAAGTTTCCTTCTGCTACTCTCTTTAATCTGAACTATCTGAGCTTTTCTATCCCACCTCTCCTATCTTCAGCTCTTCTTCTTGAGTCATTGATCCCCCTTTTACTTCTTTGTCTATCTCTCCTGCTTCTGAATTTCTGTCCTTTTGAGAAACTTTTGTCTTTTATTCGTACTTAGTTTTTCTTTTGAAAACTAACCCCTGCCTTTACTCGTCGATTCCACCCGCTTTTCAGTTATAATTAATCGCTCGCCTTTTTGCCTTCTCTTCCCTTCCATTTTAAACCTACATTGCCTTACCTCGCCGATTCCATCCGCTTTTCAGTTACAATTAATCGCCTTTTACCTTCTCTTCCGTACTTTCGGCTTCCTTTTTTAAACCTACGCCGCCTTCCATCATCAATTGCACCCGCTTTTTAGAAGTAACCAGCACGTTCTACTGAATGTGATGACACTTTACCTACAACAAAGGAACGATGCTTTACCGAACCATACGAAGCTCATGAATTATTCATGAATACACACACCGTCAGTCGTCATTGTTGTCGTTACTGACACACAAGCGTATTACATATTATATAGATGATGATTATTGTTGCTGTTGTTTTTATTGTTGTTGTTATTTTTACTGTAATTATTGTAACTATTATACATTGTTGTGTTGTTGAAAAATCTTAGAGTATTTTTTTATACCTGCGCTGCCATAAAAATTATATAAAAATTGTGTAGTCTATTTGATTACCACAAGTATACTCACACCACTTCGTGTTTAGGCATGCAGGGTGGCTTCTTGATTCTTCACCCCTGAAAATGATTTTGCCCTCCCCAACAATTACATATTTGATTTTTTTTTTATTCCTCTCTAAGTTTTGCTTTAAAAATACCCTGTCATGACGACCAGTATAGGGTACTGGGATATAATCAACTGAAGTGTGTGTGTGTGTGTGTATGTTTGGTATCCACACACACACACACACACACACACACACACACACACACACACATACACACACATACAGATACAATTAATTCACATACATACATACATACATACTGAGGTATGTACATTTGTGTTTGTGAATCTGTGTACACGTGTATATTTTTTGTTTTCTAGTGAAAGCAGGAGGTAAGAGAGTTGTTACCAAGCACAAACCAACAGAGAAGGAAGACCCTGATGCCTATGATCAGAAGTACATAGACCAGTTGCCAGAGCAGGCGTAAGTTACACACAATTTCCTGCACCATTGGACACTTAGAAGTCCACCTTAACTCTCAGCGTGCATGCACGAGAGGGATATTGTAGTGTGTTTGTCTGTCTGTCTGTCTGTCAGCATTTGATTTCATAAATGGCTGAGAACTAACCTTTAAAACAAGTATGACCTGACACAGTAGGAGAACTTTAAGTCCCTTTAAATTGGCCACTTTTTCAAATTTCGATCTAGTTTCCGAGTAAATACAGAGAGACTTCAGCTCCAAAGACGCTCAAGCTAGATGCAACGACCCTTACCTTTCACGTACATTGATTTACATCATGTAGAAGTCACGTGACCACTTATAGTTCATGTATTTTCTTTTAACTGTGTGCATCCTCGGTAGTTAGAAGTTGAGGAAATCCAAAGAAATCTAAGTTGTGTACTAATGCCCTGAGGGTTCGTACCCTGGGTGCTCTAGTGAATGTTGAATTAATTTATGCTTTTCAGAATATATAGAGACAAATCTATGTGACCATTATTTGGTCTTAACAATACATTTAATCTAATGGAAATATTTTAATACAAATATTTTCTTGTAGTTGTGTGTAGCAAAAAACAAACATAGCAAAAAACAAACAAAAAATAAAATAAAACAATAGCAACAACACCAGTAACTAGCTACTAGCGTACTTTCTGGATTGTGATGATAAGCTATAACTAGCGCAGCATGTGATCTTTATAAATTTCATGTGGCATAAACTCAGAGTGACGACACTTTACCTATTTTGGTAGTGAGTCAACTGTGTTGCTCATTATTGTTATAATAGAGATGGAGAAATTTATAATTAGAGAGTGAAGCACTTGAGACTGTGTCAGGGGTTCAGGGATAATACAATAAAAAATTGGAGATTTATTTTTATTGGCGAGCGAGCGAAGCGAGCGAGCAACTCTAAGATGTAGTCTATGGAAATCCTGAATACGTCGTCGTTTAAACGCGCGCGCATGAATACGTCGTCGTTTAAACGCGCGCGCATACGTGGTCGTTTAAACTGAATACGTGGTCGTTTAAACGCGCGCGCGCATTCCAGAACTTCGCTGGCTCGCCCAACCAATGCTACACGAGCATGCTTAGCATGTGGACACTTCAGAGTATCCCCCATCCCCATTTCCCCCTTTACACGTTTCCCCCCTTTACACGGTTCCCCCTTTACATGTTTCCCCTTTACACGTTTCCCCCCTTTTCCCCTTTTCTGTACTTTACACATTATTTTGTTATCATTGTTACTTTATCATGAGGAGTACCATTCTTTACCTTTTACCAATCATCATTTCCCCCTTTACATGTCATTACATATTCTACTACTAATAATGAGATGTGAATTCAGATTTGGCAACCTGCAGGAAGAAAACCAATGCAAATTCAAACCAAACGACCCCAATGCAATTGAAAGTGTCAACATTTCCCCAGAACTTCGCTCGCTCGCCCAACCAATGCTACACGAGCATTTTCTAGTTATTTGTGTGGATGTACTTATGCCATTTTTGTACTTTGACGCTCATGTTTTTTAGTTTGCTGGTGGTCGACCTCATCCCATACTCAACTAAACAGATTGTGTATGTTAAAAGATCTTTACCTGTATCATCCAAGGAAATTTAACGAGTATTTTTAAGACCCAAAAAGTTGCAGCGAGCGGTTACTATGACAATGAAATCCTTTCCTGCACAAAATTTCAAAACTTGTAGGTAGTGTTTTAGTAGTCTCACAGGTCAGACCCTTTACCAAACACAAGCGGGGAAAGGGTCTGGTCAAACTCAATTGACTTTTTTGTTCACATTAATCCACGAAAATCATTGATGACATGTGCAATGCCTATGTCATCAATTGTGCAGCCTGCACTCGTATAAGTATTCACATTGTAAATTAGAACTAGATGTTTAGCCTATGACGTAAGCACACTGTTGATGCTCGCGCAGTAAAAATATTGCTGACAGTGCGGAACATTCTCAAGTACTGAGTTTTACCAGACCTTTACTTCACTTGCGTACGGTAAAGGGTCTGGCCTGGTGAGACTAGCGTTCTAGTAGTTAAGTGCTTTTCATCAGGAGCTACTGGTAATTTAATTACTCAGGACTATTATTTAACATTTTTAGAATTACTGGTGCACAATGGCTCGCTCACTGCTTGTGCTGAAGCACATCACTAGTTTAATTGTGTGAGGGTTGTTGTTTTTGTTTTTGTGTGTGTGTACACTGGTACAATATTTCAGTATTGCATATGTACATATGTGTGTACACTCACACCCTATGTACATACAATGTGCGTACACTCACACCCAATATTTTCTTTTCATGCAGAACTATTGGAGCAATTGCAGGACCTGTGTCAAATCCAAAGGTTAGTTCTGATTGATACAAGTTTGTGTTGTGCATGCACTAAGAAGACCATCTACATAAATAGCGTGTGTGTGTGTGTGTGTGTTTTGTCTATCAGTTACATTATTGTACATGCACTTTTATAACAACTAAGATATGGTGTAACCACATAATTTGGTGAACGTGAACAGCGTGTTAAATTTTTGAGCTACATAAATTTGAGCCCACAATATTTGTGTCCTGCAGTCTAGGCTGGTGTTCAACCTGACTGCACGCTTCACTTTACCTACTGTATGTATGGTCCAGTGAAATGACTTCAATTTAGTGGTTTGGTTTAGCGGATAATTATTTTATTGGAAATAAGAAATCAGACAAAAAAAAGCAATACTCTAAGGATTCATAATAAATAACAACCATCAGTGTTCCCACTATGCAGTTCAGTTCATTCAGTTAAGTTCTATAGATATGCATTCTATTAACTAGCTATTGTTTACAAGACACACTAACAATAATTAGAATGCGGTACTTTGAAATCGGTGGGATTTAGTAACTCAAAGGCTCCGGGCTGTAGCATCAGAGCATAGCGAGGACGCTACTAGGAGCCTGAGGTTTACTAAATCCCAAAGATTTCCATGGTACTGCACTCTAACCATTTTAGAACAGAAGGTGCTAATATTGTACTACAGTGATGGAACTGAAGGAACTAGCTAACGAGTATATATAGAATATTGTAACCTCTGATTTTGAGCTGAGGATGCGAAAGAATAATAGTGGGAGAAAGGCTTGCTTGGAGCGCACTGTGCATTTTGTTAACACTATTTCTATATTATGTGCGGCACCTATTTTGCCTTACATTCGGGACAAGAACGCGTACTGGCGTAGCTGTTTAGTAAGCACTATGACATAATACTCTATCACAAATACAGCACACTCACCAAAGGTACACGAAAGAAATACAAAAATCAAAAAGAGGCTTGTTTTTAAACACACTCATATGCGCTATATTCCTCCTGCATTCTCATTGTTAATGACACCTTGATTCAAGGTTTACTGGGGCAAGATGAGTGGACAATATTCTGTATACTCGTTAGTTCAGTTCTATCACTGTAGTACAGTTGTAGCACATCCTTCAGTTCTAAAAATAGTGTGAGTGTGGTACTATGGAAATTTGCAGGATTTAGAAACTACTCAAATAATTATATATTATTATATCTGATATAGTAGAAGTTTGATAGCTTCACCATATGCTAACTTTTTTATCCCATTGGAATTAAAAAAAATTTTTTTAAATTTATGCTTGTTTCATGTTGTGTGAGTAGGTTCATGTGGACCCAATTGACAAGGAAATGGTGAAGGCTAGGCAGAACAAGCCGCAACCCACTGTGGAGAAAGCTCACTCTCCCAATAAAATAAAGATCAATCAACCTAGAAAATGAGCTTTTGAAACTTTGAAAGTGCAGTATCTCATGCAAATCACTAGTAGAACTTCCATGTTTGAGGAATGATAAGTTTTTCCTTTCTTTTTTTTTGTCATTACTTGTTATCCTTATATTTCTTTGTTGTTGTTGTTGTTGCTGCTGTTGTTGCTGCTGCTGCTTCTGCTTTTGTTTTTATAAGTCACTTTTGGTTTTTGTTACGTCAAAATTCCGCTTGGACCACTGGTAAATTAAAGCAATAGAACTATTTTGATGTGAAACATGGCTACTCATTTATTTGTATCTCTGGTGGTTTCAAAATTAACAGCAGTAATTGAAATACTTGTGAAAATAAAGTTTGGTAGCAGTAGCTATTGCTCATCACCTAAATGATTAAATTACCAAACTGTGCACACGACTCCTTACCCAACTGTACACAAAATGATAGTAGCAGATTCATAGTAGAAATTATGAAGATTTAAATGAAGTCTATCGCTCCTCTACTAGTTAATACGGAACTAAGAATCAAGTCTGACGTCTCAGACAACACCACCCAATTGCACAGTAGCTTATTAGCTCAGTCACACACTTATCAATGTATTGTTGTACCCATGATAGTAGTTACTATGGTATGTGTTGTGCCAGGCTAAGAATTTCCTGTGCTTTGAATAGAGTACTTAACTGATGCCAGTGCCAGTGCATGATACAAATAAGGACCACCAGCAGTGACTCTTTTGGACATTTTCTCTCTAATAATACTTGCCAAACCACCAAATACAGCTGATGAACTTAGAATGTTTGTTTATGGATATATAACTATAAAGATACTCTTGTATCACACTAGCAAAAAAAAACAAAAAAAAAAAAAAAAACTGGAGATGTATTAGCTATATATGAATTTCAACATTAATAGAATATCACAATTGTCCATGTTGAACAATAGTTATATTTAGCATAGAACATTATGGAAAAAGATGTGTTGTTCACAATAAAGCATAAGGGCTTGAAACAGAACTTGGTAGGATATCTATTCCTGCAAGAATAAATAACGAGACTACAATCAATAACTCATTCATTCAATAATTCATTCATTCAGTCTTCACACCTGTATCAAATATAGTCAAACATTTCTTATCAGGGCAATGTTGGGATCAAGGGTACCCATTATGTAAAAAAAAATCCCGGTATCTTGAAATATTAATTTTCCAATACAGTAATTACCATGTTCCACAACCACAGACTTTGAACACTCCACTGACTAAATTACTGCGACTTTCAACACATCAGTTCTATACACAATGAGAGTACGTACATCAGCTACAGCAGCAATTATTTAGACATTTAAATTTTTAGAGCCTACTTAGCTAGGATAATCCAACATTTCATCTAGCAAGCTATTTTATGTTGGTATTATCACCTTATTTTTATTGGCTTCAGGTCTAATCCTGTGTAGCTTTGCAATTTGCAGTTTCATCATAACTCTTCCCCATTTAGTCATTCCTCAGCTGCACAAACTCAAAAGAATCTCAGTTGTGACAGGTGATAAGACCCACTTATAGAGCTACATCCCCAGCCTGGCCTGTGCCCTATTCATAGTTCCAGAGATATTCAAGCCCTGAGATATTCAAGCCCAGGTGTAAATTCATTGTCTAGAAGTCTATTTTAGGCGTGTCTGAACGAAAGATCGAGGAGCCATCAAGAACATAATAACGTCTTAACGAGAGCATAGACCGAAGAACTAGAAATCGTAACACAACAGCGGGCGTGGCAGATGAGTGGGCGGAGTTTATTTGATTTCTACCTCCCCGAAACTTGACATCATTCCTGAACGGGGTGTGGTGAGACTAGGGTTTGAGGAGATCTGACGCAGACGTGCTTCCCACCGGTATATATTAACCATGGCTAGAAGACAGGGCTGGTCTAGATCCTTTAGAAGAGCTAAGTTGCAGCAGTATTTCTTAGACCAGGTGGTACCTACAGGGAAGACACTTGGAACAGGTTCATATGGCTCAGTGTTAGAAGTAAGTGGACTGTTCTAACTTAGCAGCTAAAGGAAAGCTTGGAATACTATCCCGGTAGCTAGAAGTTTGGTTAGACTTTTGAAAAAGCTTGAAAAAGCCACACCCACTGTTGTTTCCTTCATTTATTATTCTATAATAACTGTACCAAAGCTAACAATCTGTTCTGTGTCTACTACTTCAATACTATAGATTCATTGAACATGTTGATATCAAGTGAGAAGCGGTTAAACTGGTACAATATATATGCCTCGAGCCATCTCGACAGAATACGGAAAGAGTGCTTGCTTCCGGAGTTTTCCACTTGTGTATGACCAACTCCTACCCAAGTGTGAACCAGCCACTATTGTTATTGTTGTTCTACTCATTTCTATTGTGAAAGATGAAGAAAGATTATGAACATTTTTGTTGACAATCTTTCTTATTAGCAACGAAATGTTTTATTCTTGCTTGAGTTTAGCGTAAGCGTTAATGGTGACGTGATAAACCTGTGATGTCATTTGCACATGTCATTGATACTAGAGCTACCAGACCCTTTCCTTCATTCCTGCCCACCCATTTTAGGGAAGGAAAGGGTCAGCGATGCCAGACTAGGAGCTGAATAATTATTGGGTCACTGGGACTCGGACTAGGCCAACCACATGCACAGTATACAGAACATATGTTTTTAATATTGGACCAGAACCTTATTTAATTTATTTAACTGATAAATATTGGTATTTCAGGTAAAATACAGCAAGGTTATCTGTGCTGCTAAGCGTATGCACGAATTATTACTGGATCCTGGAAATGAAGGAGTTGGAGAGACTGTAGACAGATATCAACGAGAATGTCAACTCATGGCAGGTCTCCGACATCCTAACATAACACAGTTCCTTGGTCTGTGTTTCCTTGAGGGATCAGACCTACCTCTACTGGTGATGGAGAAACTAGAAATGTGTGTGGACGACCTCCTGGAGTGTTCCCCTAATATTCCACTTCCAGTCAAGATCTCCATTCTTACAGACACAGGCAGCGGTTTAGTTTACTTGCATAGTCGAGGACCTCCAATAGTCCACAGAGACCTGACTGCAAGGAACATCCTCCTCACATCGTCTCTGACAGCTAAGATCACTGACATGGGAAACTCTCGCATGGTAACTTTAAAACCATCTCAACTAGCCCAAACACTCTCAAAGAATCCGGGGACCACTGTGTACATGCCACCAGAGGCTCTCAGCGAGAGCCACAGATATGGCCCATCTCTAGATGTGTTCTCATTCGGACATCTTGCCCTCTACATACTCACACAGGTAATACAAACTTGAATATACAACATACAATATTAGTACAAAGCTGTTAAAAATTCAATTAAGTATTATCTTGGAACTGTGTGTAAGTGTTCCGTGTTATAACAAATAAAAGATCACTAATATTATTAATCTAGTTATTCAATATTAGCATGTGCGCATTACTTAGATACGTATTCAACATTCCTAATTTTTCTAAGCACACTTGTTTTTACTATTTGTCTCCTTTGCTTAATTAACCCATTCACTGACACGAGCCCCTATAGGCTCAAGGATGACGTAATGCTGAATTTTATCTGCCAGTGAGAGGGTTAGACTCTTCCTCCCCAGACCCACTGTGATTCATGTGTTCTATTAATGTAACAATCTTCACCATTTACCAGCTTTGTTCCTCATTCATTTGTATACAATTAGTTGATTATACACTACTAGATGCTACTGCAGTCTATTACCCAATGAACTTTTACTGCTAAGAGTGATTCTATTACTGATCAGAGCAGGTCCTCTGTGTTGTACTCCCTACCCTATGTTGTATGCTCGTAGCTAGGACAGTTGTGAATTATTGTGATCATTACTCTGGATATATTTTGTTATAATGTTTATTGTCTATCACACGAGAATCAATTCAATTTTAATAATTATTTAGATATTTCCAGGAGAGCTACTACAGCATACACACTCAGATCCACATAGTCCTGTCCGACTTATTGGTCGCTCTGAAGTAGAGCGCCGTGAGGTGTACATGGAAAACTTGAAGGATCAGTTATTGAAGTCTCATCCTGTTCTAGTAGAGATGGTGATTAATTGCCTGCACAATACTCCTCAAACGAGACCTACTGCTGAGCAACTACTGGAGACACTAACACCAGTACAGGATGCAATGGAGGACATACATGGAGGGAATCTGGGGAGATCTCTCAACATAACCAATGTGTTACACATGAAGGAAGCAATAGAAAAGAATAAAAGAATAAAAGAACTTGAGGTAACTTCAATATGTGAACTGCAATCATTTGTTAAATCTACCAAATAGTAATTACATTAACTACATTCTTTACTTAGTCCAAGAGTTGTCACAGAGTACATACTTGAACACTCATATCAAGCAACCCAGCTTAGCTTTTTATATAAAATTTTTAACCCTAATTATTTTGTCGTAATATATGGTCAAACTGTTCACCGATTGTACGTGAGTTATTACTGTGCTGGTTGATTATAGAAGCAAGCATATAATTGAAGCCTGAACTCTTCATTAGTGTCATCAACATCTTAAAGATATCTTTGTCGTTATGATCGTGTAATATATACCATTTACGCAGAGATTATTTTATTTGTTAGTTTATAAAGTAGTTGTTCTAAAACTTAAGATTATCATAAACAGTAGCTTCTCAGCTCTACAATGGTATTATTCAAACATTGTTTGTGTTGTCAATTTCTTTGCAGTTTTGAATGTAGTATGTTTGTATTGTGTGTGTTTTATTAGATTTCTGAAAGTAGATTAGAAGCAGAAAATAAAGAATTGACTGAAGAAAATACCAAACTAGAAAGTGACAGAAAGTTGCTTGAATCATCAAATACACAACTCATGGAAGAGAAACATCAATTGGAGACAAGTGTCACGCAAGTACAGGCAGAATGCAATCAACTGAAGAGTCAACAAAAGACTGAGAACAATCAACAGAAGACTGAGAATAATCAACTGAGGAGCCAGATAGCAGCTGAAATAATTCAGTTAGAATCTCACCACAAAGAAGAAAAACTTCATCTAGAATCTCGCCATCAAAGAGAGAAACAACTTCTCCAATCTGAAGTGGAGCGACTAACAAAGGAACTGGAGCGTATCACCACAGTATCTATCAGCAAGAAATCAGTAGTAAGTATTGTGTATTCATTAACAGTATTTTATTTAAAATAATTGGATGTATATAAATAATGTATGAAAATATGGTATGAATAACAATGTAGTCATCAAACTGTATAAGATGAATAATTTTAACATCATAACACTTAGAGTGGAAGATGTAGGTATTTAATTATTTACATTGTAATATGTATCAAAATTGTCAATAGCATGTAAACAGTAACCATGGCAACAATATATTTTTTTATTTAATGAACATAGTGTGCAATTTACGTAAACAATATTCTTTACATAAAATACTAACAATATAATGTTATACAAATTTACTACAGATAATGTAATTTTTATTATTTAGACATTCCCACTTGAACTAGACTGGAGGCATGGTCCTGACATGCCAGTGGCTATGAGTGGATACAACCAATTAGTACAGATAAATGATACAGTGTATGTTGGAGGAGGATTCACTGACAGAGATGAGGATGACTACATAGTGATGGCCTACAACATGCAGTCCTGCCAGTGGCACACTCTGCCTCCATACAGTACCATGGGGTTTGCTATGACTACCATCAACAACAAACTAGTTGTGGTGGGAGGAAGCAATAGCAGTGAGCTAGGAGAGTGGCAGCCTGACAGGAACCAGTGGACACACCCCTTCCCTCCTATGCCTACACCTCGCTATTGGCCTTCAGCTACTTCATATAAACATTGGCTGGTGGTGGCTGGTGGTTGCCATGGAGTTTGTTTACAAGCTAGTGTTGAGATACTTGATGTATCCAACATGCAGTGGTCCACTGGACCATCTACACCAACACCATGGATAGGGATGAAGTCTACTACAATAGCAGATACCTGGTACCTCATGGGGGGAGAGTGTACGGGTGTAGGTTGGAGTCCTGATGTCTATAGTGTATCTCTGGAGGCTCTTGTTTCACACTCCTCATCAGACAATTCCAACATATGGAACAAACTACATTCACTCAACTGTACACACTCTTGTCCACTCAACATTGGAGGATCTCTACTGGCAGTCGGTGGTGTGGACATGGAGGGTAAGAAGCTAGTGTCCACCATCCAGCGCTATGTCCCTGAGACTAATACCTGGGTCCAGGCTGGACAACTACCACATGCAGTACAAACCTGTACCTGTATCATGGCATCAGACAAGGTCCATGTTATGGGAGGATCTGATGGGAATAGCAAACTTAAGAAACTGTTTTCTTCTACTATTCACTAATTAATATCTTTGTTTTTATTGAATTTTTTGTATAAGTTAGCTATTATAATTTTAATAATGGTTTCCATGGTTACTGTTTATATTTTTTCAGAATAATAAAAGTATAATTATAATTGTTATTGAATTATTGCAGAAGTTGGTCACAATGTATAATGCAGTGGGTGTAACTGAGTAGCTAATAATAATAATACTCACTATAGCCATATGTTTTTAAATTTCTCCATGTTTTAATTTATAGTAACAGTTGTCATAGTTTTTACTGTGAGTTTACTATGAGTTACATTGAATACAATAATTATATTATATCATCATTAAACTAACACACATACATGTATATTCATTACAAGGTGATTTTTATCACATCACAACATTCAGTTTTACTATGAGTTACTTTGAATACACTTGTGTGGTTCCCTGTCATGTGAGGAGTCGTTAGTGTGGGGGCGTATATCCCAACCTGCCTCCTGAGTCACAGGTGCTCACACAGAGGGTAAGTGGTGGAACTCAGAACTCAATCAAGAGCTTATCCTATGCAGGGTTAATTAAGATGTGACAATTGTCTACCAAGTCCAAATCCAGTGTAGTCTGATCTCAGCTGTTGCATAAGCTAAAGCAAACTATCTACAAAGTCTACAAGCTAAATATTAATTAATTGAAACGTGCTCAGAGTGAAAGGATACAAATTGTGTTTATATGCATACAAGAGTAATAAAATATCAGTTGGTGTGATGTGGTAGCATACAAATTTGAGATGTAAATGTTATCTCTCTTTTGGCCAGGCTAGGGCAGGGGTGCTGGACAATTCTAGTTGTTTGGTCGACATTAGTATTTTAGGGTATTATACCTTACAAAACTAATCAGAATGCTTATAGAAATGGTAAACACAACTGCAGTGTATAGATTACAACATAAAATAAAAATCGTCCACACATTGTATATTTCTTTGCTGTTGTTGTTTAGGTTTCATTTGGGTCTTAATTTGGGTCTTACTCTTTGTAGCTCCATCATAGCATTCATGGAACTCTGTTTATGCTTTAACTCTCTATGTTTGTTTGATGGGTGCTGCTCACTGAGACTCTGGTGGGGCTTAGAGAGATGGTTACTCCTTGTATTTCCACACTCCAGGGCATGCTGCCCACAACCCAGTGAAAACAGTTTAATATTGCCTTCACTCTGTGCCTAGCAACAGAGCTTACAAATAAAACAAACAACACTATGTTCAGATGTCACTATGTTAATTGTTTGCTGCTCTCTCTCTCTCTCTGTAGCAGTTGCAACCTCACAATCCAAAAATGTTTCGTAGACCACCAATGAGATTTCATGGAAAAAATAAATATTTTTTATGTGCTAGACAAAATATGTGCAGTCAAATATAATGTTTGATAAAATTGTTTCTAGTGAGTCTGGAGCTAAGTCAATGATCAAACTCACATCAGTCTTTTATGATCATCAGTCAGTACAGACAATAACAGAAAATATGACAATACATAGCATCAGTTAATAAAATTGAAAAAAAAGAAAGAAAAGAATTAGCTTCTTGGCTATTTCGAATTATGTGAAATGTATTCAGCATAACTTATAGACTCCAACATTTTTCTAGTATACTTTAGAAACCATCCTCCCACCTCCACCTCCAATACTCAACCAAGACAGTTTCATTAGAAAAAAAATTATGGCTGATATATATAATCATGAATGGTTGACAAGGTTACTAATGTTTTGTTCTACGTTGTCTAAGTGACAGTCAGATAATGTCACAGCCATGACTACATTATTCATCATAGCCATCAACTTTTTGTTGTGGTCCATTGATTCTCATTGAATGTTGTGTATTTATGTCCATGTTTGTGTAAAAAAATCAGTCTTACCTCTGGGCTACAAACAGTGAACAAAGTAAGACCGAAGAGTGCTATGCTACTGTAGTAAAGTGAGAACAGTATGGAAATATTGCTCAGAATTAAAAATATTGGTGGGCCAATGTTAGAGCATATCATTGCTAGGCTGCATTTGTCCCCCCTGAAACTAGTTTTCCCCCCTAATTATTAATTAATATTATCTTCATGGTTTTTGCCACAAAATTATTTCAAATTTATGGAAATGAGAAATAAAAGTCTTGATTAAAATCTTCTCATTTTTGGATCTAAGCACACTCTACCATAATTTTTGTAAAGAGGAAAATATTGAAAGCTGTTTATTGCTTAAACGTGTTAGCAAAGATAATTATATTACACTCTCTAGAATATTGGAGGATTCAGGAAGTATTTTAGATTGTCAGATTTTAATATACAATAATAGGATGTTGTAACTGAAATCAAAGTGTACCGGTACATTTAGTTTGGAGTCACTATGTTCTAATGCCAACTTTTGTAGAGGCTGCTGACAATGAAGGTGGTGCATCTGAACTAGCCTGATTGAACAACTGCTAGTCTTCCCAAAAGAGAGGACAAACTGGAAGGGATAAGCAAGTCACTGGTTCCTACCATATTGGTGAGGATATAATTTCTATATTTCTTAGTTTTGAATCAGTGCTAGTTACCAGGAGAAGTTGATAGGTTTAACTGGATCACTTTGCTGGAATGTGTTTTTAAGGGCAAGTATTTAGTGAGTACTATAGTAATTTAGATTATTGTGCTGGTGATAAAGCATTGATAAAAATCCCAATTTATTGAATGCAGGTGATTTTAACATACACGGTTGTCTAATGTGTTTTTGTCTAGCTGTAGGCCCCTTAGTTCTTGGAGTGCTTCTCAATGGTCTAGTATGATAGCTCATCGTAATGTTACATATTTTTACCATTTCTCAATTCTTACCTGTTATGTACCCATAAAGAATTTGCTACTGCTATTACTAATGCTGGTGTTCTGGCATTTCTGTCTAGAGATGGACGTGCTTTTGTTTTCAGGTCAGACATGAAAAATGCTCAAGACCACTACCTGTGCTACATATAATGCAAAGCTAGAAATTCTGATAATACATTCCCATCCAATCATGACTATAGTTACAGCCGTAAATATTCTGCTTATGATCAACCACACAACCATTCCCATGGAAATGATAAGAGTTCTAAGTGACCTAAACCATCTGAAAGACACAAACATCCTGATTTATCAACTATCAACTAATCAACTGTTACCTGCCACTAGTGTAGAAAGCTATGGGACATTATGCTGACAAGCGTTTTGAACATCATTGTCAATCTGATAAGCAATCTCCTGATTTTACATCATCTAGTTCTTAAATTATGTCTAATCTCAATCAACCCCATTGCCTAATAAAGAAACTAACCATAAAGTATGTGTTGTAAATGATGTGTGTACTGATGTGTCTGACGAGAGTAGCTTTGCAGTACTGCCTGAGTGTTTAAACTTGGTTAATGGAGAACCTAAAGAGATTGACTTTACTTTGAGGGGTAATGTGAATGATATTAATATCGTGCTACAATGAAGCACCACAATGTAAATCCTCACCACTACTAAACACTACCTAGCTATAACAATATTATTATAATCTCAGACATAAAGAACACGCAATCTATTAGCTATTTTAATCAGGTATCACTATAGCTTGAGCAATGAAAATGGTACATGGAAATGCTGTATTCATAAGAGAATAAGCTGAAATCACCGCGACACTTCAGTTCTTTCAACTCAATTAATATCCCGAAATTGAAAAAAAATAGCACAAGCAAAGGTCTTAGATCTTAGTTCTGAGTAATTTACTACCTAAATTAATGGTTATTTATCAGTAATATCCAAAATATGAGCATGACAGACAGACAGAATGACAGATAGACTGGACGACTACTATAACGCTCTCAAGCTTGTGTACTGTGGGTTAACTAGATTGTGGTGCTAAAGTATCATTGATATCTTCTGACTTTGTTAAAGAGACTGATTGAATTGTATCTTATTGATCAGTGAAAGGAATAGATTATATTTCTTGTCATGTACCATCATATTGTCTTTGTCTCACTGCACCAACAATTATTAGTTTCAATACCAAATCTAAAATATGAAGATATCACACGAGAATATTTTTATTCAGTTGCAACAATGCGATGATGAGTATCTAAAACATGTGCGGGATTGGGTAAAATTAGATTGTTGTGTGACTGGTGTGCTTATGTGTTTGACATTGAGTAATGGTAAAGTGTCTCATGCAGTAATCGCAACATGTTCATTAACTTTACCTGGCCATCGCTGTATGCTGATATTACGTCATTATAAAGAATTGTGCTATAGGCGTCTTGCTTATAAAAAGGATTGTGTGAGGAAAGCTCCTCTTTGTAAACCTGACATCCTAAGTGTGGTTTCTGTTACCTGTTAACTAAATGCTAAGTGTCTTGCATAACAAGGATGGTGCGAGGAAAGCTCCTCTATGCAAACCTGACATCTGGTTGAGCGGTGTGATATCTAACTGTCGACATTGTGGATCAACTTCCTATATTTAAGTGTGGTTTCTGTTACTTGTTATCTGCCATGGATTTGTTTACCAGCTTTCTTTTTGCTATTACTATGTGAGTTTACACAGCCCAAGAAACTGCACAATGTTTATTAGCTGAATTCTCATGATGGTGTTTCCAAAGCAGTACTATCTGATCAAGGATTAATCTTTCTATCAAAAGTGCTCTCATTTTTGTATGAAAGATTTGCAGTTATGAAGATTTGTACTAACCCATACCATCATGAAACTAATGGTAAACTGGAGAGGTTTCACTCATCTTAGAAGTCTGTCAGGATCTGTATGTCTGATAAGAAAGATTGACCAGCTGTTTTTTTACATAGTGTTGTATTCCTTTAGAAATTTGACTCATTCTATAGGCATGGTCATACACCATATGAACTTTGTTAAACCATCACTATAATATTCTGTCTTATCTTAAGTCCTTTTGGTTGTCATTTGAAAGTGAATCTGTAAACTTATATAGTTTTACCAATAAGTTAGACTCCTTAACTCTTGTACACTTCAGTCACTTAAACAAGGGTTGAAAGATAATGTAGTTTTCCAAGAGAGTTGTGCATGAGAGTGCTATTTTGAGAGATTGTAGTGTAGGCCAGCTTAAAGATGGACTATATCAGCAATATAGATATAGTATACTATATAGTATTTGCCGCGATCATACTGCTAGGGACATGAAACAAGAGATAACTGTGAAGCTATACTTGAAGATGAGCTCTACTACTCTTGAGCAAGCTTTTTTTTTGTTTAATCTTGCTATATTTAGTTGGGCGGTGAGTGAGCACGTGACTGAGGATGTTGCTGGTGTTGCTTCATCTTGCTGTATAAAACACTTCTTACACAGTGTTCACCTTAAAGAATCCTTGCCTTTTGGATTTCCATGGCCATCAGGAGAATAGAAGAACTTGGTAGAAATTTAGCACCAGGCATTGTTGAGACTTGACCAACTCAGCATTGTTGAAATCCAACTTGGCTGGGCTTGATGTTACTTTTAAACTTACAGTGCTATTTGTAAACGGTCTAGTGCTAATGGTGAAACTACAACGCCTGGAATGTAGCTAGAATATCCAATCCAGCTACTTATTACTTGAACTAAACCATGAATGCTGGAGGTATTTGAGAAAAAGATGTTGGAAAAAGTGCTTCTGAGGAGGCTATTATTTGCCATGCAAGTGAATTCATGTGGGTGTGGTTGAAAGATCACATGTTGTAGAAATTTCTAACTGTCATATAACCTATGATTACTGTGGGACACCGCCCACTGAATGAACTGACAATTTGTTATTGGTTCACTTGACACTCTAGCTTGTTTCAGAACATTCCATTTATTGAGCGTGTTCTAGAACATTCTATAATTCACACACATGTGGCGTGTGCAGTGTAGCACACTTTATTTATGTTTCACCCGTGGGTGGACTAGCTATATATTGCATGGCTTGGTCCACTCCTTTTTTAGTCAGTCTCACCATATGTTCACCTGCATCATTGTATAACTAAAATATTGCACCTATAACTTTGTGGACGCCCCTGGGTGGTTAGGAGGAGCTATTAGTTAAATGATCAAGAGGCAGGATATTGGTTATAGACCGACTCTGGTGGCAGTCTACCATGCTTAAAGTAAAGTCAGCTTAACCCCCCCCCCCCCAATTACTATTACATATCGCTTTGGAAACAAGAGCACTTTATTGTGTCAGCACAACAGATGATCTTGATCTACCAAAGTCGAATAAAGCTGGACTACCAAGATGAAGATCACTTACATGCTCAGTTGATTTCTTTTCTTTTTTTACAATGCATTATAAACAAGTTCATGACAATGAGTTTAAACGAGATTGAAGACTTGCGATGATTGACGAAGACGAGGACTTGGGCTTGCGTGTGGATTAAGACTCTAGGCATCCTTACTGGCCTGGACACTATTTTTCGTGCCCCCCCACCCCCCCATGTTATCCTAGATTTGGTAATTGTCATCAAAGATGACTCTTTTTTCAATTGCAGCATTACATGAAGCCCAAAGTTAGGCTAATCATGTTCCAATCTTTGCCACATCATCAATCCAAGAAAAATGTAAGGCCTTGTTAAGTTACCACGGATTCACACTAAAACTTCCCTAATACACCGGTAGCTAGGGACCGGGCACTGCCTGTAACTCAGAAATATCTGTATCTGAGAAAAATTATATTTGCACTTGTATTTTAATATAATCGGAATTGTAATAACTTATTCATAATTACAATTATACATACTTTGAAGAACAGCTACTTGTATCTAAGGACAGCACACACCTTTTCTGTTTAGATGGAAATGATTTGCTATAGCTTTGCTTAGTAGGCTGCTTAGTGGAGTGTATACATTTATGTTTGGGGTGAACAGGGTGGGAGACCAGCTGGAAAGATAATCCATAGCTGCTGTAAATTTACTGTACCTGTGGGAGGCATGATGAAGGGTGAGCAGACAGAGATAAAGAAAGAGATGAAGAGAAAGATAAAGAAGAAAGAAGAAGATGAATGAACTGTGTGTGTGTCATGAAAGTCAATTATATGTGTATTTATTATTAGCAGTGTGTCATTATTATTGTATGTTTTCTAAAGTGTATGCATGCGCATGTCATGATTGTGAGTGTGTTAGTTCTGTCCTGATGTTCCATGACCACTCCCTCATTTTGTGTGTGCATGCGTGTCCTCGGCTACATAACCTTAGACACGCATGAGTATCATCAGTTCCCCATGGTTTAGTCTTAACTCCAAACTGATTGAGAGCTCAGGGAAGGGCGGACTTAGCTACAAGGAACTCTGGTGGCAGCAAGTCACCAGAGTGTATGAGTAAGCTGATTGATAGCTAATCTTCTACCTCTGACGACTTCACTGTTTCTTGTCATTGGTGACTGTGCTTAGCTTGGCTGTGTCGAGCTGCAATCCCATAATTGGGGACTGTGGCACCTGTCATCCCCTATAGAAACCAATATGACATCATAAATGATGAATGCTTTTGTAGCTGTGGTATTGATGTGTTTTGTAATCATAGCACTTTTGAACATGAGGTTTTGGAAACACTGCTATGACCATTGAAATACATAATATTTCAAGAAAGATCCATTCATAAGAAATGCTCACTGTATTAAACAACAGCTCAAGGAATAAGCAGATAAAGTAAAACAATATTGTTGACAGTTTACTCTGAATTGTGTGCTTTACTTCTACAGGTCACCCCAATACTGCATTATAGGTGTGGTACGGATCAGCTGGTCATTCTCATTGTTAATGACACCTTGATTCAAGGTTTACTGGGGCAAGATTAGTGGACAATAGTATGTATACTCGTTGGTTCAGTTCTATCACTGTAGTAGAGTTGTAGCACATCCTTCAGTTCTAAAAATAGTGTGAGTGTGGTACTATGGAAATTTGCAAGATTTAGAAACTACTCAAATACGGTGCCAGGCTGTAGCATCAGAATTTGTCAGAGCTTCACAAAGGCGGTAAAAAAGAATACTTATAGTATTTTCTAAACTATATTTCTTGTCAACCTGGTAAGTGCTTTCTAAGTGCTGCTGGACGTGATTCTAAGTGAACGATTAGATTCAAGCAACAAACCAATCAAATTGACGTATTCAGTAATGCTTTGTTCTAATTTTATTATTATATCTGATATAGTAGAAGTTTGATAGCAGCTTCACCAAATGCTAACTTTTATCCCATTGGAATTAAAGTTTTTTTTAAATTTATGCTTGTTTCATGTTGTGTGAGTAGGTTCATGTGGACCCAATTGACAAGGAAATGGTGAAGGCTAGGCAGAACAAGCCACAACCCACTGTGGAGAAAGCTCACTCTCCCAATAAAATAAAGATCAATCAACCTAGAAAATGAGCTTTTGTAACTTTGAAAGTGCAGTATCTCATGCAAATCACTAGTAGAACTTCCATGTTTGAGGAATGATAAGTTTTTCCCCTTTTTTTGTCATTACTTGTTTTTCCTTATATTTCTTTGTTGTTGTTGTTGTTGTTGTTGTTGTTGCTGTTGTTGTTGCTGCTGCTTCTGTTTTTATAAGTCACTTTTTGTTTTTTTTTGCGTCAATCCGCTTGGACCACTGGTAAATTAAAGTGATAAGCTATAGAACTATTTTGATGTGAAACATGGCTACTCATTTATTTGTATCTCAGGTGGTTTTAAAAGCAGTAATCAAACTGTACACATCTCTTCACCTAACTGCACACATAATGATAACGTAGCAGATTCGTGGTAGAAATTATGAAGATTTGAAGATTTAAATGAAGTTTAGTTAATAAGGAACTAAGAATCCAGTCTGAGGTCACAGATAACACCACCCAATTGCACAATAGCTTATTAGCTCAGCCACACACTTATCAATGTATTGTTGTACCCATGATAGTGGTTACCATGGTATGTGTTGTGCCAGGCTGAGAATTTCCTGTGCTTTGAATAGAATAGTACTTAACTATTGCCAGTGCCTTTGCATGAATACAAACGAACAGCTACCAATAAGGACCACCATCAGTGATTCTTATGCCATTTTCTCTCTAATAATACTTGCCAAACCAACAAATACAGCTGATAAACTTAGAAAGTTGTGTTTATGGATATAGATACTCTTGTATCACACTAGCAAAAAAAACAACAACAACAACAACAACAAAACAAAAAACAAAACAAAAACAACTGAAGATGTATTATGAATTTCAACATTAATAGAATATCACAATGGTCCATGTTGAACAAAAGTTATATTTAGCATAGAACATTATGGAAAAAGACGTGTTGTTCACAATAAAGCATAAGGGCTTGAAACAGAACTTGGTAGGATATCTATTCCTGCAAGAATAAATAACGAGACTACAATCAATAACTCATTCATTCAATAATTCATTCATTCAGTCTTCACACCTGTATCAAATACAGTCAAACCTTTTTTATCAGGGCAATGTTGGGATCAGGGGTACCCATTATGTAAAAAAAAAAATCCCCCTATCTTGAAATATTAATTTTCCATTACAGTAATTACCATGTTCCACAACCACAGACTTTGAACACTCCACTGACTAAATTACTGAGGCTTTCAACTCATCAGTTCTTTACACTATGAGAGTATGTACATCAGCTACAGCTGCAATTATTTAGACATTTAAATTTTTAGAGTCTACTTAGCAAGCTATTTAATGTTATAGTTATAAACCAAAATTGAGGTTTGTATGCGATTTATAAACTCCGAGACACGAGGGCGCAGCCCGAGTGGCGAGAATTTATAAATCGAAATACAAACCTAATGATTTTGGTTTATAACTACTAGTGGTGTGCTTGAGCACAAATGGCGAGCGAGCCTAAAGACTATACTATTTTTGAATGATTTTGACTTCTAACACTGAAGCTACTGAAAATAAGGTCCAGTTTTTAAATGTCGCATACACGGTAAAGGGATTTCAGTGCCATAGTAACAACTCTCTGCAACTGCTTGAATTGAAGGAAAAACAACAACAACAAAACAATACACGTTATTTAAAAGTTTTCTTTGTGATATTCTTTAGCTAAGTAGTGGTTGTAACACACAATGCTTTGACACAACTGGACATGCACCTACACAGACTTACCTTCGCGGTAGTTTAGTATACAATGTATTTTCAAGTAAATACTGTTGCGCACGGCTTATAACCGTGACAAAGTGCGCATTGACTTACCACCGCCACTAAGTCGAATAGAAATGGAAGTCCAACAACAAAACAATACACGTTATTTAAACGTTTTCTTTGTAATATTCTTTAGCTAAGTAGTGGTTGTAACACACAATATTTTGACACAACTGGACATGCACCTACACAGACTTACCTTAGCGGTAGTCTAGTGGACAATGTATTTTCAAGTAAATACTGTTGCGCACGGCTTATAACCATGACAACGAGTGCATTGACTTACCACCGCCACTAACTCGAATAGAAATGGAAGTCCCTTAAGTTTTCAAGTTTTAACTGCACCCGCAAAAGAATTCAAAACGGTAAACAATTCAATTTCTAGGGTGATACGGGTACTGATCGATAAACCAGAGGATTCTGTTTAGTGCAATTTGGGACAGGGTCGACCACATAACTAACACAAAAACGCGAGGGTCAAAGACAAAATGACGATACGTACGTCCAAACATATCTACAAATAAATACTAGTGGGGGTTGAGCACAAATGGCGAGCGAGGAAGCCTAAAGAACTATACTATTTTTTATTGACTTCTAACACTAAAGCTACTGAAAATAAGGTCCAGTTTTTTAATTTAGCATACAGGGTAAAGGGATTTCAGTGCCATAGTAACAACTCTCTGCAACTGCTTGGAAGGAAAAAAACAACAACAAAACAATACACGTTATTTTAAAGTTTTCTTTGTGATATTCTTTAGCTAAGTAGTGGTTGTAACACACATGCTTGACACAGTGGACATGCAACCTACAAAGACTTTACCTTCACATATGTCTAGTAGACCAATGATTTCAGGTAAAACCATTTTTACTGATGCGCACGGCTTATAACAGGACAAAGAGCGCCATTGACTACCAACCGCCACAACTCGAAAGAAAGGAAGTCCCTTAAGTGTCAAGTTGAACTGCACCGGCAAAGAATTCAAAACGGTAAACAATTCAATTTCTAGGGTGATACGGGTACTGATCGATAAACCAGAGGGGTTCTGTTTAGTGCAATTTGGGACGGGGTCGACAACCGAACTAACACAAAAACGCGAGGGTCAAAGTACAAAAATGCCTTACGTACGTCCATACATATATACAAATAAATAAATAAATAAATAAACTAGTGGTGTGCTTGAGCACAAATGGCGAGCGAGCCTGATGTTAGGTAACATAAAACTAAGTATTGTTACCATGTTTTAGCTTAGTTCATGCAAACACTATAATAGCAGTTATGACCTTTTATTTCAGCAAACAAATACAAAATCACTCTCTTACCTGATTAATGGTAATTTTTGTAGTATCAAACATCAACCATTCTGATAATCTCAATCACCAGTAACTCTTGAACAAGCTTTCAGCTACGATAAAAAAATAAACCGGTGTTATTATTTGTAATTTTAGCCAACAAATATGGAATTACTACTTACATCATTCTTGAGTATTAATAACTTCTGATTGAAGTTACTTTGCCATCTGAATTACCTTGAATTCTTGACAACAAGCTCCTCACCTACAAAAACAAAGACAATCAATTTTAGCACACAAATACAAATTACTTTCTTACCTCATTTTCTTGAGCAGTGGTAACTTTTGTAGTACCAAATTTGAGTCCTTCTGACTATTTGAATTTACCAGTCACTGTTGACAACAAGCTCTTAGCTATAAAAAAAGAAAGGCCAGAGTTATTTTGCATATTTAGCTAACAAATATGGAATTGCGTACTTACCTCGGCATCCCTCGAGTAGTAGTAGCTTCCTTAGCATTAATACTTTATGTGCTTACATACGCTTTTCAGAAGTAATGATAGCTCTCTTAGTACTGACTACAGGTGGCTCTTGACAACTAGTAGCAAGCCGCACTCAGCCGGAAAAAAGGCGAAGTTTTGAATTTAAATCTGGTAAAGGGTCTTCAATGCCATAGTAACCGGTCGAATCAACTTTTTGTTTCTTGAAAAGCAAGCGTTTTCGCAGGAATTTTCTCACACTTTGGAGCTTAAGTATAAAGTAAGGCTTGCTTAATGCTGTAGTTTCAGAATAAACTGGGGTCAAGCCTAAAAAGCCGTGTTTTTTGAAGAAAAAACATTCCCCGCGCGCGCGTTTAAAGGGCATACGTACAATCCATACATACATACATATATATATACATATATATATACTAGTGGTGCGCTCGAATAGCGCAAAATAGCGAAGCGAGCGATGCATGTTCCCTGTAATTGCAGCTATAGATACAGTTATTTATTTTGATGTTGTTAATGTTATGTCTGTCTGTTGTTTCATATAGATTCATTGGTGCTTTTATTCTATACCACTGTATGATGAAGGTTATAAAATTTAGGCTATGTATAATAAAGTCTAAATGTTATACTTTTTGTGGTAAAACAAGAGTAATGAATTATTTTATTATTTATTTTATTAATTTAATTCGTAATCAGCTACATAGTATTGCTTTATATAATAAAGTTTAAATGTTATATTATTTGTGATAATATAAGAATAATGAATTATTTTACCATCAAAGTTATTGGCTTGTGTTTTAGACAGAATATACCGCTATTTAATTAAAAATGTCATACATCATTACAGTTATAGCTGATGTAAACTTTGTGGTTTAATAAAAATAAAAAATAAAAGAGTTTGTTTGGGTACTATAACATATTCAGAGGGAGAGCAGAGTATGTTAAATGGATGTAGATCTTAGACTACATAGTTTGATAATAGAGTTGGGTTAATTTTTATAGTTTTACATTAAATTTAACCTGCAAGTGGAGGAATGTTTCCAGGATGCATGTTATTTTGAGCTGAATAGAGCTTAGGGATATGTTTATCCCGGCTACATCGACAACATTCCAAAATGACTTAAATTTCATTTTGGTGCCTGGAAACTTCTCCATACACGTTATGCAGACTGGGATAGTAATCGATGAGATTTTAGCATGAAAATTACGCATTGCTGTGTGAACTTGAGGATCATCAAATGCTGGAATAATATGGTGCAATGGAACCTGGGGATGTTGTCTTGACCTGTTCCCCCTAACTTGAGACAATCTAGTCTCTCGTTGAAGTGGTGTTTCATCAGCCAATCTCTGCTGTTGGTTAGTTGACAACTGCTCTAATCTAGAGGAATTTTGTAATGAAGATTCATTTGCTGTTCTCAACAGTTGGCTAGTGGACAAACAGTGCATGGAGCCTGTGATCTCTTTCACTATCACTTTCAAACAAATGTGTGACTTGCTGTTTTTGTGACATTAGTTGTAGACGTTGCTCTCTGCATAATGGTTTCCTAAACGAAAATATGTCTCGTATTAACTTATTGAAGTATATATTTTATTTTATATTTACCTCTTGCATTAGTTGCTGATAAGCTGAAAGGCTTTGCGGTATCGAAATTGTTTGAGTTATATTTTCTGCAACGTTTTTTTGCTGCTTTGGGTGTATATGAGAATGGATGTCCTTTGATAGATGCCTTTTCCTTCCTCTTGCAGTACAAAAAGTAGTGGGGATATTAGCTTCTTGTTCAGATGGTGTGGCTGCATTTTCAGTGTCTTCAAGAGTAGTTGAGTCTACAGCTGTATAAAGTTGATTGGTACAGTAATCCTCAGGAATAGTCTAATAAATAAATTAGGAACATTTAATGGCTTTTCAAAAAGAAAGATTCTTTACTTTGCTACCTGTTTCTGTTTCGTTTTAGCTCTCCTCCTCCTTGCCCTGTCCTTTTCATTTCTTATCTCTCTCCTTACTATTTTTTCTTCTGGAGTTCCTAACGCCCTCAAAGCTCTTGACCGAGCGTTTCTAACGTTTTGTCTACTGGGCATCGCTACTTCGTACGGCGGGTAAACAAAACAAAATGTTGCTAAGAAGGTTACCCGGCCCGCGCAAGCGCGTAGGATAAAGGGAACGTTTTGTCTACTGGGCATCGCTACTTCGTACAGCGGGTAAACAAAACAAGATGTTGCTAAGACGGTTACCCGGCCCGCGCAAGCGTGTAGAAGAAAGGGTACACACGTACGCCCACGCAAGAACAAAAACAATTTCTAGACCTAAATATATATATATATCGCGAACTCATTAGAGAGTCAGCTCCGCTCGCTTCGCTCGCTTCGCTGAATAACATATACCCGATTTTGCATTATCCATCTCTAATACTGTCTCGCTCGCTACGCTCGCTCGCCAACTAGTGGTGTGCTTGAGCACAAACGGCGAGCGAGCCTGATAGTTAGGTAACATAAATATTGTTACTATGTTTTAGCTTAGTTCATGCAAACACTATAATAGCAGTTATGACCTTTTAATTCAGCAACCAAATACAAAATCACTCCCTTATCTGATTAATGGTAACTTTTGTAGTATCAAACATCTGCCATTCTGATAATCTCAATCACCAGTAACTCTTGAACAAGCTCTCAGCTACGATAAAAAATAAACCAGTGTTATTATTTGTAATTTTAGCCAACAAATATGGAATTACTACGTACATCATTCTTGAGTATTGATAACTTCTGTAGTATCAAATTGAAGTAACTTTGACCATCTGAATTACCTTGAATTCTTGACAACAAGCTCTCACCTACAAAAACAAAAGACAATCAATTTTAGCACACAAATACAAAATTACTTTCTTACCTCATTTTCTTGAGCAGTGGTAACTTTTGTAGTACCAAATTTGAGTCATTCTGACTATTTGAATTTACCAGTCATTGTTGACAACAAGCTCTTAGCTACAAAAAAGAAAGGCCAGAGCTATTTTTGCATATTTAGCTAGCTAACAATATGGAATTACGTACTTACCTCAGCATCCCTCGAGTAGTAGTAGCTTCCTTAGCAATAATACTTTATGTGCTTACATACGCATTTCAGAAGTAGTGAATAGCTCTCTTAGTACTGACTACAGGTGGCTCTTGACAACTAACAAGCCGCACTTAGCCGAAAAAAAGGCGAAGTTTTGAATTGAAATCTGGTAAAAGGTCTTCAATGCCATAGTAACCGGTCGAATCAACTATTTGTTTCTTGAAAAGCAAGCGTTTTCGCAGGAATTTTCTCACAATTTGGAGCTTAAGTATAAAGTATGGCTTGCTTAATGATGTAGTTTCAGAATAAACTGGGGTCAAGCCTAAAAAGCCGTGTTTTTTTGAAGAAAAAAGTTCCCCGCGCGCGTTTAAAGGGCATACGTACAATCCATACATACATACATATATACATATATACATATAACATATACCCGATTTTGCATTATCCACCCCTAATACTGTCTCGCTCGCTTCGCTCGCTCGCCAATAAACATCCCCGATTTTTTCATTTTTACCCCCGTAAGTGTCTCGCTCGCTACGCTCGCTCGCCAATAACTTATAGCCAGAACATAAACAACGAGCAAAGTATAGCGTTAGCTATCTTAGTAATTGTATTAAAGTACCCAAACTCTTCATTATTCCATTTTGCTTTGATCTGCCTTCTACCATAATTATGGTTGCTAAGAACTATATCAGACTTTTCCCCGCTAATACATTTTCTTACGAGCATACCAGACTGTATCAGATTTATAGTTCTTAACGACAAGCGTGGTCGCTCGGGTAACGGGCTATAAGTTGCTATAATCACCTTACTTTTATTGGCTTCAGGTCTAATCCTGTGTAGCTTTGCAATTTGCAGTTTCATCATAACTCTTCCCCATTTAGTCATTCCTCGGCTGCACAAACTCAAAAGAACCTCAGTTGTGGCAGGTAATAGAGACCCACTTATAGAGCTTACATCCCCAGCCTGGCCTGTGCCCTATTCATAGTTCCAGAGATATTCAAGCCCTGGTGTAAATTGATTGTCTAGAAGTCCATTTTAGGCGTGTCTGGGCGAAAGATCGAGGAGCTATTACAACGAGAGCACACGAACTGGAAATCGTAACACAACAGCGGGCGTGGCAGATGAGTGGGCGGAGTTTATTTGATTTCTACCTCCCCCGTAACTTGACATCATTCCTGAACGGGGTGTGGTGAGACTAGGGTTTGAGGAGATCTGACGCAGACGTGCTTCCCACCAGTATTAACCATGGCTAGAATACAGGGCTGGTCTAGATCCTTTAGAAGAGATTCTAAGTTACAGCAGTATTTCTTAGACCAGGTGGTACCTACAGGGAAGACACTTGGAACAGGTTCATATGGCTCAGTGTTAGAAGTAAGTGGACTGTTCTAACTTAGCAGCTAAAGGAAAGCTTGGAATACTATCCCCGTAGCTAGAAGTTTGGTTAGACTTTTGAAAAAGCTTGAAAAAGCCACACCCACTATTGTTGCCTTAATTTATTATTCTATAATAACTGTACCAAAGCTAACAATCTGTTCTGTGTCTACTACTTCAATACTATAGATTCATTGAACATGTTGATATCAAGTGAGAAGCGGTTAAACTGGTAACAATATATATGCCTCGTGTAGCAAGGCTTTCAATGACCACTACGATGAGGAGCTGTTTACATGCAGTGCACCCTTAATAGGCCTTTCATGTTATACGTTATCTATGAAGTGTATTATGTTACACTTTATAAGGAATAGATGTAACTTAGCTAGCTTTATTCGTGCTATTATATTATAAGAGTGTAGTTTTGTGACCAGGGAGCTGGTCTGGCGTTGCCAACCCTTTTTCTTCCCTAAATTGGTGGGCGGGGAGGAAGGAAAGGGTGTGGTAGTTCTAGTATCTTTGGTTTGTGCCAGCACCAAAAAGTGGTGCTCCAATCAGATTGCAGAATTGTTAATTAAGTACATTCCTCAACCACATATTTATTGTGCCACATTTTATTGCCATTGTTAGCTATGGAAGATCAAGTGAGATGAAGAGCGCATTTAGAGAGTTACAGTTTCCTGGTGAAGTCTGAGCAGATGAAAGTAATATAATTTATTTGTAGCCCTCTTGACAGAATACGGAAAGAGTGCTTTGCTTCTGGAGTTTTCCACTTGTACAGTTCGTCCAGCTTAAAGAGTAGAAAGTACAGATCTCAAAACTTAGACTAGTTGCAATCACAACAAGCTTAGCCATACCTTTTTTGTGTTGTTAGATCCCAATCCACTCGAAACTAAGTCATATAAAACAGCATAAGTATAAGAACTACGCTATCTCCATAGACATTCCATACATTAAGCGCCATTTTTTTTGACGTCACAAATTCGTCCGTCCTACGTCACAACTCGTAGTTAAACTGGAGCCGCGCCCTCACACGGCAGCTCCTATTCGGGAACTTCCCTTCGCAAATTGACTGTTTTTGCTATGTCTTTATATTTCTTTTTCTGTGTACTGTGGGCTTACTTTGTTGTTACAGGTGGAATGAGCACCAAAGAGGACTCCAGCAAGCCATTTTTGAAGAATGAAGACCCCCCTGGGACGGAGATACAGCTCTGCACACTGGCTACTATTCAGAGTTATTTCGAAGCGGCCGTAAGAGCTACTGCGCTCATTTTTTTTCCAGAGGTAGCCTGAGGGCTTCTTCGCAACATTACAGAGCCATATTTCTAATATCTATATATTTTTTTTTTTGTTAACAGTAAAATTTCATGCCGTTTTACTCGTGCGTTATTCTAAAAAAACTCTCTGTAACTTTATTCTAAGGGGGGTATTTTGCTCGTGCGCAAAATTTGGATTCAATTCAGTGATCCAGTTCCACGAAATATCAATTTTTATTTTCAAGTTGACAACTGATTCGCAATTTCACCCCGCCCCCCATAACGTTGAGCTCCGCGAACGCGCAATTTATTTGGTAAGATAATCAATTAACTTGTGTAAGCTCTAAAAAGAGCCCATTTGTAAACAATAATAAGAAATACAAATGAGCCGTGAGATGGCCGTTGTAACTTTGGAAATAGTTAGTCCCTCGAGCAAAAGTGATGGCGTATTCCCGATGTTGCTTGGAGTTGGTTGCTCATTAGTGGGAGGGGTAGTTCAGCACAAGATTTAGACTTGTAGGCGATAGGGCTGAAGAGTATAGCGGTAGCAATCCCGATGGAAAGAACTTAAGTGATGATGATGGAGTCTCAATACAAGGTTGGTGGAATTGTCGGAGCTGGTACCAGTCAGGGTGGAGTTGGTCATGGTTGAGACAGAGTTTTAAGCTGCTCCAATGGCTTCCCCTGCAAGTATAATAGAAGGATGTTATTCTAAATGACTGTCTCAGACTAGTACACTACATACAAGTTATAGCTCAGAGACCGTTTGTGTCCACCTGCTTCGCGGTTTTTGGCGCCAAAGTTAATTGATTGTTTGTGTGGCTCGGTTACGGGCCATCTCCCGCGTTTTACCAGCGTGTCCAACATCCCCTGGTTTAGTTCACAAATGCGCAAGCGCAACACTCTGACATCACAAATACGTCGTCATTAAGATAAGAGCTTCCGCAAACGTCACAACTTACACCGAAAATACTAACACTCTCACAAAAGCATTTTTATTTCCCTTAATTTTCAAGATAGTGGTTTCAAATTAATATGGATTAAAATACAACTATTTAGGTATTTTATATTAAATTCCCAAGACACTTACTTCAAAATTGCAAAATTACCAGCTTAAAGCATTTGGGGAGTTCAGTTTTTTATAAAAAATGAAATTAAAAATAAGTAAAATAGTATTAAAATATAAAAATTTGGTACAAATCAAATTAATGAGCCATAGATTCAGTCTGCAAAATCTTTAGACACTCGAATTTGATTTACTCTTTTTCTGGCTTAAAAACATCAAAAATATCCTCCATTTATAGGGTCACTTCTTCTATCTATTACCACAGTTGTGACCACAAACCACAATTTTTTAAAACATAATCAATTTCAATATATATTAATTTGTGTGTGTGTGAAGTTTCAGCTTCCTGACATCAATCTGACTGCACATGTATACATTTAAAGAACAATTAACAAAAAACAGAACTTTCTACTCTTTAAGCTGGACGAACTGTATATGACCAACTCCTACCCAAGTGTGAACCAGCCACTATTGCTATTGTTGTTCTACTCATTTCTATTGTGAAAGATGAAGAAAGATTATGAACATTTTTGTTGACAATCTTTCTTATTAGCAACGAAATGTTTTATTCTTGCTTGAGTTTAGCGTAAGCGTTAATGGTGACGCACATGTCATTGATGCTAGAGCTACCAGACCCTTTCCTTCCTTCCTGCCCACCCAATTTAGGGAAGGAAAGGGTCAGCGATGCCAGACTAGGAGCTGAATGTTTATTAGGTCACTGGGACTCGGACTAGGCCAACCACATGCACAGTATACAGAACATATGTTTTTAATATTGGACCAGAGCCTTATTTAATTTATTTAACTGATAAATATTGGTATTTCAGGTAAAATACAGCAAGGTTATCTGTGCTGCTAAGCGTATGCACGAATTATTACTGGATCCTGGGAATGAAGGAGTTGGAGAGACTGTAGACAGATATCAACGAGAATGTCAACTCATGGCAGGTCTCCGACATCCTAACATAACACAGTTCCTTGGTCTGTGTTTCCTTGAGGGATCAGACTTACCTCTACTGGTGATGGAGAAACTAGAAATGTGTGTGGACGACCTCCTGGAGTGTTCCCCTAATATTCCACTTGCAGTCAAGATTTCCATTCTTACAGACACAGGCAGCGGTTTAGTTTACTTGCATAGTCGAGGACCTCCAATAGTCCACAGAGACCTGACTGCAAGGAACATCCTCCTCACATCGTCTCTGACAGCTAAGATCACTGACATGGGAAACTCTCGCATGGTAACTTTAAAACCATCTCAACTAGCCCAAACACTCTCAAAGAATCCGGGGACCACTGTGTACATGCCACCAGAGGCTCTCAGCGAGAGCCACAGATATGGCCCATCTCTAGATGTGTTCTCATTTGGACATCTGGCCCTCTACATACTAACACAGGTAAAACAAACTTGAATATACAACATACACTATTAGTGTAAAGTTGTTAAAATTCAATTAATTATTTTCTTGGTACTGTGTGTAAGTGTTCCGTGTTATAACAAATAAAAGATCACTAATATTATTAATTTAGTTATTCAATATTAGCATGTGTGCATTACTTAGATACGTATTCAACATTCCTAATTTTTCTAAGCACACTTGTTTTTACTATTTGTCTCCTTGACTTAGTTAACCCATTCACTGGCACAAGCCCCTATAGGCTCAAGGATGACGTAATGCTGAATTATATCTGCCAGTGAGAGGGTTAAACTCCTCTTCCTCCCCAACCCACTGTTATCTGATTCATGTGCTCTATTAATGTAACCATCTTCACCATTTACCAGCTTTATTCTTCATTCATAATATGTGTACAATTAGTTGAGTATACACTACTAAATGCTACTGCAGTCCATTACCCAATGCTGCCTGGCCACTTTTACTGCTGAGAGTGATTTTATTACTGGTCAGACCAGGTCCTTCGTGTTGTACTCCCTACCCTTGTTGTATGCTAGTAGCTCGGACCATTATCCCAATAGTTTGTGAACTAAGCATGAGAATAATGTTGATAGTGAATTATTGTGATGTTTGTTGATCATTACTCTGGATATATATATTGTTATAATGTTTATTGACTATCACACGAGAATCAATTCAATTTTAACAATTGTTTAGATATTTCCAGGAGAACTGCTGTTGGCTACGTTTTCAGATCCACACAATCCTGGCCGACTTATTGGTCGCTCTGAAGTAGAGCGTCGTGAGGTGTACATGGAAAACTTGAAGGATCAGTTATTGAAGTCTCATCCTATTCTAGTGGAGATGGTGACTAATTGCCTGCACAATACTCCTCAAACAAGACCTACTGCTGAGCAACTACTGGAGACACTGACACCAATACAGGATGCAATGGAGGACATACATGGAGGGAATCTGGGGAGATCTCTCAACATAACCAATGTGTTACACATGAAGGAAGCAAAAGAAAAGAATAGAAGAATAAGAGAACTCGAGGTAACTTCAATATGTGAACTGCTATCATTTGTTAAATCTACCAAATAGTAATTACAATAAATACATTATTTATTTCGTCCAAGTTAAGTTGTCACAGAGTACATACTTGAACACTCATATCAAAGGCAACCCAGCTCAGCTATACGTGAGCGAGTCTGGGAAAATGGACCTTACGGCGCCAAGAATTGAAATTGAGATATAGACTCCAGAAGTAAGTCATCGGAAAAATTATTTCTTTCTCCTATTTTTGTTTTTTGCAGAATTAGTCTTAGTGACCCTTACTCTACGTCTATGCCAAATTTCAAATGTCAAAACAACTTAAAAGACCCCAAGCGTGCCATGGAAAGACAAGCTACTTTTTATTCTCTCTCGTTCTCGATTTACAATAAACGGGGGATGGGTGGAGTTTCAAACGAGCAGCTAAAAAAAAACAGCACAGCTTTGAGACTATTGCATGCACTCTACGGCTTACCTCTGGCTGAAAGTTTACCGCTACAGCAAATAGAGTAGCCAAGGATGCCGACAAGACTGGCCGTGAAACGCTTTGAAAGCTAATAAGAACTCTAATCAAACTTCGTTAGTTGCCGTTAAAAAGCGGCTGTATGATTAATTGCGTATATGGAGTACGCCGTTAAGTATACGGAAACATTGATTATACCGGAAGTGGAATTTCAGTTTATGTTTTCTCGATTTCTAGTTCAATTGCTTTGCTGAATACAGCCCAGTTCAACTGCCAGTTTCTCTGTGTGTTGAAGGTTTTTACCCTCCAGTATTTTAGCACCAAGTTGACATAAATTGTAGCTTTTTATTAGCATAAAAAACTCAATTTTTTTTGTTTGCTCCATAAGGTTCCATTTCCTAAACCCACTCATTGTATATAAAAAGAAATTTAACCCTAATTTTTTTTTTGTAATACATTATGGTCGAACTATTCACCGATTGTACGTGAGTTATTACTGTGATGGTTGATCATAGTAGCAAGCATATAATTGAAGCCTGAACTCTTCATTGGTGTCATCAACATCTTAAAGATATTTTTGTCGTTATGATTGTGTAATATATACCATTCACGCAGATATTTTTTTATTTGTTAGTGTTCTAAAACTTAAGATTATCATACACAGTAGCTTCTCAACTCTACGAAGGTATTGCTCAAACATTGTTTGCTTTGTCAATGTTTGTTGCAGTTTTAAATGTTGTATATTTGTATTGTGTGTTATATTATTAGATTTCTGAAAATAGATTAGAAACAGAAAATAAAGAATTGGCTGAAGAAATTACCAAACTAGAAAGTTACAGAAAGTTGCTTGAATTTGCAAATACACAACTTGTTGAAGAGAAACATCAATTGGAGACAAGTGTCATGCAAGAAAAGGCAGAATGCAATCAACTGAAGAGTCAACAAAAGACTGAGAACAATCAACAGAAGACTGAAATCAATCAACTGAGGAGCCAGATAGCAGCTGAAAGAATTCAGTTAGAATCTCACCACAAAGACGAAAAGCTTCATCTAGAATCTCGCTATCAAAGAGAGAAACAAATTCTCCAATCTGAAGTGGAGCGACTAACAAAGGAACTGGAGTGTATCACCACAGCATCTATTAGCAAGAAATCAGTAGTAAGTATTGTGTATTCATAAACAGTATTTTATTGAAATTGGATGTATATAAATAATGTATGATAATATTGTATGAATAACAATGTAGTCATCTAACTGTAGATGAATAATTTTAACATCATAACACTTAGAGTAGAAGATGTAGGTATTTAATTATTTATATTGTAATATGTATCAAAATTGTCAATAGCATATAAACAGTAACCATGGCAACAATATAATTTTTTATTTAATAAACAAAGTGTCCAATTGACGTAAACAATATTCTTTACATAAATATAGACATGAGTAATACTATACAAATTTACTACAGATAATGTATTTGTTTATTATTTAGACATTCCCACTAGAACTAGACTGGAGGCGTGGTCCTGACATGCCAGTAACTATGAATTCATACAACCAATCAGTAGAGATAAATGATACCGTGTATGTTGGAGGAGGAGCGACTGACAGAGATGAGGATAAGTACATAGTGATGGCCTACAACACACAGTCCTGCCAGTGGCACACTCTACCTCCATACAGTACCAGGTTCTTTGCTATGACTACCATCAACAACAAACTAGTTGTGGTGGGAGGAACCAATAGAGATGGCTCAGAGAGCAGTGAGCTAGGAGAGTGGCAGCCTGACAGGAACAAGTGGACACACCCCTTCCCTCCTATGCCTACACCTCGCATGTTGCCTTCAGTTACTTCATATAAACATTGGCTGGTGGTGGCTGGTGGTTTCCATGGAGTTTGTTTACATGCTAGTGTTGAGGTACTTGATGTATTCAACATGCAGTGGTCCACTGGACCATCTACACCAACACCATGGATGAGGATGAAGTCTACTACAATAGGAGATACCTGGTACCTCATGGGGGGAGTGTGTGATGGTGTAGGTAGTAGTCTTGATGTCTATAGTGTATTTCTGGAGGCTCTTGTTTCACACTCCTCATCAGACAGTTCCAACATATGGAACAAACTGCCTTCACTCAACTGTACACATTCCTGTCCACTCAACATTGGAGTATCTCTACTGGCAGTCGGTGGTGGGGACATGAAGAGTAAGAAGCCAGTGTCCACCATCCAGCGCTATGTCCCTGAGACTAATACGTGGGTCCAGGCTGGACAACTACCACATGCAGTATGTTACTGTACCTGTATCATGACACCAGACAAGGTCCATGTTATGGGAGGATCTGATGGGAATAGCAAACTTAAGAAACTGTTTACTTCTACTATTCACTAATTAATAACTTTGTTTTTATGGAATTTTTTGTATAAGTTAGCTATTATAATTTTAATAATGGTTTCCATGGTTACTGTTTATGTTTTCAAAATAATAAAAAGTATATAATAGTTATTGAATTATTGCATAAGTTGGTCACAATGTATAATGCAGTGGGTGTAACTGAGTAGCTAATAATATAAAACTATAGCCATATGTTTTTAAATTTCTCCATGTTTTAAGTTATAGTAACAGTTGTTACATGAGTTTACTATGAGTTACATTGAATACAATCATTATATATTATATCATCATTAAACTAACACACACACATACATGTATATCATTACAAGGTGATTTTTATCACATCACAACATTCAGTTTTAGTATGAGTTACTTTGAATACACTTGTGTGGTTTGTCATGTGAGGAGTCGTTAGTGTGGGGGCGTATATCCCAACCTGCCTCCTCAGTCACAGGTGCTCACACAGAGGGTAAGTGGTGGAACTCAGAAGAGGCCCAACTGCCAGCTCTCAATCAAGAGCTTATCCTATGCAGGGTTAATTAAGATATGACAATTGTCTACCAAGTCCAAATCCAGTCTAGTCTATCTCAGCTGTTGCATAGCTAAAGCAAACTATCTACAAACTCTACAAGCTAAATATTAATTAATTGAAACGTGCTCAGAGTGAAAGGATACAAATTTTGTTTATATGCATACAAGAGTAATAAAATATCAGTTGGTGTGATGTGGTAGCATACAAACTAATCAGAATGCTTATAGAAAAGGTAAACACAACTGCAGTGTATTGATTACAACATAAAATAAAAATCGTCCACACATTGTATATTTCTTTGCTGTTGTTGTTTAGGTTTCATTTGGGTCTTAATTTAGGTCTTACTCTTTGTAGCTCCATCATAGCATTTATTGAACTCTGTTTATGCTTTAACTCTCTATGTTTGTTTGATGTGTGCTGCTCACTGAGACTCTGGTGGAGCTTAGAGAGATGGTTACTCCTTGTATTTCCACACTCCAGGGCATGCTGCCCACAACCCAGTGATAACAGTTTAATATTGCCTTCACTCTGTGCCTAGCAACAAAGCTTACACATAAAACAAACAACACTATGTTCAGATGTCACTATGTTTATTGTTTGCTGCTCTCTCTCTCTCTGTAGCAGTTGCAACCTCACAATCCAAAAATGTAGGACCTGTGTCACATCCAAAGGTTAGTTCTGATTGATACAAGTTTGTGTTGTGCATGCACTAAAAGACCATCTACATAAATGTGTGTATGTGTGTGTGTGTGTGTGTGCGCGTGTGTGTATGTGTTTTGTCTGTCAGTTACAAATTTTATAACAACTAAGATACGTGTATGGTGTAACCACATAATTTGGTGAAGGTACAGTAAAGGGTCTGTCCTGGCGAGACTAGTGTTCTAGTAGTTAAGTGCTTTTCATCAGGAGCTACTGGTAATTTAATTACTCAGGACTATTATTTAACATTTTTAGAATTACTGGTGCACAATGGTTAGCTCACTGCTTGTGCTGAAGCACATCACTAGTTTAATTGTGTGAGGGTTGTTGTTTTGTGTGTGTGTGTATGTGTGTGCACTGGTACAATATTTCAGTATTGCATATGTACATATGTGCGTACACTCACACCCAATATTTTCTTTTCATGCAGAACTATTGGAGCAATTGCAAGACCCGTGTCAAATCCAAAGGTTAGTTCTGATTGATACAAGTTTGTGTTGTGCATGCACTAAGAAGACCATCTACATAAATGTGTGTATGTGTGTGTGTGTGTGTGTGTGTGTTTTGTCTATCAGTTACATTATTGTACATGCACTTTTATAACAACTAAGATATGGTGTAACCACATAATTTGGTGAACGTGAACAGTGTGTTAAATTTTTTAGCCACATGAATTTGAGCCCACAATATTTGTGTCCTGCAGTCTAGGCTGGGATTCAACCTGACTGCATGCTTCACTTTACCTATGTATGGTCCAGTGATATGACTTCAATTTAGTGGTTTGGTTTAGCGGATAATTATTTTATTGGAAATAAGAAATCAGACAAAAAAAAGCAATACTCTAAGGATTCATAATAAATAACAACCATCAGTGTTCCCACTATGCAGTTAAGTTCATTCAGTTAAGTTCTATAGATATGCATTCTATTAACTAGCTATATGGACTATTCACTCCAAGTGTTGTTTACAAGACACACAAATAATAATTACCTTGAAATCGGTGGGATTTAGAAACTCAAAAGCTCAGGTCTGTAGCGAGCACGCTACTAGGAGCCTGAGGGATACTAAATCCCAAAGATTTCCATGGTACTGCACTCTAACCATTTTAGAACAGAAGGTGCTAATATTGTACTACAGTGATGGAACTGAAGGAACTAGCTAACAAGTATATATAGAATATTGTAACCCCTGATTTTGAGCTGAGAATGCGAAAGAATAATAGTGGGAGAAAGGCTTGCTTGGAGCGCACTGTGCATGAGTATTAATTAACACTATTTCTATATGTGCGGCACCTATTTTGCCTTAAGTTCGGGACAAGAACGCATACTGGCGTACCTGTTTAGTAAGCACTATGACATAATACTCTATCACAAATACAGCACACTCACCAAAGGTACACGAAAGAAATACAAAAATCAAAAAGAGGCTTGTTTTTAAACACACTCATATGCGCTATATTCCTCCTGCATTCTCATTGTTAATGACACCTTGGTTCAAGGTTTACTGGGGCAAGATGAGCGGACAATATTCTGCATACTCGTTAGTTCAGTTCTATCACTGTAGGACAGTTGTAGCATATCCTTCAGTTCTAAAAAAAGTGTGAGAGTGGGTACTATGGAAATATGCACGATTTAGAAACTAAACTACTCAAATAATTATATATTATTATATCTGATAGCTTCACCATATGCTAACTTGTATCCCATTGGAATTAAAAAAAATTTTTTTTTAATTTATGCTTGTTTCATGTTGTGTGAGTAGGTTCATGTGGACCCAATTGACAAGGAAATGGTGAAGGCTAGGCAGAACAAGCCGCAACCCACTGTGGAGAAAGCTCACTCTCCCAATAAAATAAAGATCAATCAACCTAGAAAATGAGCTTTTGAAACTTTGAAAGTGCAGTATCTCATACAAATCACTAGTAGAACTTCCATGTTTGAGGAATGATAAGTTTCCCCTTTTTTTTTTCATTACTTGTTTTTCCTTATATTTCTTTGTTGTTGTTGTTGTTGTTGTTGTTGTTGTTGCTGCTGCTGCTTCTGTTTTTATAAGTCACTTTGGTTTTTGTTACGTCAAATTTCCACTTGGACCACTGGTAAAATTAAAGTGATAAGCTATAGAACTATTTTGATGTGAAACATGGCTACTCATTTATTTGTATCTCTGGTGGTTTTAAAAGCAGTAATTGAAATACTTGTGAAAATAAAGTTTGGTAGCAGTAGCTATTGCTCATCACCTAAATGATTAAATTACCAAACTGCACACGACTCCTTACCCAACTGTACACATCTGTTCACCCAACTGCACACAAAATGATAACGTAGCAGATTCATGGTAGAAATTATGAAGATTTAAATGAAGTCTATCGCTCCTCTACTAGTTAATACAGAACTAAGAATCCAGTCTGAGGTCACAGACAACACCACCCAATTGCACAATAGCTTATTAGCTCAGCCACACACTTATCAATGTATTGTTGTACCCATGATAGTGGTTACCATGGTATGTGTTATGCCTGGCTAAGAATTTCCTGTGCTTTGAATAGAGTAGTACTTAACTATTGCCAGTGCCGTTGCATGAATACAAACGAACAGCTACCAATAAGGACCACCATCAGTGACTCTTATGGCCATTTTCTCTCTAATAATACTTGCCAAACCAACAAATACAGCTGATAGACTTAGAAAGTTGTGTTTATGGATATAGATACTCTTGTATCACACTAGCAAAAAACAACAACAAAACCAAAAAACAAACAAAAACAACTGAAGATGTATTATGAATTTCAACATTAATAGAATATCACAATGGTCCATGTTGAACAAAAGTTATATTTAGCATAGAACATTATGGAAAAAGATGTGTTGTTCACAATAAAGCATAAGAGCTTGAAACAGAACTTGGTAGGATATCTATTCCCTGCAAGAATAAATAACGAGATTACAATCAATAACTCATTCATTCAATAATTAATTCATTCAGTCTTCACACCTGTATCAAAATATAGTCAAACCTTTCTTATCAGGGCAATGTTGGGATCAGGGTACCCATTATGTAAAAAAAAATCCCCGCATCTTGAAATATTAATTTTCCAATACAGTAATTACCATGTTCCACAACCGCAGACTTTGAACACTCCGTCCACACTGACTTAAATTACTGAGACTTTCAACTCATCACTTCTTTTTACACAATGAGAGTACACGTGTACATCAGCCAACGCGAAAGCACGACCGAACTGGAATCGTAACACAACAGCGGGCGTGGCAGATGAGTGGGCGGAGTTTATTTGATTTCTACCTCCCCCGAACTTGATATTATTTTTCTTAAACGCTTAAAACGGGGTGGTGAGACTAGGAGATCTGACGCAGACGTGCTTCCCAAGTATTAACCATGGCTAGAAGACAGGGCTGGTCTAGATCCTTTAGAAGAGATTCTAAGTTACAGCAGTATTTCTTAGATCCAGGTGGTACCTACAGGGAAGACACTTGGAACAGGTTCATATGGCTCAGTGTTAGAAGTAAGTGGACTATTCTAACTTAGCAGCTAAAGGAAAGCTTGGAATACTATCCCAGTAGCTAGAAGTTTGGTTAGACTTTTGAAAAAGCTTGAAAAAGCCACACCCACTGTTGTTTCCTTCATTTATTATTCTATAATAACTGCACCAAAGCTAATAATCTGTTCTGTGTCTACTACTTCAATACTATAGGTTCATTGAACATGTTGAATAAAGCTAGCTATATTACATCTTTTCTTTAAGGATGCACTGCTTGTATACAGCTCCTCATCATAGTGGTCATTGAAAGCCTTGTTACACGAGGATGATATATTACTACCAGCTTCTCACTTGAATTATGAAAGTGTAGTTTTGTGACCAGGGAGCTGAATAGTCTGGAGTCGCCAACCCTAAATTGGTGGGCGGGGAGGAAGGAAAGTGTCTGGTAGCTACAGGAGTTACAGTTTCTTGGTGAAGCCTGAGCAGATGAAAGTATTGAAGGGAATTTTAAAATAATTTATTTGTAGCCCTCTCGACAGAATACAGAAAGAGTGCTTGTTTGCGGAGTTTTGCACTTGTATATGACCAACTCCTACCCAAGTGTGAACCAGCCACTATTGTTATTGTTGTTCTACTCATTTCTATTGTGAAAGATGAAGAAAGATTATGAACATTTTTGTTGACAATCTTTCTTATTAGCAACGAAATGTTTTATTCTTGCTTGAGTTTAGCCTAAGCGTTAATGGTGACGTAATAAACCTGTGATGTCATTTGCACATGTCATTGATACTAGAGCTACCAGACGCTTTCCTTCCTTCCTGCCCACCCATTTAGGGAAGGAAAGGGTCAGCGATGCCAGACTAGGAGCTGAATGTCCATTAGGTCACTTGGACTCAGACTAGGCCATCACCATGCACAGTATACAGAACATGTAGGGTAATAGCAGATAATTCCTTGATCCAACAGCTATCAATATTGCTGTAGTTATATGTTAGGAGTGGCTAAATCATTTACTTCTGATGGGGGTACAACCGAACCCTCCTTGGCTACAGGTATGATTAGGTCTCAGTGTAATGTTTTGAAGCTCATGCGTCAATGGTATCAAGTTCTCAATAGAAATTTAAATCATTGTAGTTTATACATGCTATCAATTAATTCTTGTTTTTAATACTGGACCAGAGCGTTATTTAATATATTTAACTGATACACATTGGTATTTCAGGTAAAATATAGCAAGGTTATCTGTGCTGCTAAGCGTATGCATGAACTGTTACTGGATCCTGGGAACGAAGGAGTTCGAGAGTCTGTAGACAGATATCAACGAGAATGTCAACTCATGGCAGGTCTCCGACATCCTAACATAACACAGTTCCTTGGTCTGTGTTTCCTTGAGGGATCAGATCTACCTACTGGTGATGGAGAGACTAGAAATGAGTGTGGACGACCTTCTGGAGTGTTCCCCGAATATTCCACTTGCAGTCAAGATCTCCATTCTTACAGACACAGGCAGCGGTTTAGTTTACTTGCATAGTCGAGGACCTCCAATAGTTCACAGAGACCTGACTGCAAGGAACATCCTCCTCACATCATCTCTGACAGCTAAGATCACTGACATGGGAAACTCTCGCATGGTAACTTTAAGACCAACTGAACTAGCTCAAACACTCTCAAAGAATCCAGGGACCACTGTGTACATGCCACCAGAGGCTCTCAGCGAGAGCCACAGATATGGCCCATCTCTAGATGTGTTCTCATTCGGACATCTTGCCCTTTATGTACTGACACAGGTAATACAAACTTGAATATACAACATACACTATTAGTGCAAAGCTGTTAAAATTCAATTAATTATTTTCTTGGAACTGTGTGTAAGTGTTCTGTGTTATAACAAATAAAAGATCACTAATATTATTAATCTAGTTATTAAATATTAGCATGTGCTCTTAGATACGTATTCAACATTACTAATTTTTCTAAGCACACTTGTTTTTACTATTTTGTCTCCTTGGCTTAGTTAA
>WLWD01002424.1_pt1 | contig 104605 bp, 79 predicted proteins | sample 6712731 | NCBI WGS metagenome assembly WLWD01 (sample SAMN12718690, study PRJNA576275) | sponge metagenome | isolation source: marine sponge | host: Mycale hentscheli | place: New Zealand: South Island, Marlborough, Capsize Point | collected 2014-11-01 | reverse complement strand
TGACTTTTTAAAAAGCTGGTCTACTATTAGCAAGTGATAGCACGGGTAACCTGTGCTATTAGGGATCAATAGCACGGTTGCCCGTGCTATTACTCATACTAACAACCAATAATTGTTAATTAAAACTTAACCAGACGTTTTGACTTCTTGCCGAAGTCCTTCAGCGAAACATCAGGTTAAGTTTTAATTAACAATATTGGCTGTTAGAACGAGAAAATTTTACTATTATTATAATTATTTTAGCCGAGAATGACTGAATCTTTGAAAATTAAAATTATTTTACAATTAGTATTTTAATAAGTATTTAATGTGAGTAATTAAAATATTAGTGAATCTTGATTAAATAAACATCCTGATCTAGCCCTCAATGTTTGTGTTATGATTGTGGTTATTAATGTTGTTGTTGTTGTTGTTGTTGTTGTTGCAGTGCACTGCTGGAGAGTCTGTGTTACTCTCTGTATGATGCACTACGTCCAGTTGTTATCCACACCAACCACCTGGAGACACTGGCAGATTACTGCACCATACTCAAGGTGGGTGTGGTCCAGCAGCAGCATGGGGGTGGGGCTGAATGGGGGGGGGTGGGTGGAGCTGGGTGGGAGTTGACTTCAAGCTAGGTGTGCTATCACATGTTTAGTTGTCAAAATGAATGTAGTACATGATCAAAGCAAGACACTCTCAGGGGTAACACAACTGAAAATCGGGGATATTTGTTTGTTTATATATTATATATATGTGTGGATGTACGTATGTCATTTTGTACTCTGATCCTCGCGTAGTTTTGTGTTAGCTCTGTGTTCAACCCCGTCCCAAAATTCACTAACCAAATTCTTCTGATATATCGATCATTACCCGTATCACCCTAGAAATTGAATTGTTTACCGCTTTGAATTCTTTTGCGGGTGCAGTTAAAACTCAAAAACTTACCAGGAGTTCCATTTCTATTCGAGGTAGTGGCTGTGGTAGTTATAAGCCCTACATAACAGTATTTACTGGAAAATGCACACTAGACTACTCACGAAGGTAAGTTCTGTGATGTAGGCATGTTCAGTTGTGTGAAAGTATTGTGCATTACAACTACTACTTAGCTAAAGTCACAAAGAAAACATTTAAATAGTGTGACTTGTTTTTTGTTGCTTTATTATTATTTTTTCAATTCAAACAGTTGCGGGGAGTGGTTACTATGGCAATGAGTCCCCTTTACCGTATATACGTAATTTAAAAACTCGACTTTTTTTAGTAGCTTGAGTGTTAGAAGTTAAAATCAAACGTTTAACAATAGTGTATAGTTTTAGGCTCGCTCGCCATTTGTGCTCAAGCACATCACTAGTGTATTTTCTAGCCGTATTCATCCAGCCCCACCCCACAGTACTGTGATCAATGAGATAACATTGAAATACTAGCAATACAGGACTATTCAACCATTTCCATTCTGTCTCCCTACCTCCACTTCTTCCTTCATCTCTCTATTTCCTTTTATTCTCTTATCTTTTTCTTTTTTTCTTTCTTAATTTTATTTATTTATTTATTTTATTTATTTATTTTTTTAGATTGAAATGCTTGAAGAAAGGGTGGAGCCTAAAGGTATGTGTGTTACATGTGATGTGTGTGTGTGCATGTATATACTGGGGAAAATGCCGATCCATCCGTTCATACTATATTCCCTTTGAGATTGCATGGTTATCCTCCGACAGTGTTGTGTTTATATTTGGTGTTGTTGGGTTGTAATTGAAATGATCCACTCTGTCATTAGGTAAGGAGTTGCAAGTATTTGGTACGGTAGTGAAGCAGATGTTAGAGGACGTCCAGCAGAGACTCATCTTCATGGCTCAGGTGAGACTGTGTGTGTGTGTGTGTGTGTGTGTGTGTGTTGCTGAAGTTAGAAGGAGGGGAGTAAGAGGGAGGAATTGCTTGATACTAGGAAATATTTTGGCTGTAGCTATCAGTAGTTTTGGATTTCTTTAATCAAATGTTTGTTTTAAAGTTGTCAGTAAGCATAGCTAAATGCAGCTGTTCTTCCTTCTGTCATGTGATTGCTGTGATGAGTAAATTGTGACGTGACCGAACACTATCCAATAAATGAAATTTTCTAGTAGCAGATATATTTGACAGAACAAGGCATTTTCCTCCTTTATATTCAATCAACTTAGCTAAGATTTTAGTTGATGTCTAGATTTTTTTTTTTTTTTTTTTTTTTTTTTTTTTTTTTTTTTTTTTTTTTTTGCTGTTTTTATTTTGGCATGAATGAGGGTTTATAAAGATATGTTTTATGGCTGTTTAAGTATGTTCCTTATTTCTTTTACTTGTTCCTGTTGCTGCCACTTCAATTAGTAATTGTCTGATTCACTGAAAAAAAAAGGATCGGAGCTTAACCAGGTTGGATATTTCTAATATTTAAAATGCATCAGTGGGCGTGGTGCTGGCAGTTGGGTGGGCCAATATGTGCCAGCTCTTTGTTAATTTTGATATTTCTGTCGTTGTCCAGCTGTATGTGAAGCGAGACATCCAAGGCTACAAACCAGCACCCGGAGACCTGGCCTATCCCGACAAGCTCATCGTAGCCTCCAGCATCAGCAGTAGTCATGACGATGGCAGCCAGCCGACTCAGAGTGACTCTGACTCTGTCTTTGACAACAGCAGCAACGAGGCAAGCATCCAGTAGCCGGGTAAAGGGTGGCTCTTGGGGCAGTGTGCTGGTGTTAAATGATGTGCGCTCTATGCCTTGGTAGCTGAGTTCAGATTTTTATGTGAGGGTTTTTTAACTGTCAAGGAATCCCAACTGTATTGGCAGGGTTTCCTAAAAATCTCCCCCCACCCCCAGAATTTTTGGAAGGTAATACAGTGCAAAGCTAAATTTTAATATATTAGAGTAATAAGATTATAAAACTATGCATGTGACCATGGAAACACTGATCAGTGTGAAGTACATACACCTTTCATATAGGCACGTGCATCTAAGTAGTGTGGGTTTTTTAAATGGGCATGGCTAAGTACGGCTGTGTTTCCCGCCTCCAGCTAATAATCCTGTATGACCCCTAGATTAGTGTATCTTTATTATTGCTTTGTAATCTTCTGTGACGACAGAGTGATATGGCCAGTAATGGTGCTTCCAGGAAGAAGAAGCTGAAGAGACAGTCCAGCAAGGTGACAGCAGCTGCTGCGGACATGCACGACATGTGGTACCCTACGGTCAGGAGGACGCTGCTCTGTCTGTCCAAGCTGTCCCGATGTATCGAGGTAAAGGGTGGCTTTAGTCACATGGCAAGCATCATCCTACCAAGATCGATACTATAATCAACATTCGTTAAGGTGGCACCTCTGATAGCATAACTCTCTAATGAGCAAATCACCTCTATTTAATACACACTCTGCTTGACCCCTCCAATAGAAAATGTATTGCTTATCACCACTTATGCAAACAACCTCTGATTTGTGAACCGAAAGCCTGGTCCCAAATTGTTCTCAGTTCGGAGGTACTGTAGTTATCATTACCTGCGATCGTTTACCTCTAACATTGCATATTTTGCAAGTGTTTGTTGATCAATGCTGTAGATATATGGAATTTCACTTTCTAATTGTTGTTAGGAGCCATCCACTTAAAAAAATTGTGTCTGCCAGTCTAAAGCTACATACATACGTGGATATTAATCAGTCGTTTAAACCCAATGTAATTTATCCGAAACAAAAGTGCACGTCTGGTTCCCATGCCTTTTGGGATGAGGTGCTCGATGTAGTGGTTTCTACTAACTGCTGCTAAAAGATCTATGTCCCCAAATTTTTATACGGTGAAAGGTGAAATACAAGCTTTTGTATTCCTGTTGCAATGTAGGAGTTGGTTAATTAATCTGCCGCAGGTCAGGGTACAGGACAGGGTGCCAATCAGGGCGCAGGTCTGGACTGTTCTGTACTCTGGATGATAGTACATACTTTCATGGCATGCGTGTCACTGCTAGTGGTAACATGGTTCACTATCACCATGCCATGCCATTAGGTGAACTATTTATTTATTTCGCGTACATGGCGATATGTGTGTGTGGTGTGTAGAAGCAAGTGTTTGAAGGCGTGGCCCATGAAGCTCTCGCTGAATGTGTTCGCTCCTTGGAAGCTGCCAGTCTTGCTATCAAGGCTAAGAAGGTTGGTATAGTCAGTCATGTGAGAGCGTGGAGCTCATTACCAAAGTGATTTGTAAGACGTTGCTTACTACAGTATTATTATTAACGTTATTATTGTTACTATTATTAATGTTACTATTATTAATGTTACTATTATTATTATTACTATTATTAATGTTACTATTATTACTGTTACCATTTTACCGGTACCATTTTACTGTTACTATTATTGCTATTACTGTTACTATCACTATTATTACTGTTATTATTATTATTCTATTACCAATATTATTTTTTACTATTACTATCCTTATTACTATTATTATAATTAGTACTACTATTATTACTACTACTATTGTTTTGCAGCTGCCACGAGATGCTCAGTTGTTCCAAATAAAGCACCTGCTGATTTTGAGGGAGCAGATCTCTGCCTTTGACAACAACTTCTCTGTAACTGAAGTCTCACTGGATTGGACGAGAACAAAAGGTCAGTTGTATGTGGAGGGGTGTGTGTGTGTGTGTGTGTGTGTGGGAGGGGGCTTGGGCTAGGGCTGAAGTGCATATAGTGCCTGTAGTCCATTTTTGCTAAGAAGTGGACTGGCTAGAATCTTTGATAATAATTGTGTATATAATTGCGGGTGAAGATTTCTTGTTGTTTTTATTGTTGTTGTTATTGTTGTTTGTATGTGCTATAGCTGCGGCATATGGACTACTACAGAAGAGGTCCCGGTTGTTTTCTATGGGGAGTAATAATGCCTTCCTGGAGTTCTTTTTGGAGGGAAGTCCAGAGATCATTCAAACTCACTCAGACTCAAGGAAGGTATGTACATGTTGTTTTCTTGTTGTTGTTTTTCCTTGGATTTTTGTTTGTTTGTTTGTTGTTGTTTCTGTTTTTCTTCCAAATGTTAAAACGCCCTATCTTTTCTGTGTAATGGGTGGAGAACACATCGTTGCCACAAATGCAGAGGAAATGTTGCTACTGGCAGCTGTAGTCTCAGTGAAATGACAAAGCAAACAAACGATGTCACTTTTGGTGATCACTTTTTCTTTCTCTCTCTCTTTAATTTTTTTTTTTTTTTTTTTTTTTTTTTTTTTTTTTTTTTTTTACGGGTCAATTACTATTGAGTTTTTTTAATTATTTTTTCCCCTTTACTTTAATTACATGTATTTATATATTTATTTATTCAGGATATTGACATGCAACTGAAGAAGTCTTGTGAAAGGTTCATCTCTGATACTACTTCCATCCTCTCAGAACCTATCAAGAGTCTTCTCTCCAGACTCCAGGTCATCTTCCAGCTGGCAACCAAAGACAGTCTGGACCCTAAGACTCTCTTACACCACCAGCCATTTGCTGCAGCCGGTATGCCATTCCCTTTACATACATATATGATTTTGTGTTGATATGAATTATTGTACACAAGAAGTGTAGCAAATATTATTAATTTTTATGGTTGTAAGAATGTTTGTTTGTTTTTGTTTGTTTTTCCTATTCACTTCTGGTACTGATATTATCGTAATCCAAGGCTTTTTTTTTTCTTTTGCTTCTTTGTGTAAGTACCATTTGTCATGTTGCTTGTAGCAAGTTATTTTAGAGAGAGTAGCAGTGTTGTGGTGTGTTAGTCAGTATGTCTGACTGTCTATCATCCGGGAAATAATCTTGGGAGTTGCTGATTTTCGGAGCTTGCTAATGAAACTTCTAATGACTCGTAGGTTCTTGCCCTACTGGAGGTGGTCACTACTGGAGGTGGTCACTACTGGAGGTTTTCAAATACATACCTAAAATTTAGATTCTAAATAATTTGTGTTATAGTACTGGTATAGCTAATTAGCTGTTGTTGTTGTTTTTGTTTTGTTTTTTGTTTTTGTTTTTTTGTTTTTGTTTTCTCATCCAACAATTTTTTTTTTTTTGCTTTGTTTGATTTTGAAGAGTAATTAGTTGCTGGCAAACGGAATATTACTGATATAGTTTGATGCTCTCCAGTGATGGCTTTTCTGTTCGAATAATTACCTATTTGCACTGAGTATTTCATGATTTACAATCCAGTCCTCTCACTCTATGGCTTCTAACAGACTGTAGTGATTGTTAACATCCGTTCCTGTGCAATGTAATTTACAATAAGATGATTATATCCATGTTGTTGTTGTTGTTGTTGTTGTTGTTGTTGTTAGATGAATTGCATAAGGTGATGACGGAACAGCAAAAGGTTCTGAAGACTCAAGTGCCTCTGGTTCTACAGAGTCTGACCCTTTACCTAGCCAACGACGAGACAGAACACATACTCTTCCGTCCTTGCAGAGTAAGCACACTTCCCGTAGATATTATACGACATGTCCATGGGAACACACATGTGTCTGCACGTATCCCACATTGCATGTGTCCCACGTGTGTCTGCACGTATCCCACATGTGTCTGCACATGTCCCACGTGTGTCTGCACGTATCCCACGTGTCTCCACGTGTCCCACATGTAGTATACCGTTGTCCTGTTTGAGATCAAATGAACATGTACTGCTGGCGTGAGTAGGTTTGGCTGACTGAACTCAGGTTACAGAGCTTTAAAAAGTAACCGTGGGACCCAACAGCCAGGGACCCAACAGCCAGGGACCCAACAGCCAGGGACCCAACAGCCAGGCTCTGAGGGTCTTGTTTTGTTATCTTGTCTGTTTGGTTTTGGTTTCCCTCTCCATCTACCTCCCTGACGAGGCTGGTGTAACTACTTGATGACCGCACGTTTGTTATGTAGGCCAGTGTCCTGCAGTGTTATGAGGAGGTGGAGTCTGTGGCTAGCGAGTATTACTCCAGTGAAGACCAGTACATCATTTCTTGCCCTACGCAGGATCAGGTCAGTCTGAGTTGGTATGAGCTGTTGTGGATACTAACATCGAACTCTGTGTTAGCTTAGAGCAAAATGCGGCAATGGTAGCCAATCGTGTGTGTGTGTGTGTGTGTGTGTGTGTGTGTGCATGTGTGTGTGTGTGTGTGTGTGTGTGCATGCATGTGTGTGTATGTGTGCATGCATGTGTTTGTGTATGTGTGCATGCATGTGTGTGTATGTGTACATGCATGTGTGTGTGTATGTGTACATGCATGTGTGTGTGTATGTGTGCATGCATGTGTGTGTGTGTATGTGTGCATGCATGTGTGTGTGTGCATGTGTGTGTGTGTGTGTGTGTGTGTACTGAAGTTACAGTAGGACTTCAGTTATATGACCACATTGGGATGAGAGGTGTTCAGATGAATGAAATGTTCAGACCACCATAGAAAATGCATTATAAAGTACTAATGAGAGGAAGGGGTGTGGCCAGGCAGTTCTTTGTGTTTGCACATGCTACATGCTATTTTGGGTTCTGTTAAATGAAATATTCAGATAATTGAAGTTCTACTGTACATTCCTTTTAAGACTTGCGAGTAGGGCCTGCCGGATTGTGCTCAAAAATTTTAGAATTATTCTCTCTCTCTCTCTATCTTTTTTTTTCTTTTTTTCTTTTTTCTAAAAAAATGTGTTGTTACTCCAAGAGAATAGTTTATTATTCCATAAGTGAAATAGAGATGACTGCAGTAGCTATAGTTGATACGTTATGAAATGAATGAGTATAAGAATCAGTCTCTCTTACTGCTATACTGAATTACTCAATACAGTAGACCCTCAGTTATCCGAACCCCGTTTATCCGAACTCTCGCTAATCCGAACACCATTTTTGGGGAATTATAATAACATTCATTGGAATTTTGCTGTGCATTAAATAGACAAGAGATTAAGACCCCATTCAAAATGACTTATTTTGAATATCTGAACATTTCAAATATCCGAACAACCCTCGGTCCTGACGTGTTCGGATAATTGAGGGTCTACTGTATAGAGGATTCACTATAGTGCCAGCTACTCTTTCAGTGAAAATCTTGAAAATCCCCACAAAAATGTTCAAAGAATGGAGAAATCATGCTACAGCTGAAAAAGTTCGAAAAACTGTTTGGCATAATTCTCCAGATGACTTGCTGACTCTGAGCCTGAGCTGACAGCTCTCCCAGTATTTCTAACTTTTTTCAGTTTTGGAAGTACAATAACCGGCCAAGTGGCCAACACAAGACCAGCTGCTTTAACCAAGTAATAAATATCTACCTTAACCACATATCTAAAATGTTTATGTCCTTGTTGAATAAGAAAATGAGAGCAAAAAAGCACTATTGATTTTCTTTATAAGAAAGGAGTGTATGAACTGATTATTCTCATTTTCCCTTTATTATTCTCCTAGATACCTTATTATTCTAGAATTAGTCGACTATGCTATTTCATGTCTACTATTCCAGATCTGGCAGGGCCTACTTGCGAGCTAACTTTACACTGTGTGGTTGGGGTGGGGTTGCAAGTAGAAGCCGGTTAAAAGGATCGCACCAGTGGTGTTGTCACATCTTTAATTATATTCATTGCATGGAGGAAGGCATCAAGTTGTGATGATCCTTCCCATGTTTGTTCCACAGGTGTCTCTGATGCTGTCTAACCTGGTGCCCAAGAAGTAACTGCTCAGGACACACACTGGACATTACACACCAGCTCTGGATCTGTTCCTCTTTAATCAAACTCTCCACCCATTGCTTCTATAAATTTTTAGCATATTTTATATTAATGGAGATTTTAGACTATTATGGGGATAGGCTGAAATCCAGTGTTGTTTTGGTTTAGAGATTCCAGATAGTTTTAGTTATTTATACTAGAAAAAATATCTTGAAAGCTTAGTTCTAGTTTTTTTCCCAAATTCTCCCTAAAATTTAATTAGTTTTTAGTTCTTCTACAATATCATGTAGAAGATTTAGTTAGTTGTACTATCAAGGGCTAGCCCTTTTGGTTAATTTGTGTTGTCTCTTCTAATTCTTCTATAATGAGACTCCTTGAAGAAAGTAGATCATGTCGTTTCCCAAAGCACTTCAAAAATAGCATATTTCTATGAAATCTTAAGTATTGTGAATAAAGTATATTTTCATATAGTTTAGAGAATCTTTACTTGATGGCAATTTAGACTGAAAAAGAATTGTACAAAAAAAAATTGCTTCATTTTATTTTATCATCCACTCTACAGGTAGTATTAGTTATTATCGAATTTACTGTCTTCTAAAATATTTAGTTTTAGTTTTTCATGTTCTCTATAGCTTAGTTTTAATATTCTTACCAAAAGTAAAATACCCCAAAACTAAGGGGTTTTAGTTAACTAAAATAACACTGCTGAAGTGGTTGAGTATGTTGCTTGTATCTTCTCTATCACAGCTTCAAAATGAAAGAAAAAACAATTAACTTATAATAACAATTCAATATCAATATTCTTTCTTCTTTCTGCAACATGAAAGCTAACAGTCCATAACATGGCAGATATATTAAATGGGGGTTAAAACTAGAACAAATGACAGTGAAACCAGATAGTGTTGGCAGTGTGTCCCAGTTTAGAGAGGCCTCTTCTCCATCCCTGGGGAAGGCTGCTGACCTGGATATTGGGAGTAAGGAGGTGGGGCAGTTGGAGCAGGGTACAGCTGCTGTGGCGGGTACTGGCCCTGTTGAGGGGGCGGGTATTGGCCCTGTTGAGGAGGCGGGTATTGGCCCTGTTGAGGAGGCGGGTACTGGCCCTGTTGAGGAGGTGGCCCTTGCTGAGGAGGTGGGACAGAAGCTTGTCCTAATTGCGGAGAAGACTGTGTAGGTGCTTGAGGAAGCTATACAATCAAAGTCACAAGATCAATTTTTTTGTTAAATAGTTCTCACACCAACTAACCACAACAGTCTTGACATATTTCAGCTTGAAGTGGGCTCCGGTGGAGGCAGCCGGGCTCGTTTGAGAGGGCATGGATATCTTGCCGTGGGACACTCCTATGAAAGAAGTGGGGTGCATGGCAGATTGCAAGGACATGTGCTCAGATATTTCAATTGTAGAGGCAGCTGGAGATACAATGCCGTAGAAGTCACACTCTGGACCTCCGGTGCCCTGGCAACACACATGTACACAGTTAATACCAACCAACAGTGGGTCAAGTTTGTTTGTTTTCCATAACAGACCAGAGCACGTATACCATAGACATTGTTATGAATTTCAATGAATGAGACTTGCTATGAAATAATGGTCTGTTCCTGACATCTGCAACTGATGAACACATTTGGGGGAGGGGAAGGAACTGCTTTGCACTAGTTCCGTTTTTCACTTTCAAATAAAAAGGATGCTAGACATGTCAGTCACAAACTTAAAAGAGTGGCTAAATTATAGCGTAATTGAACTTTGGGTAATTATCACGAAAATTATTTCATACAAAGTGCAAATAATAATAGAAAATAGAAATTTAACATAATGAAAGCTTGGTCAACAACAACGGACGATAAATGATCAGATATGCCATCATTAGTTGTATCATTTAATCTGACAACATACTGCCACACATACTCATACACTAATCATACCATAAACTACGCCAAGTGAACCACTTTCACTATTTCTGTTTATTTCAACAAAATAGGAAAAGAAAAAAAAACCAGCTAAATGATGAGCTAGTTAATATGTGGGTGTACTCAAGATATATATATATATATATATATATATATATATATGGTACATGTGACTTTTTCCACACTAGCACACCATAACTAGATCACACACACACACACACACACATTCTTACATTCCCCACAAGCCGGTCATTGATAATGGCAAGGTAGTGGTCTGGATTGGCTACACTTCGCAGCTTGAAGGCGGGGCCATAGGTACTGGACACGATCGTGAACTGGGCGGTCACATTGTGCATGTTGTTAGGCGGGCCAGTGCAGAAGACGTTGCCCTTGGCATCCACAGTTATACACTTGTAATGGTTAGCTCGGGAGGAGAGCATGACCACGTAGCCCGGCTTCCAGTAGCCCTGGGTAACACATCAATTAATACATATCAGCTCTGAAAGTTAGTTTTATACACAATAACACACACATGTACACATACACACACAAACATACATATACACCAACATACACACAAAACATACAAACATACACACGCTGTACACAAACATTTCAAAATTGAGCAGATATTCCCTTTTAAATGGAAACGTAAATAAACTTCAAAATATTATTTCAATATCACTAATTCAAATAATAATTAAATTACAAAATACAAGTGAGTTTTATTTAGAATCCAGAGAGTGGGTGTGTCAATGTTCAATTGCAATATTTCACGCACCAAATGTTTATTATGAACAGTTGAGGATCTGCCTCAACTCTCAACACAGCAACAACTGTCTTCAAAATCAGTTTACGTGGAGATGTGTGAAGTCAACACACAGTAAGACAGCACTAGGAATAGAGGGAGAGATAATTCAAGCAACAAGGCTAATGTCCACCCTGTACCTTAGGCAATAGTTCAGTTATGCAGTGCTAATTAGTAGAAACAGTTGACACTTCTATCCCTCACTAATCTACACATGATGACACACCACGTAGTATACATCATCATGCCAACCCAAATATACCACATGGAAACTTGTGCTGGAAACCCACGACACGCACGCTCTCTCTCTCTCATAGGCCTAAGCATGTAGTAACTTTCTCTCATCTAAATGCCTTGTGTTCACACTATTTAAGAGTTGGATCTAGGTTTTGCCCATTCCTCACAGTCCAGGTAAAATGAACATTTTAATAATAAAAAAAAAATTTTTCAGAGTTAAACTTTGAACCAACTTAGTAGGCTGCAAGCATCCTTGCAAGTTCTCTTATGTCATCAGCTGACATCACTTGTGAATGTCTGCCACATTTAGACCAAGACAGACCATTCGGCTCATTCCCAGTGCTATGAATCCCATTAACTGTACTCGGCTTTGTGTATAAAAGCCACACTTCTTGCTGATATTCATAACCAGAACCACACTGTACCGGAGTGTGGGACTTCCCTAATGAAGGACTTGCTGAGTAAAGGTCACCAACCTGACCTGAAGTACTTCACACAACAACTGGTATTAAAATGTCTGGTTACCAAACTCCTCCTCATCTCATCCTGTCTGCACTCGACACAATGAGTGCCGGCACAAAGAAGCAAAACTGACCAAACTAGCACCTAGAAAACCCAGACTGTGTGTAGCCTTACAAATGGCCTTGAGCTTCCATTTAAGAGAAATAAGAATGCCACTGGGTGTGGATTTAACTTCCAATTGAAATTCTGCACTTAACGTAGTTCCAATTACAGCTGGCAGTTACTGTAGGAGACGGTTGCCGTGAGTCAGTGCAGACTGCATCATGTGACATTACATTTGGCAGGACTCAAATGAGACCACTTGCAGTATTCCTATTCAGTGCTAGTACTCATTAGATGTTATAAGTAATAAATCCAACCTCACTTACATGAGAATCTGCTAGAAGAGAAAACTTTTAATAAAATGGAGATCCTCATAATTAAGACACACATATTTAGTAATCTCAATAGCAAACTCCCCGATTGTTGCCGTTGTTTCTGGTAGTCTCCAAGTAAACTGTAATGCTGTGACTTCTAACTCTCCAAATGAACTTACAGTGTGGTGAAACCAAAGGACAGAGAAGGCACGCCAACATGTTGGTAAAATAAACTCAACTGCTGCTTCACTTGTTCCAGTAAGAAACTCACTCCTGCCTTACCAACACAAATGCCACATACCAAAGAGAAACACGAACTACAAGATTTCATTATTCAAAGACTCATTGAGTGGAGCAAAGAACTACATGATGATGATCACAATGAGGATGATGATGACGTAAATGATAAAATAATTATAATAGCAACAACAATAAAAATAATAATAATAAAAAATCTATAAATTTTTCAATTTTCTACCTCCTTTCCAATTAAAAGACATTTATAAGATGAGCATGTAGTGTGTGTGTGTGTGTGTGTGTGTGTGTGTGTGTGTGTGTGTGTGTGTGTGACAGTGGAGAAGCAGACAAATGAGAGGGAATCAATTGGAACTAGACAAGCAAATATTCTTACACTCTTTACTACACTAGAAAACCAAGACTACTGCTCATCCAGAGACAGACAGTAACAGAGAGAAATGGATGGAACGAAAAGATACATAGCTAGATGGTCAACCATGGGGTGAACATGAATCAACTATGGTCCAGCTCACCAATGGAGTGATGGTGGCGTTGCTGATGTCAGTAGTGACACTCTTGATGCCTCTGTCCAGATCTCCGGCCATGTCATTGACTGCATTAGACAGGCTACCCTGTATAGATAGAACAGCAAGAATCACTTTAACTTAGTTCTTCACCTTGCTGTACTATCAACTTACAAAAAATCCGCCCTTCTTTTTCTGCAATAGAATATAACAAATTAACTACAGAGACCATAGGTTGGTATATTTCCTGTAAATTAATTAAAACTCAATTTAGCCTACTAGACCGGTACTCTCATATCGGCTCCTTCAAGACAGGCAGTAAAACACAACTAGAGCTTAAAGTTTATCTAGCCTTCCCCGTACTACTTCTCCTTACCTGCGCCATAGTGCGTACTACAGGACACTTAAATCACTCAGCGACAGTTGCTGCAGGTAGGCTGGCTAACCTCTGTTTTTCTTGGACAAGGAGGTCAGGTATAATTATCACCACCAACTACCAACAAATACTTTTATTTGCAAGTTGTACAGGATAAACGGGCGTGGTCCGGATATCTCCACCGGATATGGAGCATGTGATTTCGACGAGAGGTTAAAGGTTAATAATGCGGCTCTTTTGATGTAAACTTTCACTTCTTCGTTCGGTTGTCGAGTGCCAAAAAGGGAGTAACCTGTTAGCTGCTTGATTGATTAGAAGCTGGTGTGAAAGGTGAGAATAGTATGGAGTGTATAATTAAGAGAGAAAATTATTTGGAAGATATTCATAGCTATATTTGAATTTTAGCAGGTTGTATCGCAACTCGGACATTAGCTGGTGCATTAGGCAAAGGATAAATTAGGCAAAGGATAAATTATTGTTCTGAACCTTATAGTTAATATTTCAGTGTTACACAACTCTTTAGAGAATGTTGATTTATATTCCCAGTGTGTTATGCATATTAAAGTAAGCTTCATATGCAAAACATTACTGAGGGTAGCTAGTTTCAGCCCTCTACCAAGTGTGCGACGTATTCACCAAGTATCTATAGTCTACCATTACGCAAGACATTTGCAAGTAGGACTTCTTTCCTTTAGGATGTTCACCTACAAAACATACACGGTTTTTGGCACTGATTTACTCCTTAGCTACTGGCATGTCTACTTGAAAATTATGAACTCTTTAAGTTCGTCCAGTTCCGAGTTTCTTGTTTGTTTTTTATTATTGTGTTTTCTAACAAACTTCTACAGCGCCAATTTCATATTCCACACATTAATATGCAACCTTTTGGCATTTTAAATTTTAAGATTAATGTTTCTAATGAAGTTATTTTAGTACACATGTGCAAGTATTGAGGGTATTAGTTATACAGAGAAATTGTTTACTGTATATGATCCAGTGTGGCTAATTGCAGTGTTACCATAACAACCTTTAGTTCATATAATCTAAAATCTTAGGACCATTGATTGTATTGTAAACTCTTGCTCAGATCTGAAGATCACAATTGAGTTTTTCACAGAAATTTAAATCAAAATAACAGCAGCTATAATGAAAAAACTTTGCTCTGTGATGCTTCCGTATGAATAAGATAATATGGTATAGGGTCTCCATTCATTGCTTACGATTTTATATCGAATGAGCGCATGCATTACTTTGAAAGTACATGTATGTACAAATATTTCAACACTAGCAAGTGTCCTGCCCACACTAGCAAGTGTCCTGCCCACACTAGCCAGTGTCCTGCCCACACTAGCCAGTGTCCTGCCCACACAATGGCGCTCAATGTACTGATTTTGCAAATTAGGAATGCAGTAGCATAAGGAATGTTTATCCATTGGTAGTACCATCTACCACTTCAGTCAGCCCACTTTTATATCACATTCTTTAATGAATATACACACCCTTCACTCTTTTTCTACCCGAGTCATCTCAGCTCTTCTTGTCCTCCTATCTTCTCTTCAGCTCTTTCTTGTGTCTATCTCTTCTGTTCTCAGTCTCTCTGTCCTTAAAGGTTTCGTGAAACTATTGCTTTTGTTTTGAAACTTCTGCCTTCATTTCCTTGCCAATATCACCTACAAAGTATAGTTGTAGTTTCTTTATCACCTTCAACAGAATGTGACGACACTTTACCCATTCAATCTGTGGCGATGTGTTGCAGCTCAGCTAATGAATTATTCATGAATGCACACACTGACTCACAAGCGTATTATTATATAGACTAGAGTGCTTCAACACAAATGGCAAGCGAGCTAGCCAGCCCAGCTAAAATCAAATAATTTGTAGTTTTAATTCAAGTTCTAAAATTATCAGTAAGGTATTATTATGAGTAATGTGTTAATATAATACACGTAATCAACAAACGGGAATGAATGGATGTGTTGGGGGATGACAAATATCCACTATAATATTTTAGTTGTGTGTGTGTGTGTGTGTGTGGAGGTGTGCATTATCACTTCTTACTGAACTGATTGCCTAAAATGTACAAAAGACATTCTCGCGGCTAATCTTGTTCTGTGGCTAAATCGTATTCATGCGTAAACTTCCCAAGTTTATATTTTTATATGGGGTGTACGTAGTGAAGTGTGTACACGAGAGAGTTGTGTGTTAGTGTGTGATATAATATACATAGTTGCCACCGGGCATGTTCCATTTTGTTACTTACAAATACCCTGTGTGGTCAACTACCACATCTTTAGGAGGATCTCTGGTAAGTCAAGTAATGAATGACCTACTTCCCTCATATTGTCACTTACCTTTGAATAGAGCTTATCATAGAAGCTGAGAATTACCTAGTTACATGGAGTGTTAACTACTTGGAAGACACTTTATGCTAATTTGGCTTGAACTTTGAGTGTGGGTGATAATTCTTGCACCAGGAAATGCCACATCCTTGCAAGAAGAAGAAAGAAATGCTGTATTTTATTTATTTATTTTTAACAATGAGAAATTCCTAATCCTGCTGAAGTCAGGGTTTGGGCTGCCACTTTTTATCCCGAAGTTTAGCCCCTTTTTTTTCCCTCCGTTCCTTTCAATTATGGCATATGAAAGCGTATTGGCCTCTAAAACTTGCATATCGCTAAGTCTGGTGCAGTTCAACTTTGTTTTTAATGACCTTTCTTCTTATCTTCTGATCTTGTGTAAATCAATTACCAAGCATTGTCATTAAGGCGCTTTCTGCTCTTGAGGCGATCTTGAGAAGTTTATATGATAGAGAGGGAGATTGCAGCCATGTTTGTTTCTTCTGTAGCAATTAAAAGCTTAAATTTCTGTAATTATAATTCTATACTAAATACCGGTGTCATCTGATAATATATTTTCAAACTTAATTCCTGTCTTCATCAGTTTTGAAACACAGCTACTAATGACCTGCTTTTTAAAAACTTGTGGTGAAGATCCCTTGAAGCTGAAACTTTTAACTAATGCTAGGAACGAAATTGTAAATGAATATATTATGTTACTATTAGGAGATATAGTAGCACGGAAAACTGTGGTTTGGGGATTAATAGCACGAGTGGAGCGAGAAAATGTTCACAAGGCGAAGCCGAGTGAAATGTCTCGCCGTAAAAGTGCTATTTACCCGAACCACAGTTTTCTGTGCTATCATATTATGTTAATGCTATAGCCACTATAGCCAAAGATAACAGTTCATTTCTGCAGCTAAGAAGACCATAATCTTTGTATTATATTTCCGTCAAAGAAATTTTTTCATCCCGGTTCTGCTATTATTCATACTTTTCTTACAGTTGGTAAATAGCGTTTCCCTGGAATTTCACCGCAACATTGCCTAGCAGGTAAAAGTGCGGCAAGGTCACAAAGAGATAGCCGTGAACAGTCAGATCATTATTTCAGTTTTCCACTGCTGTGGTATTTCAAAATAATACCACACTTTTTTTGTATTGAAAAATGACTTGGCTATAGTATTATGTCTATGATTTAACCAGTGTCTGTTATATATATAATATAATATATATAATGTTTGTTTTGTTGTTGTTGTTTGTTTATTTTCAGGTCTATAATTTCAATTTCCATGTGGGACTCGGAATCAGATGACTTTTACTCCACCTCCCCCTCCTATAGGGATGAAAAATTTAAGTGCCTCTACGACCTGACCAATTACCTTGCTGCTGTTGTGGGTGTGACTTGCTCTCTGTCTATCATAGGCTCCGTTCTGATCATTCTCTCGTTCATCTTGATTCCCACCATTCGCACGAAAGCCCGGGGAATCCTGGTCAACCTGTCTTTCATGGACTTTCTGGTGGGCTTGGCGAACCTGGTAGGCTTAAGTATGCAATTTAACAAGCACCTGGGCCACGAGTACTATAGAAACCGTTCCCATGTCGACGACAATAGCACGGTCGTCATGTATGAGAGGCTGTGTATCGCTCAAGCTTCTATCGCCATGTATGCAACGTGGTCCTCAATATTGTGGACCAACTGCATCGCCGTCTACATCTACTTCAGAGTGGTGACAGACGATAGCTTATCTCGGAAGATCCTTTGCTCACTTTATTTCGTAGCTTATGGCCTGCCTGTCATCTTGGTTGTGTGGCAGGTGTGTTCGAAGCGGTTTGGATTTGACCGGCACGCGGCCTCTAGCTGGTGCAGTTCTGTCGTTACCAAAGACGGGCAAAGACTACCTTTCAATGCCGTCTTCGTCAACGACATTTGGTTCTACCTCACCATCTTCCTGGTCACTATCCTATTAGTGGCTCTACACTTCCACTTTAAGCTGGAGGTAGGTGGGCGTGTCTAAGCGGGCGTGTCTAGGTGCTCATTGATGCGTGTTGTGCATACGTGTATGAGTTATTAAAACCAATTTAGTATAGATAACAGACAAGATGAGCATGTATTGTTGTTTTGTTGTTGTTGTTTTGTTTTTGTTTTCTCCTGATGTCTTGTTATTTATTTATGATAGTGTACGTGTGTACAAATGTTGAAGAAGCCAGTCTAATTAGTTGCTGTTCAAAGAGCAAAGTTATATCCTATGTAATAGTTACTGTAAACACATTTTAGATTTTAAAACTTTAATCTGTCATAAATTTGACTACAATTGAATCTAATTTTCTCATTCAAACTACACTAAGCACAAGGTGTCTTTCGAAAGAGCGCTAATGGAACTGGTCATTCCTTTAGTGGCATCAGTTTCCCCCAGTTCTGTTTGCCCACTCACAGTAAAAGGAAAAAAAATTCAGCTCAAGGAACTGAAAAACCAGGTTTGGCAGAAAAGACATCATTATTTATAGAGTGATATCGTGTACCATGACTACCACCACTGGTGTGGGTGGGGACCTCCTCTAGGATATATGCTCCTTGTTCCTTCAGGTACAGCCTCCCTGCTGCAGGATGGGTACTCACCCCTGCCTGACAACATGGTAGTTCTGCTACCACCAGTCCAGATTGCTATCTGAGTAGCTGCTTTCTCAGAGTCCTCAAGAGCTCCATACATAACTACAGTTCAGATAACATATCCTAGGCAACTGCGAGAGAGGTTCCCTATGATAAAGTGACTGCAATTATGAAGGACTCACAACTTTAGTACATTCCACGCCACGCCCAGTGAAACAACAACCAATAGAAATTTACCAGCCACATGGAATTCCATATACATAAGTAGTCAATGAGATGATGTTTGTTGTTCAGAAACGCAAATTTGTTTGTTGTTTTTTTTTGTTTTTGTGTTGTTGTTTTTTTTGTTTTTTGTTGTTGTTTGGTTTTGTTTTTGTTTTATTTATTTTTGTGTTTGTTTGTTCTTTTCTTTCTTGTCTTGTTGGGCTTAGTTTTAACATTTTTAAGCATTATTTTCTTGTATTTCTTCCTTTTTTATTCATTCTTTTCTAAATTGATTATGTAAATAGGTAAAGGGACGTAGCGTTTTGACACAGAATACGAACGTGATGGTGAGTAGGGTGGAGACGAAGCTCCTATTTATTCCAGTGTTCTTCATCCTGCTCAGAATATGGAGTTTCTTGTATGTGGTTTTGAGCCTTGAAGCTGGTGTCCATTTCAAATGCTCTGTGAGCGCCTTCTTCATATTTGCAAGTGTGAGTATCATGTGGTCATCACTGGGTGGGGCAGATAGTGGGTGGGGCAGATAGTGTAAGTTGTATTTATTTTTATTAATTCATTTTTCCCCAGAGTGTCAGTCTGTTCTCGACCAGTGAATTAATGTTTCTATTTTGTAGAGCATAAGTAACTACATGTTGTTGTTGTTTCTACATGTTGTTGTTGATTCTACATGTTGTTGTTGTTTGTAGTTATTGTTGTTGTTTTTCTATTTAAATAATTCTTTCATAATTAATAATTTCTTATAGGGTATAGGTGATTCTGGCCAAGGCTTCACCAATGCCATCTTGTTCGTGTTTGCAACTCCGAAAGTCCGCAACTATTTCCTCCGCATCCTCACCTGCCACACCTTACCCAAGCCGCTGCTGAATGGGGAGAGCGACTCTTCTTGGCGCCATGGGCGCAGGTCAGACTACAGCAGTTTTGCGTCTTCTGAAAAGAAAGAATATTCTGGAGAGTTGAATGACTCCATGGACAAAGTACCACGGAGTTTATTGTTGAACAACTGATTCAAATTGAAGGCTAAATGACCAATTCCCCATTTGTATATTGTCATGACCTCATCCATACCATATATCATAGAGAAGGTGGCACCTCATTATTATTTTTATTTTATTTAATAGTCTTCGCACAAAAATCAATTTTTTTATGGCCCTAATAATTTACCGGCACTGTTTTGCTGCGCCTTGAGACTGATTTATTAGGTAAAGGGTCTAGCTTATGGGCGTGGTTACAGTTCTTGTAAGAAAACAGTGAGTAATGTCTAGTCTTACTCCCTTGTCGAGGCTGTTGAAGCCAAATGCTGCCCTTACCCTTGCCTTCGTTAGTTTCCTCGTCTATTGCGCGCGTCCCTCGCTCCTCCAGAGCGGCAGCGGGGCCCCCATGATGAATGAGCAGAATCTGTCTTGCCCTCTGAACGCTTCTTGTGACGACCTTCCAGCTTATTGCTGGGATTGTGACTTTGACGAGAGATGCACGTATGGGAGTCCTTCTACTGTCAGCTGTGTGTCCAGGGTGAATTGCGAGGTAAGTGGACTTGTGTGTGAGAGGGCACAGTCGCACTATGTGATGGGGTCGAGGTCTAGCTTCATGATAGATAGTCCAGTCCTGTGTGTAATCCATTGCATTTCCCCCCCATGACTCAATGAAATTTAGAAGAGCTGAAGTGAATTGAATATGCTAGGAGTCTCTTGAGCCTTTGTAAATTGTTGATTGCACACACCTGGACGATTGTGTACCTGATTGTGTTTCTCTTACATTTCTTCTTGATCTCTTGCCGGGTTTGGAGAACTGACGGGAACAGTAACCAGGGTTTCGTAGAGGGGGGGGGAAGAAGGAGGAAAAATTTGGGATTTCCCACCCCAAGCGAGGGTCCACCCCCCCCCCCCTTCCCCATTATAATGCCACAAAAAAGTGACCATTGCAGTAACATTAGAGCATGATCCAGTCATTATTCTGCTTTTATTTGTCTTATATTTCAGTAAAATTAAACCTTCAGTGGCAATTCTTTAGTCATGTCAAGTTCTGTGTCTGTTAGCTGATATCGTAAAATTTTTAAAATCTCTCAATTGTAGCTAATTGAAAGCACAATATCACTTAGTTAGAATGTCTAAAAAAAATCCACTTAAGGAGGCAGAACTCTTCAGTTCTTCTAGGGCACCTTTTCCATTTCTTGAAGATTTTTTTTTTTTTTTTTTTTTTTTAATAGCACACTTTGGCAAACTCTTCTCTTATGCTTAGTTTTGGTTAGTTTTTTTTTGGTTGTTGTTGTTGATTTTTTTGGTTGTTTTTTTGCCAACAATCAAAAGTAACTCAGTTTTTTTATACTTGAAATCTCTCTTCCCCCCCCCCCCCCCCCCCTAGAATCCTGTATGAAACCCTGGTAACCATTTTGTGCAATCAGCAATATACTAAAACGGCATCTGAACTGTAAATTATAACATTAGAGCTTAGTTTAAAGATGATAAAAAAAGAACTCTTAATTGAAAACCCTAACGAGTCACATTGACACCTTATGAGAGCCTGTGTGTGTGTGCGTTTGCATGTCCATTCTTGTGTGTTTGTTGTTGTTTTTTGTTTTGTTTTGTTGTTGTTTTTTGTTTTTTGTTTTTTTTTTGTTGTTGTTGTTGTTTTCCTGCTTGTGTGGCAGACCATCTTAAATTCTCTTGTATCATCTGCCTTATCCACAGGGTGACGATACTGTCAATCGTACCTTCACCTGCCAGTACTGCTACCAGTTGCCTGAAGAGGAGAGATGCTGCGAGTTGGATAGCTCATGCAATGTCAGATCGAGCCCAACTTCTCGGTTCTCTGTCGTTAATTGCACTGCAAACAACTCTGTCCTATGCTTACGTGAGTTTGTGTATTCTTTTTATTTATTTATTTTTTGCCAAGACCCTATACTACGTAAAGCAGACTAAGAGCTTTGTCATTTGAAACCCTTTACCAAAACACATACAGTACATATATTTAATAGCATGTGAAGCTTTCAATAAAACCTGCAGGTTAACTACATTTGTATCCCTTCTTCCTTTGAAACCCTTTACCAAAACACTTGCATTCAAAGCTCTTCCTATTCTCATCTCAATTATATGTTGTTTTCCTCATTTGCAGCTCATTCTGTTTTGATAATAAGTTTTTATAATAATTATTATGTCTTCCTTCAGCTCCAAGAACATTCCGGATGAAGGTGCCTTGTACACGGACCTCTGGGTTTCGCTGGAGCACTGCATTCTTACTGAGCTTCACTCTCGGAGGATTTGGGATTGACCGCTTCTACTTGGGCCACATTGGAAGCGGCTGCGGCAAACTGTTGACATTTGGGGGGTTAGGGGTGTGGTCTATCATGGACGTCATTCTAGTAGGCACGGGCTATGTGGGTCCACACGATGGTTCAGCCTACGTCTACTAATTATTTACTGTAATATGATGATTTCAACTTTTTTCCTTTTCGTATCAAATTGCAACGCAAAATATTCAATTTATTTTTTAACCACATGAACTTTTTACAATCTTGAATTAATTAACAGTGAGGTTACTTTTGCATAAGGGGTACTAACTAGTCGGCTTATCTTGCTCATTTTCCCCCTTCTTTTTGAAAGCCGTGCATTGTGCCCAATTAACATTAATTAATAGCTAATGTTTCCAAAATGAAACCACTCCAGTACAAGAAGGGAAACCGTGACACTATAACTGTCTTGAAGTCGTTGGTTGTCATAGCTCAGTGACTAAAGCCAGGGGTCCTGGATTCAATTCCCCCCGGTGGCAACTAAGTTTTTTTTTCCCTTCACATGTTGCCTTTGCTTTTCTTTATACCCCTGTGAGGAAGTTTCAATCTAGTATCTCGATTTCTCCTAGTTCATATTAACGATTGACAATACATACTTCAATGGCCCACACTTTTAAATACGGAACTGTTTGTTTCTTTTGGTAATCATCAATAGTGAACAGAATGGTTTGAGAAGTAAATCTACCAAAATAGTCCATGTATGGTATTACATTACTGGTGAAAAATGAAAAGATCAGAAGGGGGAGGGCGAATGCAGCTTACATGCCAAAGTGAGAGAGAGAATTGACGTGAAATGCTATTAGATAAAGGGCACAAAAATAAACGGGTACTAGAAATTATCTGCAATCAAGATGGGAAATGCAGATGCAAAGTTAATACATGCACAAAAAAATAGACGGGGGAAAAAAATAATCTATTGCACAGATGGGCCCAGCCTAGAAAAGAGCTGAGAACAGAGAGATTGGTATTGATTAGCATCTCCTGCAATGAATGAAGTCTGAACGGTGTTGGTGATGTGGATCTGGAAATGTACGCCTGGGTGCTGGACGGAGATAATGTTGTTCTGGTGCACGTACGAGATGCCAGAATGATCCAAGAGCGAGGAGATCTGAGAGATCAATAGATCGCCAGCGGAAACCTTCTGCATCTGCTGGGCGCAAGAGATGGGCTGAATAGCCGTGGCGGCAGAAACGGTGGTTGGGAAGGCTGCCTGTACAATGCGGTAGTTGTTGCTGGAGGAATACGGGGAAGACTGTTCAGAATTCATAATATGATGAAGTGTTTGCTGGTGCTGATAGAGCTGCTGCTGCTGCTGCTGTAATTGATGAGGATGAGGAACTGAGGTCATTTCATTACTAATAGTGACTGGTGACTTGAGCATGCCCAGTAGAGTGCTGCTGTTGCCGTTCATAGTGGGAACCTGGGCGCCGTTGGTGATGGAAGAAGGGGCGGAGCTGCTGGCAGCAGGCGGAGCTACCGATGGCTGAGCTAGCAAGTGATGCAGACCACCGTTGACCTGTGGCACTGAACCCTGAACATCAGCAGCAGACTTCTTGTTCCCACTCTCACCGCTGCCTTCTTCCGCATTGAGATCGCCAGTTTTTATGAACGAGAACACCATCTGCGGAGATACCGGAGATTTGAGGGCGTTGAAACCGGTTCTACGCTGCCTGCCCTCTTCAGGCGTGGTTGATCTCGACAAGTAGCCCTGAAAACTCCCATTAGACCCCATGTTAGGAGAAAGCCCGCCTCCTCCTTCTCCCAGCCTGCTCTGGAGATTGGGCGGCTCGTCTACCACACTTGATTGAATGACCGTGGGCGGGTGGATGTTTGTGGGTGTGGTCAATTCCTCGGTGGTGTCCTCGGCAATGGCGTCCATCTGGTCGTGGTTGGGGCTCCTCCTGCCAACTATCGTCAGGGAACTGGTAGGGCTGGAGTTGAACATGCCACTCCCCTTATTCGTGGGTGAAGTTTCCCGACTAGATCTTGTTGATTGAATATTGACGGGAAAGGAGGGCATCTGTTTGCTCGGGTACAAATCTCCTAAAGTATACCTACAGCACAACACGGATAAAACAGAAAGTAGTGTTAAGTCATGAATAACGCTAACAGTGTAAACATGGGCTTATACAAGCTATAGATGAAATGTCCACTTTAAAAATACAACTAAGAAACATATGATAAAGATGACAATAACAACATTGTTTACCTCTGAGGTCGTGAGTGTTTGGGAAGGGTCGTCGGGTCCTGCAGAGACATCTTCCTAGACCCTCTGCCAGCATTGTTGAGAGTCGGGGGTAGCGAGGACGCAGCCGTCATGTGTGCGAACAGTGAGCTAGAACTGGTCAGGCCTTCCGTCTGAGGCGACGAAATGGGCTGGGCTGGAGGGGAGGGGCACAGCAGCTGGGCGATCAACCCATTGGTCATCGAGCTCTTGCGGCTAGAAGAATTGCTGGAGCTGGACTCGCTACTGATCTGGTGAACGTAGCCTCTGTCTCGCGTCAAGATGGCCGATATACTTGTCTCGAAGTCACCGCCAACCTGCTGCGGCAGCTGGGCTTGCGGTTGCTGCGTGGGCACGACGACCATGGTAGCGTCCGGGTGCTGGATGTGCAGCTTCTGCAACTGGTCTTGGATCTCGTCTGGCTGCAAATCTTGGAAAGGCTGGAGCTGGGAGCGAAGGTCAGGAGTTGCAGGGGCACTGGGTTGGGACAGGGAGTGGTTGGAGTGCAGCTGGTTCCATCCCAATGGAGTCACCTTACCAGCTTGATCAGCCTACAAATAAATAATAATAATATCTGGTCATTTTTCTACCTCTGCTTTTCCAAGTAGATTAAAAGCCAACTTAGTAAAAACAAAATAAGGTTTCCAGAAATGCTGACTAAGACTTATTCCCTCTACATCAGAATTATGTTGCTAATTTTAACAACTACAATAATAACAATATTAGGCTAGTTCAATAATTTCAATAGTAAAATTAATCATAATAATAATAGCCTAGGGCAAGCTATAATAATAACAATAATAATAACAATAATAATAACAATATTAACAGTATAAATATAACAACAACAAAAACAATACTGTACAATATTTCATTTTAAGAATCTGTTCCATATTTAGTCAATACACTCCTTTACTTTCAGCCTCACAAAAATCACTTCTCCAAAAAACCCGCCCACATTAGCTAATTAGCACATACTTGCTGGAGCCACTCCTTTCTGTTTGGCAGCATCCCATATGCCTTCTTCTCCAGCTGCTCCATGAGCAACATCTTCACGCTGCTAGTGGAGCTCATGTTGCTGTCTGACTTCTTGATGTTAGAATTGCTCTTGATCTCTGGCAAGTACTTCTTCTCTATATAGTGCCGATAACTTTGCACGTAAGGACCTCCGTCCGAGATCCTCCGCCCCATTCGATGCCCCCTGCTGTGTGCCACGGATGGGTGGAGGTGAGGCCGAATGGGACCGCCCACACTGTTCTGGGAGGAGTCTAGATTGGCATGAATACCAGACGATCCCATGGCTCCACGGCTATTCTGCCATGCGATCTTCAAACCGTTTTTCCCTCCGCCGATGCTGCCGGGGTCGATAGGGTTGTCACGACTACCAAAACCGTTGATGATCGTGTTGGCTGCCAGCTCATTCCCCTGGAGTCTGCAACATGCGGGCAAAATAAATCTCAATAATCGCCCGTGAATCCCAGGTCTCTCCCCTCCCCCAACAACAACAACAACAACAATCATCATACTCTAATTAACAAGCACCTTATGACACACCCACAACAATACATCTCTGCATTGACAAGGCCCCGCTTAACTTGGTGTGCCTGGCTTTGTATCCTTCAACTAGGATAATATTAGAGGGAGAGGTAACTTATTACTAAAGTAATTATTGGTCTCATTAACACATGGTACCAGCATTATTAAATAGAGGCCTAAAATTGGTACAATGACCCTTTACCAAATAGAGCTTAACAGCATACCAGAGTCTATAAATAAGAATGGGAAATATAAGTGCATTGAACCTTGATGGTTGCCTAGGAACAACACTGCCACTCAAGTGTAGTAAATAAATGTAAATTGAGGAATCAGAGGATGCAAGGAACACTAACCCTATGGCTACGTACCCAAACACTAACCCTATGGCTACGTACCCAAACAAACTCTGCACCTAGAAAAGGAAGGGAAAAAATCCCATATACAGCTGATCATTGATGGAACAGCTGATAAACCAGTGGGTAATGGTCATCAACCTCGGTACTAATTATTAAGTGGCAAAGCTGGTCAAAATTGAAGCTGCATGAGACGAAATGAATAAACCTCTCTAATAAATCTCAAACTATCTAAGGCACCCCTATCCATGCATCGACACACAAAACTAAACATAACACCAACAACAGAAGGAAAAAAGCTAAGAGCAGGTGCATGCATGTGGTAATGTTTAAATACAAAAATGCACACATGAACCCACAAACAAGCTAACAGCCGTGCCAAAGTGCACATACATGCAGAGGAGTCCAGACAATGTGGGAATTAGGAACAAACCCCACAAAATGTCGCCCAAATTGAAGCCAATTATATGCCATTACATGGAGGAGCTAGAATTGCAGGTGGCTTCCAAAACATGTGTGTGAGGGAGAGAGAGAGAGAGAGAGAAAGGGAGTCAGATGCCAGGGTTTTAAGTTCACATCCACATAGAAACATTACAGCTGCACCCGTGAGCTAGCAGCACACGAGCAAACATGTATCCATACATGTACATACATGCCAGGGAGACAACACACAAACACACAAACACACACATACGGATCGATCAAGAATTCACACAGAGAAAAACCTCTCCAATCGTCTTAGCCAAGAAATTAATCCAACCCACCACCCAGCGATCCGATCCCCACGATAAAGATACCGGCCGACTTCGGCCTCAGAGGGGGAAATCCCCCACCCACCTCCTCATGTCCTCCGCCATGAAGTTATTGTGAGCAGCTCCCAGCGTGTGCCTCCTGCCGTGGCTCAGGTATCGATCCAAGCTAGGATCTGTCTCTTGCAGGTGCCCCTCGTCCGGGTCACCTCCCCCCGCACCACCGCCATTCAATCCCGGGACTTTGGCGGCATGGTTGCCATTCAAGATCTTGGAGTCTGGGTTTTGGATGCTGATATGTGGGATCATGGGGCCCATGCCAGGCTGTGTCAGCTGTGGGTGAGGGGCCAGAGGCTTGGGTAGAGTCACTGAGAGCTGGCCTTTCTCCCACTTGCTGAGGAGCAGATTATACAAAGCTGCATCATCATTGTACAGTCTATTCTGGATCGCCTGCAAATACCAGAATATTAAAAATAATGATAATAATAATAATAAAGAATATTTATCCAATATGTACTTTATGTTAAATATCTGCATTTAACCCAATGAGGCAAAGTTTAAAACAATACACAACAAACAAAGCAAAGCCTATGGAGCTTATTAAGACAAACAACCAGTATACCAAATACATATTCTGTAAGACAGGGAATTATATATATATATATATATATATGGTCAATATGTATACAAGTTCTTCCCAGTTTGTTTCTTATTGGGACACTTGGCTTCGATCCAGCAGAACTCTGACTTATAATTCAATTGCTAGACCACGTCTTATTTTGATACAACAATCATCCAGCAAAGCAGCTACAGAATCCCAGCAAGTTCTGAGAAACTGTGACACCACTGCCACAAACAAGACCCTCGCTCTGACAAACAATACCATGACTGACTCAAACTTCAAAGCAAAGGAGGGAAATTCTCCTTGTGAGCTTTCCCTCAGAAAACAAACGTGTCTTTGATATGGTTTTAGTAATACAAATGCATCCCATGGGCATGCTCTCTCACGGCTAGAGTATTGCAGCTGACTTACGATACGATACAGCTCGGAAGTGAGAAGATGGGAATGAGAGAGGGAAGGATGAGAACGTTTGGGGATTCTTTATAAATATTGTTCCGTGAATTTGCGTGCATTTCATCAGAATCGGCAAACATTAGCTATAGTTTAGCCTGTTAATATGATAGGATCAATACCTGACCTTACAAGCAGGAAACCCTAAATCAGAAGGCAATTTGTGTACATGTCTGTCTGTGTGTGTGTGTGTGTGTGTGTGTGTGTGTGTGTGTGTGTGTGGAAAAAAAAGTTGCAAAATTATTTTAAATGCAAGTCCACAGTAAAAATCAGTTTAGAAAACAGAGAACTTCCAATGACATACTTACACACAAACCAACACCATAACATGCAAGCAACCCAGCAGTGTCAGTCCAACCATCTCAAAGAACGTCCTCTAGCGGTTCATTTAGGGGGGCAAGAGGGCGCTTGTTCCCTTTTAAGCCACGACCCTCCTGACATATTCTTGAATTTTGTAAGGAAAAAAGCAAAGTTAAAAAGTGTGATTGCAAATGCTTAAAATCATAAGTTTATTGATACTCTAATTATTGTCTTAGAGTAATTGAAGCCGAAAATTGTGAACGGTTTGAGATAGTGCAAGCTCAGTCTCGCCCTTTCTTAGATTAACTCCTAAATGAACCCTTGTCCTCTACAGGACAATCAACTAACTCTCTGTCTTGATTACTTGTCCTAGTTAGCCTCCGGAGCATTAAAAGAATCCCTCCTTTTTTCAAGAGAAACATCTCCTCACTATAAGCATCACTTGCAGCTACAACTCACTCGTTTGCAGGCATCCACGTCGCAGTTCATATTGCGTATCGCCATGAGCACATGATCGTTCCACTTCACACACTCTCCGGCCCCGACGATAGATCCCCGGCGACACTTCAGGGGCACATCCACATTACAGTTCACACCCTCCATCCACCGGTGCTTCAGAACGGCCGAGAGAGGAATGCGCTTGCTGGGGTCCAGCTGCAACATCTTGCGAATAAGTTTCTCACAATCTAACACACACACACACACACACACACTTAAATCATCACTCTCACTGAGGCTAGACACAAAATGCTCGGCTCTTTTTTCTGTTAGATCATGCCTCAAATGTATTCAGTTACCATGGCAATATGTGGACCACTCGCACGTCAGCTATCTCATTATATCACCCAATATGCCCCATAAGCTACATGAAGTGCTACAAAGAAACTGCCCAACACACACACACACACACACACACACTAAAGTCATGCCCACTTGACTATAACTACAATTTTGATTGTCATAGTAACTTTGATAAATAAATGCGACGAAACATTTAAGGAAAAAAAAAAACAACAACAAAAAACAAGGGGGATAGGGGGATAAAACAGAAACACACAAGCAATCGAAACCCCAGCAACTGGGCATGTGCAGTGGCTGTGTGCTGTGATGGGGCCAGTGGTCTCAGAGGTGCCATATTTCCACACACCTGGCAATCCAAACGTTCCTTCAGGTTTAATTGCTCAAGGAAAAGTGCACACTAATTGGACGATGACTCACAAGTTCAACACAAGAGCCAAATCAGAGCCATCTCTCACATTACACCCAACAAAGACCAGCAGGTATCCTCCCACCCGATCACTGGAGTCTGCTGCCACTCTCTCACGATACATTAGCACACTAACACGCGATAGGTCACTCCAAGGTCGCAATCACGTAAGTGTCCACCCTAGACATGTGTACCTGCTGTCTCCCCTAGCAACCAGAGGGTAGCCATACAATCACACACTTCAGTTGGAGGTCAGTGAACTGAATGTGAAGCACAAACAATAAGAAAGCAACTCAAGAAGCCAGAGCTGACATGAATACTCGAAGAAGCACATTGATTGATACTTCAACACTTCCTCCTGCAAGCTTAATAGAAGCAGGAACACTTGAGGGCAAGGAGAGACTGAAATAACGAACAGAAAGATGTCCGGGTGACTATTGGAGGGAATGCGATCACACAGCCATGCACATACACAGCAGCTGTCTCTCTTATTTATGGTACATGAAATACAATGATCCGGGTCACTAACAAAACAAAGGCTAGAGCCACTCCAACAGATCAGCAACCAGAGACTTCAGATCAATTTACAATTTCATAACTCGATGAACAGATAAACAAAACTAGATCAAATTCACTACCATTCTCCTTTCGCCAAGATTTTTAAACGTTGCTGATTCACGATATCCAAATTTTAGAACATAGAAACAGCTAAAACAAAAAGAAATAAGAAAAAAAAATTAATTAATTAATTTTTTTTAAAAGGCTGTGACAGCAAAGTCTAGAACATAGCAACCAGATTCATGCAAATGAACCAATCAGATTGCTCGTATGTGACTAGCTACGTTCAAAATACAACTTAGTATTCCACTACTATTTAAAGCTCACCTTCAGACATGTAGAATGGAATACGGAAGCGACCTGCAAGAACTCGAGCTCGCAAGTGCTGCAGATTGGAACCGTCAAACGGCAAAGCCCCACACACCATCACATAGAGCACCACACCAAGACTCTGCAAAACACACAAAGAAAGAAAGTTAACATCTGTTTGCCTCCACGTGGTTATGAAGTAGATATTCATGTGGTGGTAGAGAATATCTGTTGGATTTGCATTAGGACACGAGCAACTGCTGGCACAATAACCATAGAGACAGTGGACGCCCGACAAACAACAAGAAGCATTCTCCAGAATGATGATGATGATAATAATAATAATAATAATAATAATAATAATAATAATAATAATGATGATGATGATAATGATGACGATAATAATAATAATAATAATAAATGATGTAATAATGAATAATAATTATTATTTGATGATGATGATAATGATAATGATGATGATAATGATTATGATAATAATAATAACAATAATAATAATGATAATAATAATAATAATGATGATGATAATGATTATGATAATCACAATGATAAAGATGAACGACAAATAATCTACAGATTCTTTGCAAAATAAGTTCCCGTACCCAAACATCGGCAGGGGGTCCGCAGTACTCCTTCCCTTCAAACAGCTCCGGGGCAGCATACGGAGGACTGCCACACCATGTCTTGAGCATCTCACTCTGCGTGTAATGGTTGCTGAAGCCAAAGTCAGCCAGCTTCACGTTCATAGACTCATCAAGAAGCAAGTTCTCCGCCTAGTAATAATAATTAATAACAGACTGTACAACAACACACTCATAACAACAACAACAACACACCAAGAACAACCACACCAAGAACAACACTGACAACTACAATTACTCAGGATTCCTCATTACTAATTGTTCCTTAGCCCCCACCCCCTCCTACCCTCCCACTTGGAGACCAGATCACAAACAGAGACAAACGGACTATTCCCCGGGCATTGTCTGTCTTATACCACTATTTAAAGCCATCCCTAATATTACTGGACCTGACGAAGGGCTCCTAATCAATCTGAAACTATTGTGAAGAACAAACAAACAAACAAACAAACACACACACACAAAAAAAAAATAAAAAAATAAAAATAAAATAAAAATAAAAAAAAAAGGCTGAAAGCCTCCTTTTGTTCTGGAACAGGACAGTTAGCAAAGTTGTCTATCCTACGCCACTCCATTACAGGGTTTGAGGCTGAGCAGTTTAATTCCACTACACTGTACATCAAATACAAGTGCCTGTTGGATATGTTTATCTCGTACATTGGTTACTACATAGGATAGTATTTATACACACTAGGAACCAATTATGAATATATTCCCTTCTTTTTTTTTGTGCCTTGTTTAATCATTAATCTCACTACTAAAACACAAACAATAAATACATACACTGCGAGGACACGGAGCAATGACAACTAGCACTCCATTATATGTGCACACATGCGCGCACGCACACACACATGCATGCACACACACATGCACGCACGCACACACACACACACCATACATCACATTTCCAAGAAAAAAAGAGACCGAGAACACTGTATTGGGTCCAATGATAACTTTCAATATCTGTATCATGCCCACCTATCCACCCACTCCAAAAGCTCTGTGCGTGCACCTCACCGCAACCTTTGTCCTAAAACACACACATGCACACGCACACACACACACACACACTGTCCAGTCTCACCCCAACACAACACAGCCACTAGGAAGCAGGGGGAAAAGGGGCCAGAAGAAATTAGACTACACTTGAGAGCAATTTCTTAGATCATCCACACAAAGCCATACAGGAAGTCCTCATTAGAAGAGATGCCTGAAAATAATTGCTCTGTAATTGGAGCTACCTGGGATCCCTCCAGATTGATAGACCATATTTTCAAAGGTTCAGTCCCCTCCTGTCTGCACTCTGAAGACCACAAAACCAAATCCCAAAGAATGCTAGTTACCATCATCATCCTTCCTCACCGCCCATTGCCTGGAGTATCTCCTGCCCAGCTCAAATCAAGATGCCCCACCAGTGTTTACCAGGTAGGGGTCAAGGAGGGAGGACTCGGGGACTTGACCAAGAACCAACCAGGATGTGTTTCAATGGCCAATGAGTCCCCAACTAGGTCTAGAATAACTAGCCCCCTCCAGGCCAGATAAGTAGGCGGTTAAGGGCAATGAAGTTTATCTGCCCTCTAAGCTTATCAACCATGGGATGGTATTCTTGCAATAGCTCTGAGAAACATTAATTCAAGGACACAATCCCAACTTCACTTGCATCCTTCTTCTCTCAAACTTCACCCTTTTCCTGCCTCCCTCCCTCCCAATTATCCCTCAAGTTTCTTTCTGCCCCCAGGCTTTGGCTGCCCCAATGTTACCATCTTGTTGAACTTATTGGTGAGTGAGCGAGACTCTCAGGGGTAACACAATTGAAAATTGGGGATGTTTGTTTGTTTATATATGTTTGGACATACGGTCATTTTGTACTTTGACCTTATCGTATTTTTGTGTTAGCTCGTTGTTCGACCCCGTCCCAAACTTCACTGAACGGAATCCTTCGGTTTAGCTATCATTACCCGTATCATCCTAAAAATTGAATTGTTTACTGCTCTGAATTCTTAGTTAATAGAGTTTAAATAAAGTTTTTCTCTCCAAATTCAAACAGTTGCTGGGAGTGGTTACTATGGCATTGAATGCCTTTAACGTAATACGTATTTTAAAAACTCTACTTTTTTAGTAGCTTGAGTGTTATATGCAAGTTAAAATCAATTGTTTAACAATAGTGTAGTTTTAGGCTCACTCGCCATTTGTGCTCAAGCACACCACTAGTGTACTAGTTACTCTCACACTCAGACTGGTAAGGATGGTAAGGATGTGCTTACCTTGAGGTCTCTGTGAACGATCCCCTTGCGATGACAGTAATCCACAGCCAGAACTATCTGGCAAAACTTGGACTTGGCATCTAGTTCAGACATCCTGCCATTGGTAATCAAGAATTCTGTAATGAATGTGTGTGTGTGTGTGTGTGAGAGAGAGAGGAGATAGCAATTCAACTTCAGCTTATCAATTGTCTAATTCCAATACTTAGCTAATCATTCAGCAGAAAAATGACCACCTGCTGTTGAATCTCATTGTCCAACACCAATCACTAAGTGTAACCCCCCCCCCCCCCCCCCTCGCCCTCTCCCAGATGTTTGTCCTCCACTATATGTACCTATTTCTCCTATCAATAGAAGGATCCTGTTGTGTTTGTGTGTGAACTCAAATCATTTCATGTCCTTGTAAATTCAAATGCTAAGAACCAACTTATGAATTTATGTACAACTGATTAATTAACGAACTCCTATGCTTTAGGGACAAATTGGAACACATGTGAGCACAATCTGGTCACTTGATATGGTCATGTGACAATCACATGACAATTACCTTCAAGACATTCCAGATTAAATGACAAATGGGGGGGGGGAGGGGGAGGGGAGGGTGGCACAAGTTAAAGTTGACAATCCGCATACCACACATATCAAAGACATCACAAAGCCGTAAATACGTATGCAATTTAACAAATCCATGTAACCAGACAAAACTTCCAACTGCAAATATTTTATTTTTTTCCAACACAGACACAAATATCTTTTTTCCTTTTTAACCTTACAGTTCATCCACCCACTATCCACAAGCATGATTCTAAGAGCTTGCCAGAGCCAGAGCCAGAGTCGCACAGCAGCTGTGTACCGAACTCTCCGTCTGCCCCCCTGGTAAGATGTACTGGCTGACTCAGAACCATCAAATTCCACCTTTCACTGTCAGCACACTCACTATGGCTTCCTTCAACCTCATCTCCTGCCTGCATGTGGCTTCACTTGCTCAAAACACTTGCTAAGCAGCAAAAAAAATTGACTAATTGCATACCTTGAGGAGGGCTTTAATTTGAAAAGGAATATAATAATCATGCAAATTTAAACTTTAGGGCATTCGAGTTCCTACATAGGCTGTCCAATGATGTCGTGATTAAGGAATTGCTGCTCTGAGCATGCTCGCGGAACTAAACGGCAAGTACGAGTGATGTGAAATAGCTGCCTACCAAGTACTTCAAAATTTTTGCAACAAATTAGACCTATCAATGAACACGTAACAATACCACACATACTACCAAAGCTACAGAATAGCCAGTCATACATACACCTAGAGGACGTGCACTGACTTGATCACATGTGTGCCAGTGTGCGCTTATTGATAAACATGTGTTTGGAAAGTGTGTGACCGTGTATGTATGTACGTGTGTGGGTATGTCTGTCTGTACACTAGTGCATCCATTTATCACATCCATGATATGATACAGCAAAGGAACAAATGTTTCTACTACTCACCTACAGTAGTTCGTGCCCTCAGGAAATCTCTATTAACATGATTACTAACTGTTCTCCTTGCACCACACACACACACACACACACACACACACACACACATACCAAACTGGCTACCCAAACCAAAAACATCATTCAGTCCACAATATACTAAAAACATCAACAACAGCAAAACAACTTCTTCACAAGTCCTGACTATTGTGTCACCATTGTCGTCGTGGACAACAAAACTACTTTGCAATGGATCCTAACATTAGAGTTCCAAGTCTACCCTGACAGAATAGTAGCCCGTGCTAGTAGTATATACCTAGTGCTGACATCACAGGCACGTCCCACAGCTATTTCATCAAGGTCAGTAATAGTGCACTCCTGTTTGGCTTTGTTTGGTCTACTGTTTCTGCCAACAGCCATTTTTTCTTACCCCCAACAGGAAGCACAGGTTCATTGTTGCTTACCAAATAGTTCACCTCGACTGGCGTACTCCGTCACCATGTACAAATACCGGTCCGTCTCCATTACCTGCACAAAGACAACAGGTAAATAATTTAACAGAATGACAACAGGTAAATAATTTAACAGAATGACAACAGGTAAATAATTTAACAGAATGACAACAGGTAAATAATTTAACAGAAAGACAACAGGTAAATAATTTAACAGAATGACAACAGGTAAATAATTTAACAGAATGACAACAGGTAAATAATTTAACAGAATGACAACAGGTAAATAATTTAACAGAATGACAACAGGTAAATAATTTAACAGAATGACAACAGGTAAATAATTTAACAGAATGACAACAGGTAAATAATTTAACTTGTACCATGGCTCGTTCAAACTGTCCAATCAGATTGTTCAATTCACGGTGAATATATTTCATACCCACCTCCTAGGAGGGGAATAAGTAAACCATCCAATCAAAATTATTTGTGTGCATTAGCCATGGTACAAGATGGTTTTTAAACACATCCTCAAATAATAAAATAAAAATAAATAAAAAAAACACACACACAAAAAACAAACAAAAAAAACCCCTACTCTTTCACCCTCATGCCCTCCTTGAAACCCAACCCTTCTAGCATTTCATTTTCCGGGCATTCAAACTACGAGTCCATGCATTTGATACGCTTGAGAGAAGACAACTTACATTTGAGTGTGTTTGTCTCTCTCCCTCAATTATTATAACACTGCCACGCCTCCTCACATTCACATAAATGAAAGCGACAAAAACAGGAACTTCTTGTCACCATTATCAAACTGAGATCACAAAAACTAGAAAAGTGCTAAATACCTTCAGCATAAAAGGAAGTAAATTATTCTTCCAGCATAAACAAAATAAACCAACCAACCTTCCCTCTCATCCCACCGCAAGGTAATCCCTGGTTGTCATGGATACAAAGGTCTAACTGTCACGATTACCAAGGTCTCACCTGATACAGTTTGATGACGTGTGGATGCTCCAGCAGTTTCATTATTTCAACTTCCCTGGCTACCTTCCTAAAATTCTCGGCATCCAAGCTAGCCTTGTTGATGATTTTGATGGCCACCTAAGAAAGAAGAGGGACCTTACATACATACAATCAACCAACACAAGCAGCACCCTCCCTCTCTCTCTCTCTCTCTATTTAGCACGTCAAACATCACGTCTCATTACAGGCAGCAAGCAACTCAGACGGAAGATAAATATAATAAAAAACACAATTTTTAGTTTTCAACTTTTTAAATTAACACCTGGTATGCACTAGATGGGCAGAGATGCACCTCTTAAGATGAAGAAAGCCACAGTATTCACATTTCTCTTGCTTAACTTAAGTAAATATCTCAAGCAATTTTCCCTTTTCTCCAGGTCTGGACTTATATCAACTTTCTCAGCTAATCAAAAATCACTTGTTTGTTGAAAACTTGCAGCTTGACAAATCTAGCATTCCATTCCGTGCCATTACCAGCACTTTCTGCCAAGCTATCGGCAAGAGATGAAACCTACGCGTTTAATAATCTGAGCACATGTTTGCATGTCGTACATGCACACATACATGCACACATACATGCACACATACTGTACCTGTCACACGCTTTCCACCCACCAGTTTCACTTTAACATTATTCTATCCTTCCCGAATCGCCAGCACAACTCTGAAGCCATACTCCAACCTGCCACGCCCATTATTTGCCTGCCACGCCCACCAACTGACCTTGGCATCCGTGAGCGTGTGGGTAGCCAGTCTGACGGAAGCAAAGTTGCCCTTGCCGATTTCTCTGTCTATCTGGTAGCAACCGATCTTTGCCGGGATGGAGGGTCCCCCTCTACTGGCGGCCATGATTTCTAAGAAGGAAAAACCACAACAGAGCTGGTATTATAACAGCCAGCTAGACTGTAGCACGCCCTCTACCAGAATGACTACACCTTGCACAATGAGTGCCATACAAGTGATATATGCATCAGGAGAAGCCATGAAACTAATCGTGTGTGTGTGCGTGCGTTGGGGGGGGGGGGGGGGGGGGGGGGGGGGGGACCAGTAGCTTCACTGTTCATGATTGATATATTAAAAAAATACAAAAATAAAAAGGAAGTGAGCCCTTACTCAGCCTTAAGGTTCTACAACATACTAAATCTGTAGAAAATAGCATACGGACATTTCCTTAGAACTCTCATTTCTCCTATATTACTAGAGGTGAAATGCGAATTCAACAAATTCCTCTATTGTAAATTACAAAGGGACCTTTAGGCTAGGGAGGCTAAAACTAAATACTGACCCCCCTCCCCTCCCCCCTCACTCTAATCAATTGGTCACTGCCCACTCACCCACTCATGTGTGATGCACAGAAAACACACCACAAAGATAGTAATGAAGAGCTCTGATCTACTATTTGCTGTCAAACTAAGTAACCTTGTCCTTACAAGCTGCCAGGATTGGACATTTCTTTAGATGCCATCACACGACACTCTCTAAAGCAAACCTCTCCCCCCCCTCCCCCAAAAATTGTATTTCTTTGGTATTTAATCACCAGGCTGGTATTACCAATCACACTAATACTGGCTTTGACTAGGCCTTCCCTGCACAGTTAAAATTACAATTTTCCTTAAAATTCATTTCCCATGTAATTAGCTATATTCTTTTTCACTATGAGCATTATAACAATAACAGTATCCAGCACTGGATAGCAGAGCAAAGCAAGTGCTTCCACGGCAGAGGCTTCAGAGACCCATCTCTATGTAGGAAAGTTATTGTTGGCCACAAGCATGCACCCTCCAAGTACTTAGTGAAATTGATACGAACAACAATACACTGCCATAAGTTTCCAAAAGGCAAGCATTACACATGGTAGGACATGCTGGAAAGTTATTGTTGGTCTAAAGTGCATGCTCAAAGAAACACACGAGCTTATTGATATTAAGTCCATGGCAATTTTATAATAGGACTTTTATAAGCACGTGCACGCAAACAAGCATGCATTACAACCACAACACACACAAACTCACACACATACACACACAAACTCACACACATACACACACAAACTCACACAAACTCACACACATACACACAAAACTCACACACATACACACAAACTCACACACATACGCACAAACTCACACACATACACACACACCAACACACAAACCACACTCACTAACACACAAACTTGCATATGCTCACAAAAACATGAATACACAAATACGCGTACACTCCAAATCAAAATGTCTACTCCAGTAATGGCAGATAAAACATCATTAAAAAATAATAATAGTTCAGCACAACGGCAAAGTTTCATGGACAGATGTGAACACCAAGTAAACACTGAGTGCTGACACAGGCTTCAATAGATCATGTAAAACTGATTTTCAGGTCCGCCAAACAACCAGGAACATTAACACATACCAACTTGTGATACGACTAAAATAAAATTTAAGCTTTCAAAAGTTATATATATATATATATATTTTTTTTTTTAAACAACATTAACACATACCAGCTTGTAAAAATTGGTATCATTATAGCAAGTCAAGGCTGTAACAGAAGAACCACCACCATGACAAGCTCGAACGCGTAGTTCCTTCTCAGACTTTGCAACAAAATTAACAATAAGGCCACAAACGTCTTTAACCTTCAGCACATTCATGAACTCTCCCCCACCGAACAAGGTGATATCATCGAAAGTTCAAAGTCTTTCCCACCATAAGACATAAACAACCTAACCTTAGGTCATATGTAACATGTTCCTTCCCCTAAACTGTTTTTTAACCTCTCAAGGAAGAGAGTGGAGGGGAGGGGGGGGGGGGGGGGGGGGGGGGGGGGGGGGGGGGGGGGGGGGCAAGTTACTTTAAGACCCTCTATTTGTCTTTACCCCATCCCAGACATGGCCAGCATTAATGTGATAAATATTCAGTTTAGACCATTCCGAGCGAGGTTTACCTCAAGGAAATTATTAATAAGTAAATAAATTTAAAAAGATTCCCTTTGGCTTTCCATAAGTCCTTCAGGCAATCTTTAATTAGATTAATCAAGACACCCCAAAAAATAAAACCCTGAGGGAAACTGAAACGTGAGCGTGGCTATCCCAGCGCCCTCAGGCATAACATAAAGGAAATAGAAAAGGCAAGCAGATTGGCTGCTCCAAAACCATCCATTAATCCACAATACCTTACCTATCCTGATTCAATTCCAAGCCTGGCTCATCAACCTTTCTCAAGCCATCGTTAAAATCCTTAACTCAAGCCAAATTCACAATATCTACCCATTTTGATTTAATTCCAAGCCTGTCTCATAAACCCATCGTTAAACCCCCTTCTCAGGTCAGGATTAAAACCCTTTACAAGTCCTCATTTAAACCTTTCCAAGCCATCACTACACTTTGACAGAGGTGTGTTTTCAAGACTAAAGCCACACACACACACACACACACACACACACACACCATGGGGCAGCTACATCAGAAAATGAATGATGAGGAACACAAAAAATGCAATTTCCCATACTTGAGTTGAGAGCACCTACATGGGGTGGACGTGAATCAAAGAGAAAAGGTGGAAGGTCAAAAACCTGCCAAACTTGTTCAGGAAATGTTCCCTGACAACCAGTTCATTCACCTGGTGAAAAAATGAGTTTATCTTTTTTAGATGTGTAGGTCTTCAGTGATGATGTCAATGAAGGAGGAACATCGTAGTGAACAGGTTCGGTGTGTGCCCGCGGTTGCCATGATAACACAAGATGATGTAATGATGAACTGAATAGTTCATTGATGGTAGTCTGTAGGACTCACAACCATGGAATGTAACTAGTAATTAAGTTCAACGCACGCACACACACACACCCAGCCCACTGCAACGGAGACCCGTCATTATGTCCCACTGTCCGGCTGACAAAGTGTCAGACTGAGGACTAATTTGGTCTGTCATAGATACTCAATGGGAATAAGATACTTCCATAGACTGATATTATCAACAGTTCCTCCACCACTTCGATCAAATACTTGCTGGAGTGATCGGACATTTGTCCTGTGGCAAACAATTACGCTGATTGTCCTGAATGGGTGTGTGCGAGATAGGTCTACCAACACGAAAACTTTAGCCAGAAAGATGGAAAAGTCCACGAGTTCCGTGCAAAATAAAAATATCACGATGTCTTTCACTTCTAACACAACACATTTCAATTTGAAGATAATCTCACGAGAGAAACTACCTCGCCTACAACCACACACCCACACCATTTCACTGTACATCCCATCTACTAAATTAAAATCGAAATCATCGCCTCAACACCCACACATTGATCACCACCCACCAACCCAGTCCAGGGGAGAAACAAACAGAATTCCTCCATCCCATTCTCCAATCAGTAACTTTCTATTTCCAGCCAGACCAGACAAGCCAACCAACCAATCCACCAGTCTATGTATGCATACATGATGCAGTTACCATCCTGAAACCGCTCCACCCGTGAAGCCCAAGAGTACTCGAGAATGAAGTCTACGTAACATCCACGTCTTTTGCCCCAGTTTCAGCTGATGACTTAAGAGATGGGCTAGCACCACCAAGACGACGGTGCCATAGTCCCCGAGGCACGTTTATTTCTACAATTTCAGTGACGGCAATGTCCAAAATAAAAACAAACTTCACTCTCGCTCGCATTTATAATTTGAAGCCGTTAGTCAAAGTACAGGAACTGCAACCATGAACTGGTACAGACACAGTAATGGTTCCAGTACGAAGAGCTGCTGAAAAGATGAACTACTTGGACAGATAAAGAGTGTCCATACCATGAATCTACACAAATCACCACATGTCAAATGTAGCACTGGCATTCTACAAAGAAGTGAGGTTTATACAGAACCTCGTTCATCCAAACTATCTAACACGGACTCTTCTAATACCTGGGCAGGACACAACCTAAGATAGGGTGTTGTTTCCGGCTGAAAAAGCGTTCTATATAATACCCGTTACTATATTTGATTTCTGTGACACACACACACACACCACGAGGCAACGTTGTTAAGGTAACCACTTACTCACACATATACGTACAAAGTTCAAGATCTTGTTCGATGATAAGTCAATTACCACTGTGTGGACAGGCTTTAGACACGCGTGCTAGTATTCTACCATGTCCTTGCAAGTGTTAATACATGTTTTAAAAAACCTTTACAAACTGGCCACATCTTATGAAACTCCACCCACACCAAGCCCAACTGGGATAAAGGGTGGGAACCAAGGAGCAGTTAACTTATATTGTAAGCCAATGTTGGCTAAAAGAGCAAATGATGCAGCAGCCAGCAATGTTTATTCCCTTGATTCAAGAAATCACAAATGTCTAGAATCAGGTACAGTATAATGAATGACCTCTCATAATTCCTAATTGTTAAATCGTTTCCCTAGCACCTGCCTCTCCGACGATGACACACCCCCAAGTGACTACTACACGGCGGCTTCACGAATCCCACCGCCACGTTTAGTGAATTTCCCCCGAACCTATAAGACTAACAGTTCAGAATAACTTTATTTGAACTAGCAGTTAGGAGAAACGGAGAAAACCAACAAGGAAAAGCTGGTAGAATGTCAGTACCAGTTCCAGAGGAAGAAGCCTTAGTATACGCCTTTGCTGCTGCTTAAGGCCACAACCACACGAAACACAACCTTCACACACACACACACCATGCTACATTTAGCTCTGCACTGACGGTTCGTTGCATCTATCACTCTAGTGACACTTCCTGAGTTGAGAAAGCAGAATTAAGACCACAACACCATGTAAAGCTCGCCTTGTCAGCTTCCAACGGAGGAGAATGATCCATTAGTAAACATAAGATAGGAAGTGAAAAGAAGAAGTATGACAACGTGCATGCAACCTGTTAAAGAGGATTTTCCTTCTCTCTCTGCTTTGAAGCCTCCTCACCAGCCAATACAACTGGTCTGCACGTGCCCATGAATAAGCTGACTCAACAGAAAAATTAAAATAATTGTGGACACATTATAATGGCCTTCTTTCCCCGCTGGTAGTTTTCCCAAAAGACAAAAAAATAAATCGTGAAGCGAGGGTAAAGGATACCACTTCTAAGATTTCAAAATGTCCTTTTACACAAGTATGTATACACCAGATACTACAGCTTCAAGCAGGGTGGGATGGGGGGGGGGGGGGGGGGGGGGGGGGGGGTAAGAGAGAGGATTAATGGCTAACTAAAGGGAATTCTCTGACATAATTTTGAGGGGTTTTCTCTCCCACCTTTCTCTCGATCATTCCCTCAGCTAGTCCATATCCAAAACATTTGCCATGTAAAGACACTTGGAAATAAGGCAACATCCTCCTTGCATCATCCTGGTGGAGAAATAAACAAAACAGAACACGCCATTTGGGAATAGAAACCTTCAATTCACCTTGTTATCAAAATTTGTAAGTTCTGACAAAATTTACAAGAAACTGGGATTAAGAAGAGGTGATAGCATTCTTCTTGACATTCTCTTGCTTGCTAACCACATGATGAGCATAAACATAATCCTTGTAAGCACCCAGGCAGTTCTATAGCTAATGAGTAATGGCCGCTCGCAAGTAACAGGAAAGAACCCTGAACCAAAACAACAACAAAAAAACAAAACAAAAACAAAAAACAAAAAAAGCGGCATAACTTAACAAAATTCAAGACTTAATTAAGTCCTTATCCAAGCTATTCCTTCATTGCATAACTCATAAACATGTCGTAACTAACGAATGAACGGGTTGTCCAATCACACTCCACCACACCCCCAGCAAGAAAGCATCGCGCTGTAAGTGTACTACACAACAGTATACAATAGCCACAGCAGCAAACACAGAGCCATTGAAAGTGAAAGAATCCAAAGTGTTGTCTGTCTTCCACCCTGCAGATTCAGATGGCTCCTTGTGTGTAACAATTGCCAGCACGCTGTCTTCACAACACCAAAACAAACAGAAGCAGACAACTGATGTTGTCAGGTAGACAATATTAGCTCCCACCAGCAGCACCTGGTACATAGGTAGTCCGGGTGTCTTTCTCGACCATCTGTAAGTGAACTGAGCACGCTCAGTAATAAGGCTGTAAATGCTACTAATAACTGCAATTGCTGCCTTGAGAAAGAATACTGGAATGATAACCAATTACAGTGAAGGCCAAGTGAATAGTAACATGGGCATTATCACAAGGTATACAAAATAGTAGCACGGGCATTATCACAAGGTATACAAATAGTAGCACGGGCATTATCACAAGGTATACAAATAGTTCTCAACGTACACAAATTATTAAAAGTATGTATGTAGCACCTGCTTAGCATTAGTAGCACGAGCATTAATTTGTAGCACGGGTTAAAATAGTAGCACGGGCACGAAGCAGTACAACTGAGCATGAAATCTGGTGTGCACAAAAAGTAGCAAAAGTAGCAGATATTTTTGAGTCAAAATATAAAACATTTAACGTCACCACAAATATTTCAGGAAATAGAAATCAACTGCCACAATGACCCACGCACGGCTCCAGAAAACACACACACACACAGCTTCATTACTGCCCACGCCCACTGAACAGCCACACCCATTCCTTTCTCACACCTACTTTATTTCCATAACCTAATTCCTTTCTTGTAATCAGAAACTCTACAAATAAATCCCACTAGACAATACCCAACATGTACGTCAGAAACCACACCAGTCCAATTAAGAAATAGAGGAGGACAAAAGCCTGCATCCTTAAACAGTCCATAGAAGTGGTCAATACTCTATCTGGCGAGCCCTAGATCCGGATCCCTCAGGATGACAGACAATCTTACTCACTAGGCCAAGGGACCTTCATGATGAGACCACCTCGAACCGAGCCCGGGGCACCCCTTGAGGCCATCGGAGGCTAGAGCCACCGTATTACATGAGCTGGAGGAGCACAGATATCTGAGGTATGCTCGGAAACTCCACAAAGTCTGACACCAAGAATGGCAACTCTAGCTAACATCAAAGTCACACCTACCGGTTGCCTACAAGACTTCAGACAAAACAACCCCTCGCTCGCTCGCTCCCTCGTTCACTGGACAAGTAAACAAACAATGGCACCTGAAAAAGGACTGCCACAAACGTGCGAATAGGTCGCTGCGATGGTAACCGTTGTAACAACAAAGCCTATTATTAAATTGTCGACACAATCAACTCCACAGAGACTTGGCACAGGACGGCCGTATGAACAAAAGAATTAGCATTAAAACATTAGCACTCAAATAAGTTCTAATTCTCCCAGCATTGGAGACGACGAAAGTGCTACATTACTGCACTGAATCAAACGCCACTAAGTCGAGCAGTACGACTGATTAGATGCAGTGGTAAATCAACGATCCTGTGCAAAACGGTACTTAACCAAACTTGCTCAAGCTTCACAACCAAACAAAGTCAGTCAAAATGTGCATGTGCACCTGTAGAACTCCACAAATACATGTACTTTATAAAAGAACCACTATGACTGTCTTCTCATGAGAAAATAGTATGTATATATACTACATATATATACACACACACACACATATAATATATATATTTACCCGTGGAGATTAGGAAGCTGGGACTTTAGCCCAGTCTCTCCTGTGCCTTAAATACATACGAACAAAAAAAATTAAAAAAATAAACAGAAAACGATTTTGACAAGTATGGTCTAAAACTAAAGTTGCAGCTGCTATGCACACTGTGGCTTATAAAGATCCAACAATACCAAACCCAAATGCCTCGACTGCACTCCTAACAAGATACCTGGACCCTAAAACAAACGTATTCAGCTCCTCAGTGCACCCAACACTGCTCTCAGGAACTGCCACCGTGCGAGGGATTTCACTCCTGTTGCATGTTCAAGGAATGTGGGGTCAGCTTGTACCCAACATGTTGCTAATGCCACTACAAATTTGTCTACCCCGGGATGTAGTAAACAGCCTCACCTTTGACCCTGCTCCTTGCTACCACGGAGCAGGAGAAGCTAAACAAGAGCCGTTGAAAGGGGAAATAGAGGCCCTGAGCAAATTGTAAGACCTCTAATCATCACCCCACCTTGGACTAACGAGCTTAAGACCCCCTACTCTTATTGGATTAATTAACACCATTACCTTTCAGGAAACCGGAGAAGCTGAACAAATGTCAATGCCACGGAGATCTTAGTATCTTCAAACACACACACACAATAGAAATCACCTAAACGATACCCCACTCAACAGTTTCAAACACACCTGAATGATAAAGCCTCAAGGCAACAACTAATAAAGAATGCCATGCATCCCAATTGCTCAGCGATTACTAGTGCATTAAATATCATTGGTATAATGTGTGTGTGTATATATATGTGTTGTGTGTGTGTGTGTTAGGGCCCTCGCTCATCACAAGAAACATTAAAGCCACAAGCCTGCACACTCCCTCCCATTTCTCCCTCCCCACGGCCAACCACATGTGAGGAGACCCTAACCCCACAGAACATGTAGGATTTCACTAACAGGACACCACAAGAACTAACTTTCTCTCTGCTTCTCAAGAGAGAGAGAGATAGAGCAGTTCACACCTGCCTTTACTAAAACATAATAATCTGTTGACACCTGCCAAATGCACGGGCCACTACAATGAGTGACACAGCAGCAAACTGAAGTACGGACGCTAAAGCCTTTAAGATTTTAATCGCTTCAGTACCTGAAGTACAAAACCAAGTCATGCATCAATCCCAGTCCTGTGTTCACCAGCAATGAGCTGGAAGGGTAAAGACAAGAGCTGGAAGGGTAAAGGCGAGAACTAGAAGGGATACTACAAGCAAGGTTAGAGAAGAGGTAGCACAAGAAGAAGGCATTGCAGTAAAAGCCAGGGGTGACAGGAAGAGGAGCATCTCTCAGCGTCACACGCGGCCATGGTGACAGATAGATTTCCTGCTCGATCAACAGATAATTTTATTAAAGAGATAGCAATTGGCAACTAACTTTTAACTTGCACATAATTGATAAATTCTTACCAACACAAAACACCAAATTAAAGACTACAGTACAATTTAAATCAATCAATGGTATCTGTTAGTAACAAAGTCCACCCACCCACAATCAAATACACACTTGGGGAAAAGCCAGCATTTACCATTCATGTGCTCATCAGCTGAGCTGCAAATAAGAACCAGGTGAGATCAGATAAAGAAGGCTCCAACTATTTCTATTCCACAGTGATAACTTGCCGAATGAAATTGAAAAGTGACTCATATCAGCTGTTTATTGCCTTCCCATCTTACCAAATACTTTCATTTCTAACACCTGTGCTCACACAACATTTGTCTTCCAGAGAGAAGCACATCTACTCTACCAAACAAGAATCTATTATATACGATGTTATGCTCACGCCCTATTATTATTATTATTCTTAAATTATTACTTCAATTCTCATGTTTTTCAATTGCTTCTTTCTTCAATTAATTTCTAAGAAAACCAATCCTAAACCTGGCAGCCTTAGTGGGAAAGGTTTTGAAGTAATTAAAAATGTCACGCTTTTAAGTGGAGGTTAATTAACAAGAGAGATAAAGCTGTAACTTCATGGGACCAACACCATCTTAAAACAAAACTAGAAGGAAAAAAATCCTTTTTTAAACTGGTGTGGCCTCACATTCATGACAGCACTCTAATCAATGCACTGGAAAGCCCATGAATTCCATTAGGGATTTTGAGCAACCCAAATCATGTCACACCATCGCCAAGGTTAATGATAAACATGATAAACAATGGTCCAACCACATTCACTCGCTCACAACTGATGCCACCATCACAGCATGAGCCATGGCTCTCTCTCTCTCTCTCTCTCCACATCATCCTCCCCTGTGCTAGCCAGCCCAAGCCAGTGCACTGCCAGATACCCAGGTGCATGGCGGGCAACTGCTGTGAGCGACTCTAGCCCTAAAGACGTAGAATGTTGCTAATGTATGTAAGCACTGCGACGGGTGGAGCTCTTAGAGCAGCCATGAGCTCGAGTACAATGTGAGATATAGCTTTGTTTAGTGAATGCTTGTGGGTGCCCCGATCTCAAATCCAACTGCACGCACAAGCCAAGCCAGTGTTAGTAAACTGATCCACAAGCTCAGCCAACTATTAACTGGAGGAATGAGCCAGAAAATATATTGAATCAAAGGCTCAGGGCCCCTGACACGACCAACTGCACGGGCCAGAGGTACAGCTAACTGCACGGGCCACTGAAGTACAATCAACTGCACGGGCCACAGAAATACAATCAACTGCACGGGCCACAGAAGTACAATCAACTGCACACGGGCCACAGAAGTACAATCAACTGCACGGGCCAGGCAAACAACGGCTAAAAGTCAGTGCGACCACTAAAGGGTGATACAACACTAAAGCACTAGGCCAGTAAATTCAAAGGAATGTGGGCTTGTCAGACCATTTATATTTTGGCCACATTAAACTGCTTAGACAACTTGTATCTTCAAAAGAAAATCTATACTCCAGCACATGTGATGTCTTCGGGCTAAACCTTTGTATCATCACCACTGTAATCACTTGAACTATAAACACACTCCAGACACACTCTATTGACCTTATTGGCACACTCACATGCCCGTCACAGCTCAGATATCCCGGGAAGATGGAGGGAAGAGAGCGGGAAAACAGCAATATCACAAAGCCTTAACTTTTTAGGGGAAGGAAGGAAAATTAACAAAGGGCACTGGGTCAACTCCAACATATGTTTGAAACGTTAAATTTCCTAGAGATAATCTTAAGCTGACAAAAGGAATGCTTATTCTTGAACAGATGGTTTCACATCCACTTTCAATAAAACAGAAACACTTGCCTTACAATAAAGTGTGCCCCCATAATAAGCAGATAGCAGGTGCTGTAGAGGACACCTTAGGGCTTTCCTCATCAATAAATAAAAACATGCACAAAATCCAAAAAGTATCCCTTTTCAGGCCTTGTGTGATGTGTGCCCTAACAATTCAGTCAAGTAAAGCTGAAACTCAACAAGTTCAATTTTGTCCAGACTAAACTGCCAGAACCTTGAGATCAGCCAACTGGGATAAAGTGAGAAAAGAAGAAGACAAACTTGTGAGAAATGATGTTTGTGTGTTGCTTCATGTGGGACTGTTCTGTTTGTGGCAAGAGGCAAACATCCCTGGCCAGTCCAACAAACACACCAGGTATCAAAAAAAAAAAAAATGAATGAAGGTGCTGGAGTGATTGTCATGAGGTGTTTTAGTAAGGTATGAGCTATCTTGCAGTTTAGCATGGGAGCATAGATTGAATGCCAGATGAATGCCACTCCCAGGCACAAGATACCTATAGATACATAGATGGGTATAAAAGCATTTAATTCTTAACTCTATTTGGAATATGAAGACTGCCAAATACTCGGTTAAGACTACAACTCTCACTCCTCCCAATCAATTGTTGTTGTTGTCTTTTTGTATTATGTGGATATATCACACTGTAGTCCATCTGAACTTCTGTCTCTCACAGCCTCCTCTGGTGTAAAGTTTACAACAAATTAAAAAGCAGTTAAAAGGTCATGCATGACTTCTGTAGACCCTGACCTCACACGCTCACACGTTAGTACGACAAGGACCCATACATAAAACTTTGCCCCCCCCCCTCCCCCCTCCCATATGCTAGCATGCTTTGTAACACGCCCCAGGTGCCGAGAACTAGTCGAACTCTAGCAAAAAAAAAAAAAAACATTAGCACTTAGCCCAGACCTTGCCAAACAGATAAGACTGTGGCACTACACAGGAAACTGGATTGAATCTTTAATTTAAAAATGCAGGTGGTAAACACGCCTTGAAAGTCTACTGATAAAGACACTAATCCCTAGAATTCTTACACCCCTAATAATTAATAAGACAGAAAAAGGGATAGAAAGCACAAATAGCTTGATATTGGCTTAACACTAGAAAGAAAGAGGGATACAACAAAGGGCCACAAAATATCAACACAAAAAACACAGCTTACACAAAATATCCAATCAACGAAATAAACAGCTATGAAGCAATAAATTGAAGGTGGTAGGGAAATTTGCATCAAACTATAATTTTCATGGAACTGAACTGTATTAAGTGCAGCAGTGACAGACAGACAGACAGACTCACCTCCCAACACCTCACTCTGTGATAGTGACTTTTACAACCACTTCCAGACAAATTAGGAGCTACTCCAAAACTAACAGGTCTCTTCAGACATGACCTAGAGGAAAAGCAATTCTTGGACACTCTAGTTCACCTAATGACATTCAAACAAGAATGGAATCAGTAAATCAATACCACTCGGTCCTTCACTTCTTGGTCACCAATGTTCTCAAGTTCCAAAACTAATCAATATAAGTAGCATTAACAACACCTTTAGCCTCCCCAGAGCCCTAGAATAACTACTGCCGTCATAACTAACCTTACTTCGCAACTCAACGGTCTAGGACAGGCAGCTAAACCGAGAACTTACCTACACGGACACTTCCAGCGAGTGTGTAGAAACTCCAAGCAAAAGTAACCAGTTTTCCGCCGTAAAGTCGAGCTAAACACAGCCGTAGAGTGAGCGGAGAGGGAACGTCAGACGAGACTGTGGACGGTAAAACTAGAACTCCTTCTTATAATCACACACTCAAAGTCAAACACAACATACACACTTCTCCCACTTCTATTTTAGCTATCTATATGCTACAACTGATCCTCGCGCTGGGCTGCAAAAGTACGGGCAAAAAAAGTGTACAATAGTGACGTCATACTGTGGGCGTTGTCTTCGGTGCGTTGTGGGGTAACCTTACAAAACAATTGGTGTGAGATAAAACGTATACTGTGGTTGAAAGGTGAGTAAAAGTTTTGAATACTGCATCAAATAGGCAATTATATATTTGTACAGCTGAACATGTCCAGCAAAAAGAAAAAAAACAGTTGTAGATCAATTTCTTCTTTGGACATGTCCAAAGGGAACTGTTCCAAAGAGATAGATGAGCTCAAGCAGAATGAAATAGTTTACAAGTCAAAAATTAGAACTGTAAGTCATACTCTGGCATTGTGCCTGCTTGGGAAGCTGCATTAGTTGTTACCTTATCCAATAGATAGTGCAGTATTTGCAACAGGAATAGTTCTGTTGATTTCAAACTCTTATGTGCTACATACAATCCTGAGGCAATGAAACATCATATCTGCAGGTGATTCCAAGATATTAAGCTGAAATAATATCTTATACATGCATGTCCTATCTTTCTATTGTTATTATTATTATTTATTATTATTATTATTATTATTATTTCAATGATCCAGTCATTCTCGGCTGAAATAATTATAATAATAGCAGTTTTAACATCCAATGTTTAATTAAAACTTAACCCAATTAAACATAATTAGCTGTTACTAATAAAAACTATTATTATGATAATTATTGTTATTATTATTGTTGTTGTTGTTATTGTTATTGCTGTTATTATTATTGTTGTTGTTAATATTGTTATTATTGTTGTTGTTAGTATTGTTATTTTTGTTGTTGTTAGTATTGCTATTATTGTTGTTGTTGTTAGTATTGTTATTATTGTTGTTGTTTTTGTTAATATTGTTATTATTGTTTTTGTTAGTATTGTTGTTGTTGTTGTTGTTAATGTTGTTGTTGTTATCTGGCTATGTAATGACACTGTGTTAGAAGTATAGTTTTATTTGTGTTTCTAGCTGGAAGTGGAGGTAGAGACTTTGAGGCATAGACTAGACAGCCTACGCAAGGCAAAAAATACCACTATTGTCCGACGAGAAAGAGAGGAGATTAGAATTGCCACACCCATATTTGGAAACCGTGGTTCCCCTCAGAGCCTAAATATGAAACCACACCCACCACCACTCCCACACGGCTACAAGGAGCAAGTGGAAAAACAAATTAGAGACTTAACCACTCAGGTACAGAACTACTTGCAAGAATTAGTAATGGTGTGTAATTGCCTTTAATCTTACCTCACCTTTCTCTGCACTGTTTCCTTTGTCTGTTTGTGTGCTAGGTTGAAAGCCTGACCTCTGAACTGACCTTGGAGAAGTCACTGCACAAAGGAAGCCTGAGACTGTCGGCAGAGTCCCACCAAAAGGAACTTGAGGCATTAAGAGAAGCCCATGCCACAATGGCCGACGCTCGTGAGTCTAAGAAGCCTGAACACGACAAGTGTGAAGTAAGTTCTGACTTATAACTTTTTGTTTGAAGACAACGATTGCCAAAAGTATAAGACTTGAATGTAATATATTAGCATATATTACCTCACTATAAGACTTGAATGTAATATATTAGCATATATTACCTCACTATAAGACTTGAATGTAATATATTAGCATATATTACCTCACTATGAGCATTGCAGCTCAGTTATATAAACACTGCCTGAAGTGAAGTGACGACTTGCTTATTGATAATAGTAAATTTTCTCGTTTCAACAGCCAATATTGTTAATTAAAACTTAACCCGATGTTTCAAATTCTTTTGCTTATTAATGTTTGGGTTTTTTTTGACAATATTCAATATCTGAAAAATAATTTATCAAGACTTCTCATCACTGCCTGGAGTCCTGTTCTTATTTAAAATAGTACTTCTGTATAACATCAAAATATTTCAGTAGCAACTTTGCAGTGCTTGTTGAATTGTATTACTGGGAGTGGCATATAGCAGAACTTTTGTGAGGCAATTGTCTAGGAATGTGTATGTTTAATAACCATGGAATGTGGCACATGTCAGTTACGCATCTGATAGAACTATGGAATGTTGCATATGTCAGTCATGCATCTGATAGAACTATGGAATGTGGCATATGTCAGTCATGCATCTGATAGAACTATGGAATGTGGCATATGTCAGTCATGCATCTGATAGTATGGCTTTGCAAAGCAAGTTAGCCTTGGGCCTAAACACTCGAGTTTATGTTTATTATTACTACTGCCGAATACAAAACATAATCACTTACTATTAGATATTGGTATTCCAATAAGGAGCACTGACTATCTTCACTGTGCTGCTAAAGAAATTCACTTCAGCATGCCATACAAAGTAAAATTCATTTCCAACTTTATTTTGCTGCTAATATGACTAATGGCTTGTAACAAAACATAGAGGTGAGAATTTTAGCTATGAAAATGACTTACAGATAATTATATCACACTTCATCTATCTGTTCACTTGTAGCTTATAACTGTGAAATGTCTACAATCTGGTGTCACACTTTGACACGTAAGGCAAATTAAGTTAACATTGTAAGTAAATAAGGTGAACGTATAGATAGCTAGCTTCATCCATTCAAGTTTATCCTTCTCATTTCTTGACACGTTGAGCAAGCCACTATTTTATTGGTATAGCATTTGCTACACAATTATGTACGCACGCACATACACCGTATAAACACGCACTCATATATATTTGCTGATTAGTTCAGGAGTATTGCACATCGAGATTCAGCGATGTTTATTTTTTAGTTTATTTTTTGCTTATTATTAGCGAGCAAGACGCTATAGGAGGTAACAAAGTGAGAATGGGGGATATCTGTTTGCTTATATAATATGTGGGGGTGTACGTATGTCATTTCTGTACTTTGACACTCACATTTTTGTGTTCGCTTGGTGATCACCCCCATCACAAACTTCAATAAACAGAATCCAGCCCCTGACCTTTACCCATATCATCCAAAGAAATTGAATTTTTCACCACTCTGAATTATTTCACAGGTGCAGTTATAATTGGAAACTTATCAGAGTTCATTTTCTATTGAATTAGTGGCTGTAGTAAAGTTACTGTGCTAATTATCATACTTTATACGCCATACGCAACAGTGTTGGTCTTACTTGAAAATCCATTGTCAAACAGTCTAAAGGGAAGTCTTGTGCTGGTATGTCCACTGAGTTTGAATAAGAGTGTGTGAAAGTGTTGTGCATTTACAGCTACTGCTTGGAGAATAGCACAAAGTGTGAATGTTTAACTAACTAGTGGTGTGCTTGAGCACAAATGGTGAGCGAGCCTCCCTAGATAGGTTACATAAGATTACAATACTGTGATATTTTTTTACTTCAAACACTCCGGCGACTAAAAACGGCATATGGTAAAGGGGTTTCAATGCCATAGTAACTACTCGACGCAACAGTTTGACTTAAAAACAAAACAAAAACAACAGGCATTTTTTAGAAGTTACCGCACAGGTTTGAACCTAACCTATTAAGACATGCTTACTGCCATAGTAGCCGAAAAAGTTGTGTAAAGACAAAATCAGACAAAGACAAATAAAACATATTTATTTGTTAGTTAAATGTTTACTTTGTGCTATTCTTTAGCTAAACAGTAGCTGTAACACACAACACTTTCACACACACTTGTTCACTGGACATACTAACACAAGACTTACCTTCATGCTTAGACTATTGGACAATGGATATTCAGGTAAGGAACACTATGGTTGCGTAGGGCATGTAACTATGACAAATAGCGCATAAACTTACCACCGTCACCAATTCAAATTAAAAAATGAACTTTGGTAAGTTTGTAACTTTTGCACCCGCAAAAGAATTCAAAGTAGTAAACCATTCAATTTCTTTGAATCATATGGGTAAAGATCGATAAATCAAAGTATTCGGGACAGGATCGACCTCCTAGTAGACACAAAAATGCGACGGTCAAAGTACAAAATGACATACATACATCCAAACATATATATATAGATATATATAATATAAACTAGTGGTGTGCTTGAGCACAAATGGCGAGCGAGCTTTAAACTACACTGTTGTTACTCAAACTACTAAAATAAAGTTGAGTTGCTAAATTACTAATATACGGTAAAGGGGATTCAATGCCATAGTAACCACTCCCCTCAACTGTTTGAATTGAAAAAGAAGTAACAAAATCAAGTCACGTTATTTAAAATTTTCTTTGTGATATTCTTAATAGTAGTTGTAACGCACAATACTTTCACATAACTGAACATACCTACGCAAGACTTACCTTCGTGGTTCGTCTAGTGGACAATGAATTGTCAAGTAAATGCTGTTGAGTAGTGCTACAACTGTGACAAATAGTGTATTAACTTACCACCGCCACTAACTCGAATAGAAATGGAGCTCCCAGCACCCGCAAAACAATTCAAAGCGGTAAACAATTCAATTTCTAAGGTGATACGGGTAATGGTCGCTAAACCAGAGGATTCTGTTTAGTGAAGTTTGGGACGGGGTCGAACGCCGAGCGAACACAAAAATACGGAGGGTCAAAGTACAAAATGACATACATACGTCCAAACATATATATAAATAAATAAATAAACAAACATCCCCGATTTTTTCATTTTTACCCCTGTAAGTGTCTCGCTCGCTACGCTCGCTCGCCAAACAAACATCCCCAATTTTCAATTATGTTACCCGTGTAAGTGTCTCGCTCAACCAACAAATGAATATATTAGCTGCCCACAGCTTTTTTGGCTACTACGGCAGTAAGCATGTCTTTAAATATAGAGTTAGGTTCAAACCTGTGTGGTAATTCCATAGACATTCCTATTATTTTTGTTTTTTTTGTTTTTTTGTCTTAATGTTTTTAGTACCTATGTGTAGTGTTAGAAGTTAAAACTAATCATTATAACAATACTGTAATTTTAAAGTAGCCTAACCAGGGAGGCTCGCTCGTCATTTGTGCTCAAGCACAGCACTAGTTTATATGGTACATGCAACCCTATTCTTCACTCTTGCCTCAAATTGCTGAAGTTAGGTAAATCATTCCCTTGCTGTGCGTGGTGAGGTGGGATACATGGAGTGGATCAATTCAACTGCTTTTAATTGCTTTTTAAATGGCAAGTGCACTTTAACTTCATTGTGCTGCTAAATTTCAAGTGCTCAACACTACTTACACTTAAATTTAAGACTACTTAACTAATTTATGCTTAGAGGTGTAGCTCAAGCTCTCTTTAGTTTAGAATTTATCTAGGGATAAAAATTAAGAAAAACAAAAATGAGAATGTATTATTTATAATTTTTTTAAGCTGAGCTTCAATCTTGGCACACCACCAGTTGGATTACAACACTAGGCACTGGAGTTGTGGCTAACCTGCCACTTCAGGACATATTAGGAAACCATTTCCCCGTTTAGAATGTGTGAATTCCAACAGCAAAACGTCTCTGGCATTTTCTCACAGTTGTGAATTTCAACAAGCTCAGAAATTAAAATTGTTTTTCTAGAGCACTAAAGTGTCTGTTGGTTTAATTTAGTGTGATTTATCACGCCTTGGTACAAATGGAATGTGTCTCTTGAAATGCCCCAAGCCATTGGGAATATATCTGTATGCTGTCTAGTACAAGTTAAAAATACTTATTTATTTATATTTAAACCTCCCTGCACATTGCGTGGTAATTATCAAATATGAAGTCATATATAAGCACTGCAACTGGTTGTTCATTATTCTGTATTACGAGGTCAATTCTCACTACAATAAGGTCGTTCACCTCCCTTATTAATAGGTGCTATGGAACTTCAAAGAAACACAGCTTGTGTGAAGGGAAAAAATAACAGTTTCAGGGTATACGAATCTCAAGTGAAATTTCAGTGTGGTTGTTGTTTCCATGAAATTGATGGGTGCAAAAGGTCATAATCATCATTGATTGGAGGGGGTGGGGGGGAGGGCAAACCATTTTGCAGAAGGGGGCATAACACCCCTAAGTAAGAAGGCCTTAAAAAGTAAAATAGGATAGGCAGATACCATAACACAGTTGGCAACAATAAAGTAAAATATTATTATTATTATTATTATTATTATTATTATCATCATCATCATCACAACAATAGCAAATTTTCTCATTTTAACAGCCAATATTGTTAATTAAAACTTAACCCGACGTTTTCAACTTCTTGCCAAAATAATTAACAATATTGGCTGTTGAAACGAAAAAATGTGCTATTATTTCAGCCGAGAATGACTAAATCATTATCAACATTATTATTATGATTACTACTACCACTACTATTATTACTACCACTACTACTATTATTACTACTACCACCACTACTACTATTATTACTACTACTGTCACTACTATTGTCCTTCCCTTTGCAATATCTGTTAGTTCTATGTGTCATGTGTTTATGTTTCAAAACTATTCATCTTGGAGTTGAAAGTAAAACGAGTACAAATAATATATTACTTACAATAAAATATTAATAGCTTTGTTGTGTGTGTGGGTGTGTCCAGCAAGTGTCCATGACATGCAGTGATTGTGAGCGTGCCCAAGGCGAGTTGAACAAGCTGCAGATTGACTACAGCTCCCTGGCGCAGCACATGGAGGCAGTCCTGTCCACCAACGAGGCTCTGCGCAAGTCCTCCCTGTTGCTGCAGGAGAGGTCGGCTGCCCTGCTGGAAGAGCTCTCCATCAAGGAGGCAGAATGGTCGCTCAGGGAAGAGAAGCTTCAGGCAGCAGTGAGTGAGCACACTTGAATAGACTTTTCCTCTCTCTGCCTATTGAGTTTATGATTCTTTTAGCATCTGCCTTTCCCTTGCTTTTCTGCAAGATTAATTGGTATTTGGCAGGCAACTGAGAATCCTCTCAGGATTCATTACAGTGTAGAAAACAGGAGCAGTTGGAAGAGAGTTTCCTGGTATCCCTGTAAAGTTCTTACAACTCAAGAATAATGCATGCACACTTGCCAGCTTTCTTTCCCCCTCATATTTGTCTAAATGATGTGCACCGTGTTGCAGTTACGGGAACAGTGGGGCCAACGCTACCATGAGTGGATTGCGAAGGCAGAGAAGAAAATGGCAGAGCTACAGGAAGTCAATACTTATCTGTAAGTGACAACTACTACTACTACAATTGACTACGTTTTAATGGGTTAAAAATAAAAATAAGTCTGGTGTCAGTAATAGCCTTAGGCCAACATGCCACAGGCACTCGGGCTAAAGCCAGAGCCACAACTTCCAACCTTCCACTTCTGTTTTCAGTGATAATTCATGGGCTTTCTTTGTTTTTCCCCACTCATAAATTCATACTTTATTTCCTTTGATACCAAATTGCAGGCAACAAACTATAAAGAAGATGTAACATCAAATCAAGAACTCAAACAGATCAGCACTGGAATCACCAGAGAAGGCAACGCTCCTCCTCATCAGACAGTCACTGTCAGTCAACACACAGCAATTCTCTCTCACTCACTGAAACTACTCGGGTTTAATTATTCAGTTTCTCCTTTTGTATTATGCACTGTCTATCCAACTAATTAATTAACTGAAATCCTGATGGTCTAGCGAAGATTCCATAACAGAAAATACAGCCAATAAAATGTATGCACCCTGTGTGTGTGTGTACAATGTTTAAGGTATAATATCATTCTATGACTGCAGACTGTGATTAGCTAATAGTAATTTTCATTTTTGTATGAATAATTCAATACCCATTTATTATGAAATGAATAGAGCCTCAGATTCACCAGCAATAGTGAAACCTACTTCATCCAGTAGTATAGACCAGAATGGAACATAATCAATATGTCTTCTGCTAGATCACATGACCTATTCAGCCATAATCTCTGTCTTTCACAACTGACGTTCTCCTACTCTTAGATAAATTACTTTAGGAACGGTATTAAAATTAATTGAAGCAAAAACATGCCGGATGAAGATGGTAATGGCTGATCAATTGTACAGTCTTGTCAGAGTGGCCAAAAATGAAAATTAAATAATAAATAATAATAAGAAAAGTGATGCTGTTAAATCAAGTACTCCTGTGTCCTGAACCTATAGCACTCCTAGTTGACACAAATGAAGCGCCCTCTTCTAGTTCTTCAGTTTCTTTCTTTCTGCTGCTTCTTCAGAGACTGCACCTGATTGTCAATTGCCCGACCCGTCTCTTCCATATCACCGATGTGCTGCAGGAGTTCTGTCTTGGTTGCAGTGAGAGATAATTCAAGCTAGGATAATAAAAAGGGAATGAATGAACAAGAAAAAATGAATGGATGAATGAATGAATGAAAATGAACAATTCCACACATGAACATTGAGTTTTAAATAGAAAAATAGCTCACAAATAAACAATTTCAATAAATTGGCATTAAACAATGATATTGTTTAATTCAGTAGCACTTTAACTGGTACTTTGTAAACTTGTTAGTGCACAGACATGCTCTCTTGAAGGCTTTTCTCCAAAACACGAAGAGTACAATGCAAGTGAGAGGATATGCATGTGTGCCCAAGCAAAGTACTCTAGATAAAGATCACCAGACAATCTTACCTTCTCCAGTCTCTTCAACATGGTAGTGATCTTGTCTCTATATCTCGTGGTCTGCTTCCATCTGAGGGTCAACTGGTGATACAGCAACTGGTGCCACTCTTCCTCCGAGTCAGGCCACTCCCCTTCTGGGAAGGGCCATGTTTCTTCCATGTCTTCAAGCCACAGGTTCTTCAATATAGCATTAATACGATCGGTTCTGACCACAAACACACACACACAAACATAATAAACTAGCATAGCTTTAATTAAAACAAAATTGATTAAAGGGAATTAAGTATTAAAAAAAAAAAAAAAAAAGGATTTAGAATGAGTCTGTAAGCATTTAATGGTGCATAGCCAGCCAGATTGTGTCTAGAAAACCACGTATTTTACCTTATGTGTGCACTACACTCTTTCACGTAATAAGTAACCAAGTTCTTCTAAAGTCAATCCATTTACAATAAACAATTTGGTTTTCCTATGTCCAGAACATCAGTCCCAGCCCAGCTATTCTTAACTCCATAAATTAATACACATGATGGGGTTTCTATTGGTGGTATGGTATGGTCTAGTATTCTACTCTTAGTTTTATGATGAGGAAAGAGAGACCATCACTATTATATTCTGTAGCAACATATAACAATAAGCAGTCAATATACAACGCAAATAGAGCTGCACCAATAATATACCGGTCTAAAGACAAAATAGTAGCTTGTAAGGTATGCAGAGAACAGGTTTCCAGGGGCAGGGCAAGTAAAAAAAATTCAATACTAACAACCTGGTCTACCATTCAAAGAAGCACAATAAGTTCGCTGTCTATAATACCAGTGTTAAGCATCTAGCTGCTGTACCACCAAATAGTTCTCAGAGACACAATGCGCCAGCTAGCTCCTGAGGGAGCAGAAGTCCTAATTTTATATAGACCTAAAACTATTACATAATCTATTCATCAATAATTTCTGTACCTTAATGTTTCCAATTAGATAAAAATTAAATAGTCCAAGTACCTATTGGTATCGGCCTTGATTCTGGATAGAATATAGGCTGTAGGTTGCATCCTCTGTAGGAACAACTCCAAAAGAGTACACAAGTGGACAAGTGGGTATTGATTGCACATGTGATTAATATTATCGAGTCTCTCTACGGTTTCAAAGATGAGTATGATAGCAGAGCAGAGTAGCTCAAAACAACAATAAGTTGAGGAAAAAGATCACATTGGAGTTATTGGATCTGAACTTTAAGTATGGGCACTCTTGAACAGAGCTCTTCCAAATATAAATACCACTGTCCCACCCGATGACAGAGAGAGAGAAGCTCAAGCAACAATTAATAGAGAGATTGAATCAGTGCAGAAAGAACTTATCACAGTTAGTGATCAGAACTTTAAATATACATCAAGGGAATGCTGTCCACCCCCCCCCCCCCCCCAATGCAATTAATAGAAAGATTGAATCATGTAGAAAGATCACCTTGAAGTTATTGGATCAGGATTTCAAAAATATATACTAAAGGGCACTCTTGAATAGAAAGTGCTTTAAAATATCAATAATGTTGTCTTCTTGCTCATGCAAATAGACCACACTCATGCTAATAGCTCACACTTCCATTGCATCCCAGCTGCTATTCAGAGTCATCTTACTGGGTTTGACTGAATGCCTAATGACTTCAGACTAGTCCGAGATATCGTAGTCCATAATACAAACATACCTGCTAACTACATCAACTCCTCCAGATTATCACTTCTGATGTTTATACCTAATTAATCCTAAAATTTCTCTGCCTAAAGTGCTACACTGGGTTTAGGCCAATAAGCTTTGAAAGCATTTGATTGCTAAGTGTCTTTGATCTGCCACCTTTTTCTATTCTCCTGTGAAAAAAAGGAAGTAATAATTTAGGTCTCGAAGGAGTTGCCTAGCACAACAGGCACCTCTCTAAATTTATGTGGTAGCTTAATTAAACAACGCTCCATATACTATGAACCCCAAAAAGGAGGAAAAAGACACTCTCTGTAAAAAAAATTAAAATAAATAAATAAAAAAAGAGGGGGGGGGGGGAGAAGAGGGAAAAAAAAAAAAAAAAAGAAACAAAAAAAATAAAATAAAATAAAATAAAAAAAAAAAGAGAGAGAAAAAAATGAGGAAAAATAAATAAAAATAAAAAAAGAGAGGGGAAAAAAATGAGGAAAAAAAAATTAATTAAAAAAAAAAACTACTCCCCGACCGGGAATCGAACCCGGGTCTTCCGCGTGACAGGCGGAGATACTGACCACTATACTATCGAGGACTCGATACACTGGCGGTTACAATCAGCTAGTCAATTCCACTTAGCTTGCATATACTTGAGGTAGGCAGACGGAGTTTACGATCAGGGTTCTATTTAAGGGGAAAGAAGTTGTTGTTTTTTCCAGCTTTCTCCATTTGCATATTGTGTGCAATAATAATGTTGAGGCTGAATCATTAGCCCTTAAAACATAATTGAACTAGATCTGGTAAGGCTAAAACCAAATACAATCAAGAGAACTTAATTAAATCATCACAAAGTTGTTTGCCCATGGGCAGTGAACTTTTGAAAATGTGTTTGTCCTTTTTAACCCAGAAGAAGTTGAGGTAGCAAACTTGTTTACTAGGACTTGCTGATTGGGTTTATTATCACCTGTAACAGAGCAAACAGCCAATAACATATCCAACAACTAAACCTGCAGCCATGGTACTTTCCAACTTTTAATATCCCACTGTGAAGAGACAATATAGGAGTGCACCTGGTTGAGAAGTCTTATATATGATTTGGAGAACAGTGGGGGCAAAACAGCTGCTTTTGCAGGAGCAAAACAGCTTCTTTTGCAGTGTGGTTTGTGCCAGCAATGGAGACCGATGGGAGCAAAACAGCTGCTTTTGCAGTGTGGTTTGTACGCATGCGCAAATAATTTGCAAATTCCACCATTCGTTATACCGAGTCATCCGGATAAGTGAGTTCCGTTATACTGAGGTCCTACTGTACTTATTGGCGAGCGAGCGAGCGAGACACTTACAGGAGTAACACAATTGAAAATCGGGGATGTTTGTTTATTTATATATATGTTTGGACGTACGTATGTCATTTTGTACTTTGACCCTCCATATTTTTGTGTTCACTCCGCGTTCGACTCTGTCCCAAACTTCACTAAACAGAATCCTCTGGTTTAGCGACCATTACCCGTATCACCTTAGAAATTGAATTGTTTACCACTTTGAATCCTTTTTTTGGGTGCAGTTAAAGCTCAAAAACTTATGGGAGCTCCATTTCTATTCAAGTTAGTGGCAGTGGTAAGTTAATATGCTATTTGTCACAGTTATAAGCCCTACTCAACAGCATTTACTTGAAACTGCATTGTCCACTAGACGAACCATGAAGGTAAGTCTTGCGTAGGTATGTTCAGTTGTGTGAAAGTATTGTGCGTTACAACTACTATTAAGAATGTCACAAAGAAAAGTTTAAATAACGTGACTTGATTTTGTTGCTTCTTTTCAGTTGCGGGGAGCGTATACTATGGCATTGAATCCCCTTTACCGCATACATAATTAAAAAAATCGACTTTATTTTAGTAGCTTAAGTGTTAGTTGTTAAAATCAATCATTTAACAATAGTGTAGTTTAAGGCTCGCTTGCCATTAATTTTGCGCTCAAGCACACCACTAGTTTCAATAAGTACATGTGATTTCTAGTTCCTATCACCTTACCAGATCACATCAGGTACGGAATCATCAATTTTAGGGGCACATTTTAGTGGCACTATTGCATTGGTGCTTAAACTTTAATGACCCTTTACCTGTGCACTTAGTATAGAAAACAGTAACTTGGTAGCAGTTGCTTTGAGTGTCTTTTCTGGTCCTTAGGCTCGCCACTGGATAGTACATGAACATGGCTTACTACAAGAAATGATCAACACTTTCAAGTTACAAAAAGCAGCAGCAAGTGGTTTCTATGACAAATGCAGTATTTTGGTATAATAAAGGAAGATAGTCTTCACATAGTGCAGATGCTTTTATAACGGAAGTAACAAATATTTAAAAAAAAATCAATTTTCATTTCATAATGTTCATCATCTTCATATGCTCCACGAGCCGCCACTGTTGACAGAGTGGATGAATAAATGACAAAGAGACGACTGTAACCCTCTCACGCATGCGTGCTGAGGGTTAAGATTATTCCAATTGGTTCAATGCTTGTAAAAACAAGGAAACTTATAGAGTAACACCTTCTTCTCTCTAAACACACCAAACATTTCATTCCCCTTCCCTCCCCCCAAAGTGAAAAAAATAGTGTTTGACTAGCTATCCTGTACGACCAACTCACTATCTCTAGTGACTAGTTATATACTCTGTTTCTGCAGCACTTGTGATACTCACCGAGTAAAGTCATGTCGGAGGCTTTGGGGCGGGGTTTCCTGGCTGGTGGGTGCAGCTGCATTGTAGCCCATAAGGTGATGGTACAGCAACATATTGGTGAGAATGAGGACTGCCAAACTGAGACACACACACACACACACACACACACACGTACCAACAACTCAATACTGACACACACATACACACACACACACACACGTACCAACAACTCAATACTGACACACACATACACACACACGTACCAACAGCTCAATACTCACACATACATACACACACACACACACGTACCAACAACTCAATACTGACACACACATACACACACACGTACCAACAGCTCAATACTCACACATACATACACACATACACACAACTCAATGCATACATACTTAAAATTCACCACACATACATACATACTTATAACTCGACACACACAAACACAAACACACACAAGAACTTACAGGATGGTTAGGGCATAGTTGACTTTCGGAAGAGCTAGATTCCTTCTTGTACTTTCTATACAAATTAAACACAAACAAAAGCAAAGTTTTTACAACTACCATGGGGAGTCACACCTACTACGCCCACACACTGATTACCACGCCAACCAACCTATCGAACAGCCAACCAACCTATCGAACAGCCACATCCACATCCACTGATTGCTGCCCCATATCCCATACAACCACGCCCATCTACTACAGGTACACCCACCCACCTAACTGGATTCATCCGTGATTATACTTCTTCCCCCCCCCCCAACTATTCCCTCTGAATGACCTCCATGAAAACCCTTTACCCACAATTTTCATCAATTTCATTTAAAACCACCACCACTACTACACTAATCTTCAACCCTTTACCAAACTATTAGCTTCCTTGACCACACCCACATGCTTACCTAGCTTTTCCTGTATGTTTGTCAGTGAGGATGACCTACTGAGGGCGGGTGAACTGGAGGTGACTGTAGCGACGTGCTCCACGACACTGGCCTGTTCCCCATCTGCGATGCTACCATTGGGCACTGAGGTGGTTGCCACAGCAACGGGGGTGGAGGAAGGCAGGGGAGAAATCTTGGCAGCAGACTGGCTGCTGCGCTTGTGGCGAGACCGCACTGTTCCAGACAACGACTGCCTTGCCTTGCGGTGAGCACGCCTCCTTTTATCCGGGAGGGATGCAACGTGTTCCTTCAAGATCGTGTCTAGTACAATCAATCAGTCCACACCTTACCTAATGCCATACTCACACATGCACAAACTATCCATACCTTACCACTGTACACACACACACGTACTAGACAATACTCAAACTTACAGCTAAGCACACGCATGAGGAAACAGGTGTTAAAAATAGTACTCTCCAGGGGCACACACTCAATGGAGTAGCTAGCTACATATCTGAGGAGTGACTATCACTTGTTTCATAGCAACTGTAAGTGATGCAAGTAGTATATTTACATACCTAAGTGTGTGTAGTGAGTCCTCATACCATCTCCAGCATTTCTCTCTATCAGATCTACACACACACACACACACACACACACACACACAGTGAAATGGCACTATGTTCGTATGCAGGGATCCATACAGGGTTTTTCACTAGGGGGAGAAATTTTGTAGAGTCACAAAAATATTTTAGCCACATGAAAATGGTGAAGGCACGCATATCATATGAAACAGATTATTAGATGAAAGCTTTGCGCTATTGAAGGACCAGAACTAGACAGTCATGATTTTGAAGAATTGTTGGACATTTTAAAAGAAATTAGCAGTAGAGTAATAGTTTTCATACTTCTTGTACTGATCATTATTATAAAATAAAAAAATCAGTCAGGGTTAAAAAAAAAAAAAATGTAAGGGGGGGGGGGATCCCAGGCTCCCATAATTGGAGATTTCGCAAGAAACAAACAAACAAACAAACAAACAAAAAAACAAAAAAAATCACAAACAACCTATAAATGACATCCATCACACGTTCCAATAATAATAATTAATAATAATAAAATATTTAGACGTGTTTTCTCTCTTTCACAGGCTTTTTAAACAAGACTGGATTAAAAATATCTGGTCGCCACCGGGAATCGAACAAGACTGAGAAAGAAATTGTGAAATAATAAAATAATAACAACAATAATAATAATAACAACAATAATAATAATAACAACAATAATAATAATAACAACAATAATAATAATAACAACAACAATAATAATAACAACAATAATAATGATGACAACAATAATAATAATGATAATAGTTATTTCAAAGATGAGAAAACCGTTCTCAAGCAGTGTATGTATGTATATGTGTGCGTGTGTTACGTACTCTTGACGAGACCCCAGCACGTCTTCTTGAATTTGATGTTGGCCGTCACTCTGAGTCTTGTCTTGTTGTGAGCCACTCGAGTGAGGCAGTATCGACACACCGTGTAGAAGGTATCGCCATACGGGATGTTGTGATTCACAACCTATACACACACGCACGCATATACACACAAATATATACACACATACACACACACACACATGCACACACGCACAAACTGTGTGTACCCAAGGTCGATCAATTGCAAGTAAAATATCATCATAAGCTATCCACACTATGCGGATGTAAAGACGACCATGCTATTCGATGTGTGCTCGCGTGCATGTATGTATGTGTGCGCGCGTGCCTCAACTTTTGCTATCTGGACTGATAAAATGTAAATGCATTCATGGATGACTCCACCTGTAAGAACGACCAGGAAAACTGTGTACACAGAACTAGAGAGATTGAAAACCAAGTTTTGTTGGTACAATAATCAAATATCAATAATTTACCAATCACAATACGGTACGGCAACCTGGAGCTGTACCACCATCTCACAAACTGGCAGATGACAAGGTCAGTGACAGAATTAATGACTGACCTCGCAACTTTTACCATCAATTATCGAATCATTTAGAACACGCACAAGCAAGGCGACAAAACGTGTCGCTCCCAAGCCACACCCACCTCTGTATCCACCACGTGCTTGAGTCCCGGCTGACCTCCCTTGGAGTAAACCTGATGCTCCGTGGTGTGCGTGAACTTGGGACCAAAGGAGTAGTTGAGAGCGACGGTATAGCTGAGGTCTCGTAGGCGCGAGTTGTCAGACTGAACCTGCCACTCCCCCATTTCAACATCTATACGCACACACACACAAATTCCATCAGTTCTAGATACAATATTATATTTCAGAATGGCAATCATCTCAGGTTAATAGCACATTTTCTCGTTCTAACAGCCAATATTATTAATTAAAACTTAACCCGCTGTTTCAACTTCTTGCCAAAGTCCTCTTCAGCAAGAAGTTGAAACATCAGGTTAAGTTTTAATTAACAATATTGGCTGTTAGAACGAGAAATTTTGCTATTATTATAATTATTTCAGCCGAGAATGACTGAACAATAAGATATGAGAGATGAAAAAGGGGAGGGAGGGGAGGGAGGGGAGGAGGGAGAGGATACAGCAAGGAGAGCAGACCATTATGGTCACAGTCTATTTTGGAGAACGTCATCTTTACAACTCCCTTACTGATGGTCTTCTCGGCCTTGTTGAAGTTTCTGATGAAGTCTGAGTCAGTGAAGAGAACTCTGAAGATAGTCTCCACGTCTGTGTCGTAGACATCGTTCAATATGGTGCGACCAATGTGCTCCGAGCAATTACAAGGGACTTCCCCTGTAAAAAAACAACAAACCAAAAAAACAACAAAAAACAATAAAAAATAACAACAACAACAATATTTTTACCACTTCTCCACAATTAGAGTGCACACCCGTTCAAAGTGCACTCGTGTAAAGTGTACTGGTCAAAAGGGGACATGAAAGTGTATTTTAATTTGATAACCCTTTACCAACTCTATTTGAGTCGGATGTTTAGTATAACACGATTCTCAGTCATCTGCCAATATCGTTCAAACTGTCCACCCCTTTCCAAATATCTTCATACTGTTAATTCTTACCAGTTTCCTCCATGAGCGAGATGGTCTCAAATTCGGCACTGTTGATGCTCTCTCCTCCCAGAGACATCTTCTCTCCGCAATCCACCAACTGCCGGTGATCCGTGGTAGGGGAACCCCCAGTGCTCACGCCCACAGGCAAGGACTTGGCGACAGAGACGGAGGACGGCACAGCTTCTTTACTCTCTGGTCCAGTGAAGACACCATCATCTGTGTACAAAGATAGAACGTAACTCTGGAAGCCACTTGGAAAAAAAAAATTTCCATCAAAAATAATTGTGATCCTTCTCCGTCAAAGCTACTGAGGCATGTTCATTAAATTAGACTCAGGGGACGAGTGTTCCAATATAATGCCCACTCCTTGTTGGGACAGTATAGCGTGGGCGGGGGAACAAGTGAAAATAAAATAGCTATACACACTCAAAACATGCACAAGTTTTGCTTGGATTTCTTTAGAATAGGCATATGATTCAGTCATTCTCGGCTGAAATAATTATAATAATAGCAAATTTTCTCGTTCTGACAGCCAATAGTGTTAAAGTTAACAATATTAGCAAGTTTTAATTAACAATATTGGCTGTTAGAACAAGAAAATTTGCTATTACTAATAGACATTATTATTCTAAACTTTGCTTGTTATGTTCCCTGGGTATCAAGTATCCATGGTATCCATCCCGCCCAATTAACAGTAGCTACCAGTAGTATCGGAGGTCAAAGTGCGACCATACTAGAATGAATACGGAAAGGGTTGTTTGAGAAACAATGGTATTGCTCATCCAATTAACAGAAGCTACTGGTAGAAGCTTAAAATGTACCTTAGTGGAATACCGAACACAGAAAGGGCCATTCACAAAACTTATCGCTTATCATAAAATTCGTGGTGATAACTATGTACAGAGCATTTCAGTTTTCATGAATTAGTGCCCGCCATCCTCCGAGGGTTTAAAATTCCCCAAGTCTCACAAGAATCTCCGCAACACGTTCACACTCACATTTGTCTTCAGCGCTATCCAACAGGGGAATCCCCTCCAGGCCTTTCTTGTCCAAGTCTCCCGGGACACTCCCGTAGATAGGTTCTGCTGTACAACACAAACACATGCACACTCTCAACTCCTCACTCCTGTCACACGATCCTATAATTACCACACTTATGTATGACACTTTACTCAATTCTCATCCACGGCCCCGCCCGCCTTCACAAACTAACCCACAACATGACCAATACTTCATCCACGCACACACACACACACACACACACACACCTCTACTGCTGCTGTCATCTTTCTTCATGGCCTTACGATGGGTCCTGGGGAGAGTTTCGTTAGAGAAACTTCCATCTAATGAAGACGGAGTAGGAGGAATGCGCCCTATCTCCACATGAGTCGGCATGGTAACCTGCAATCATACAACAACACTTAATCCTTCATTTCCGCAAAATTATTATCCGAAAGCTAAAATTGTGGCTATTGGGAGCGAAATAATCACTTCTAAATAATAGATAGACAACGAAATCGAGGGATCTACCGCCCACAGAACCTCGAGGGTTGCGGGCTGTACCGTCCCGAGCGTAGCGAGGGCGATACTAGCGGCCCGAGGGGTTCGACAGGCGGTAGTTCCCGAGATTTTGTTGTCTATCTGTTTTAGAACGTAGCAACTATAGCCTTAGTTACCAAATAATATTTTCCCTCCTTTGTTCTATGTTGACACTCTACGACAAAGACGGTAGAGACATTACGGAGAGGTGTCCAGTAATTGCAGCAATTCTAAGGAGCCACGGCGCATAGAATATTTTCAGGTGTTGTGCGTTATGTGCTTTATATCTAAACATTCACCCTTTACCAGATAGTATCACATTCCCTCATCTTTTAGAACCCCTTCCCCAACTAAGTTTCTCCCTTTACCAGTTCTCTCGGCAGATTCCATTTGTAAACTTACCAAGACATCGCTCGTAGTGTCCTCCTTCCCATTCTCCACGTCTGCCCCCCACAGGTCCTGTTCCGACCCAACCTCCGTAGACTCCCCGTGAGCCTTCCGAGCAGCCTTTACCAACTCTCGCGGAGATAACGGCTAGACAACACAAATCAGACAAGTCTCAGAATAAGTGGTGTGCTTCAAATGTACAGAGCTGGCGAGTGAGCTAGCTAGCCTAACAATATTACAATAATAGCAATTTTTCTGAGTTTTAAAAGCCAATACATCATAACCTGACATCTCTATTTCCTATTATGTACCAATTTTTCGACTTCTTGTTGAGTAACCATATCTACCGATTTTAAGTATATAAAACTGACAATAATAAACTTAAATCTATAAATGATATTATGTAGTGAAGAAAGTGGATAAATATAATCACCCAACGCTTCAACTGCGAGTTTTCTTCAGTGACTTGGATATTTAAAATCAAACACCCACACAGGGCTTTGTGTGTTCGTTTTGTTGAGCTCCAGGCTACAAAACATGTCAGTCAGTCATGCTCATCCATTTTGACTCAGACCACCATAGCTAATCAAACTCTAATTTTTTTTGACTGTTCAATATAAGTGGTACAAAATTTGTTAATATAATTGTCAAATGGTTCAATTCTGCAGTGACACTATCCTACAATAATAACTACTCCTTTTATCCACCCCGCCCCCCCTCCTTCCTACCTGCTCCAGAAGACTGTTTTGCCAGCACTTGAATATGACATTGTAAGTGACGTCTCTGTTGACCAGAGAGGCAAAGCCATACTTCTCTGATATGGTGGCCACCTGGATGGCATTGGGGATGATCAACGCTGTCTTCTCTTTAGTAATGGCCTGCACACTTCTGAAGGGAATGGTGAGCTGTATAAACACACACATGCACACACACACATACACACATACACACAAAAAAATGCAAATGTAAATTCTCCTGCTGCCGCTAGGCGGTCACGCGCACCTGGCAGAGCCAGGATGCCTGTGCACTAAGCAGGTACTGTGAGCCGTGCAAGCGAAGCTCCTGGAGCCAGGCTAGGAACTCGCAGGAGAACAGACCTTTCCTCACAGCACGTGGTGTGGGCACCCGAAGTCCCACCTGGACCATTGCTGTTTCATGAGAAAAGGCCTTGAATTTGCACCCCAGACACACACACACACATGCACACACCTCAACGACATATTGTCGTTCCCACCTACAGAAAAACAACTAGTGATGTGCTTGTGCACAAATATCGAGCGAGCCTGCCCAGTAGGGCCTGCCAGATTATGGTCTGAAATTTTTAGAATTTTTTTTTTATTTCAAAAAATGTGTTATAATTTCAAAAGAATAGAATAGCATATTGTTCTATAAATTTTCTTATTATTCTCTTGTTACTCCAATTAGGAATAAGTGAAACAGAGATGACTGCAGTAGCTATATAGCTATAGTTGGTACGTTATAAAATGAATGAGTAAAAGAATCAGTCTCTCTTACTGCTATACTGAATTACTCAATATAGAGGATTCACTATATTGCTAGCTACTCTCAGTGAAAACTGTGAATATCCCAGTAATTGAATATCCCAGTAAAAATGTTCAAAGAATGAAGAAAACTTGCTCTGCTACAGCTGAAAAAAGTTCGAGAAAACTTTTAGCATAATTCTCCAGATGACTTGCTGACTCTGAGCCTGAGCTGACAGCTCTTCCAATATTTCAAACTTTTTTTTCATTTTTGGAAATACACAAGTGGCCAACACAAGACCAGCTGCTTTACTCAAGTAATGAAGATCTACCTTACAACCACCTTTCTAAATGTTTACGTCCTTGTTGAATAAGAAAATGAGAGCAAAAAAGCACTATTGATTTTCTTTATAAGAAAGGAGTGTATGAACTGATTATTCTCATTTTCCCTTTATTATTCTCCTAAATACCTTATTATTCTAGAATTAGTCCACTATGCTATTTCATGTCTATTATTCCAGAAAAAATGCTAGCATAATCTGGCAGGGCCTACTGAGTCAGGTACATATTTTAGCTTAGTTCTTGCAAAAAAGTATATTATAGCAGTTTAAAAATAATTTTAGCAAAAATTATCAGTAACTCTTGAACAAGCTCACAGCTACAAAAAAAAAAAGTCCAACAAGCAAACAAATACAAAATTACTTCATTATCTCATTTTCTTGAGTAGTGTTAACTTCTGAAATATTAAATTTAAGCCACTCTGACTAGCTAGCTTATTTTTGCTAACAAATATGGAATCACGTACTTACATCAACTTCCCCCAAGGAGTGGTGGCTTTTAGTGTTAATATTAAGCCATTCTGACACCTCAATTACCAGTAACTGGTGAACAAGCTCCCAGTTCTACCAAAAAAAATAAATAATAGCCACGAGTTATTTTTGTAATTTTAGCTAACAAAATATGGAACTATGTACTTACCTCAGCTTCTCTCAAGTAATGGTGGCTTCCTTAGTATTAATATTTAGCCATTTTTGCTACCAGTGGCACTTGGCAACCAACAAGCAGCACTTGGTAGCCCCGGGGAAAAAAACACCGAAGTTTTGAAATTACGTCTGGTAAAGGGTTTCAATGTCATAGTAACCAGTCGCAGTAACTTTTGTGGACTTGAAAAACAAGCTTTTTCGCAGGAATTATCTCACAATTTGGAGCCATAGTTTAAAGTAAGACTCGCTTAATCCTATTTTATCAGAAGAAAGTGGGATCAAGCCTAAAAAACTGTGTTTTTAGGAGAAAAAAAAGGAACCCGTGCGCGCGTTTAATATTACGTACCAAATATACATAATACATAACATATACCTGATTTTCAATTGTTTACCCCTAATAGTATCTCGCTCGCTCAATAATTACATATATTAAACTGACCAGGGTCTCCCAGGAGAAGATGTTGGCATAGAAACACAGCCAACTCTGTGTCACATACAGTCGACCATGGATCAAGATGTCTCGCTGAAGGGCACACGAGTAGTCTAAACAACAACAACAACAACAACAACAACAACAACACAATCCTCTGTGACAGAAGTCTAGGCATTTAATCAGATAGCTCACCATGAGACAACTAAAATTTCAGGTCACTAGATTACAGTAATAATTAGGGGTCTGCACCCAATAAGAAAGGGATTCATACAGGATGTGTTGCTTGGGGAGGGACAATAGACACGTATAGCTAGCTACGTATACAATGTGCATCAAAAATGTATTGTAGAGAATGGATGTTGATAAAGTTTGCTGACATTTACAGCTGAACAGAATAGGCACAATTATCTATGAACTTCCAGTACTCATGCAACCAATCATTTAAGCACACATAGTACGCATGCTGGGAGTCTTATTATCATCTTTTCTCTTTTCTTGAAAGGGAGGAATGGGGAACTGGACCTTGAGAAGAAAATTCAGAAACCCCACCTCCCTCCTTTCCCTGTATGAAACCCTGATAAGGACAGGTGTGTGTGTGTGTGTGTGTGTGTGTGTGTGTGTTACCAAGTAATATCAAATCAAGAATAAAAAAAAATTACACAGAAGCTAAAGGAGTTCCAAACCAACTCTTTAAGAGCGTTTTAAAAGACATAGCACTTTAATCTGTTTACAAAACGACACCATATCCCATGAGAGGCCATGACTGACAACCGGTAAGATAAGGACAAAATGATGATTAAGACATTCCCTCCCACTGGATTCAGTTTCACTCAATTCAAACACTAATTAAGTCTCTATGTGTCTTTACGAAAGCTTTAGAAGAAACTTAAACCATTGAACTCACAACTGGCTATTGAGAGCCGGCCATTTCAGTTTCACTTCTCTGACCTCAACTATCCACAACTTCAACCAATAACCCGCCTACCTTCCCTCTCGACACAAAGTCTAATAAACAATTCTGGTAAAAGGTCAACTTGGAAGAATGCCCGGAGGAATAATCACACAAAATGTAAACTTGGAGACATATCTAGCTTGTTCAGCGTACAAGATGAGCCAACAACTAATATGTATTTCTCTATTATCTAGTACAAACTGATCAATGTTATTGTGTACCTAAAATATTAAAAGTGGAAAATTACTATAACCTGAGATGGGGAAACTTTTCAAAGTAGACTCTGAGACGCTCATTCCCGTATTGAAAATAACATGAGTAATTGAAAATGAGTAATTGAATATTATCTAAACCAATCAGCTAAACTCAAAATTGTACGATATGTTCTAACCATCTAATTAAATTGCTCAATTCATGGTGAATATATATCATACCGTACCGACCTCAGTTGACCCCTGAAGAGGACTTCGGCAAGAAGTCGAAACATCGGGTTAAGTTTTAATTAACAATATTGGCTGTTAGAACGAGAAAATTTGTTATTATTATAATTATTTCAGCCGAGAATGACTGAATCATTAACTTTTTTTTACATCTAAAATATAGTCTTGAATTATTTTCCCCCATCAAAAAACAACAACAACCTTGAGGCTGTCAAATCTTTCTTCTTTTGGGTGAGCGTGAGGTAAAAGAAATGAGTCACGACACATCTTACACAGGTAGCTGATCCATAACTAAATTCATCACCTCCGTGTGTGCATCACCTGCGGCTGAACGAGTGCCACACCTTTTTTCATTAACGCTGACGTGTTCATCAGAAGTGCAGGGAGAAAAAAAAAGAAGAGTGGAGTGAATTGCTACGTCTTCTTTGCGGCAGCCATTGGAGAAAACAGTAAATACTTGGGGTAGATAGTTTCAGAAGTAAACGTTTAATTCACTCCAAAACGTAGCAATGACAAACACGTACCATACCACCTGAAGCAGCTGCCTGGACGGTGTTGCTAGAGATTTTATTGCGTTCACAGCTGGTGGGCGTGTTAGCCTGTCCACAGAATTCCTCCAAATCTTTACTGACATTGCAAACAACTGGCGACACACACACACACACACACACGTATTGGAGAGAGAACGAACACTTATAAATAAGATATAGTTAGAGTAGATTGCCCGCCATTGGTGGTGACTCATGTGTCTTTACCAAGGAAATAACCAATACAGTGCTTCCAGCTTAAAGAGTAAACATTTTGAAATGTTGACTGTGTTATGGTTTTTATTCCACTGTAAGAAAACCAAAAGGTCTACAAAGTTCATTTTTTGAATGCAGATATATTAAAGCTATGTTAATAGGTTCATCAAATTAGTTTGTGGTTTTGTGGTTATATGTGTGCTAGGTGACACCTTGAAGGAGCTGAATTTACCATTTTCACCATCCACCATTACCAACTCACCGTCAACTAGCTTCTCTGAAGTTGGAAGAGAAGTGAAGATCTTATGGAGCTCGCTGTTCTTCTGATGGTGGGGGGAAGAGAAGATGCTGAGGAGGCTCATGCCCGAGAAGAACTGGAGTTGAGTAGCAAGAGAGAGGACAGGAAGAAGACAAAGATGAAGGAGGAGACGGAGAGGAATATGAAGAGAGGAAGATGATTCAAGGATAAAAGATGGAAATAGATGAGGAGACATGGAAAGTGAAAAGGAGGGGAAAAAAAGATAATATACTCAAGCAAATACACAATTGCAGTACTCACTTGTAACAACAACAACAACAAACTATCTCTACTCACTTTCAAGAAGAACAATAATGATAATACACTGTATATAAAAACAACAATAGATATACCTTAGACGATTCTGCTTCTTCACTAAGTCTGAACAAGACACTGTTTTTCCTAGCCATTTCAAACACTCGCTCACACAAACAGAGCAGCTAGCAGTCTGTACCTTTCCCACAGCTTACTAAGCAATATGATCACATGACATCATGACCCTGCCCACACGGCAATGCTTCCGTGAGTGAAAAAAAGGTATCTCGTACAATAGGGAAACTGCCGTGTTTTGGAACAGTCAAATTTCCTCAACAGAAGCCTTCTTTCAAAATACAATATAGTACACTTCTTCCTGGCCTGAATTGCTATAGCATGTGCATAAAAGCAGCTGACCCCACCCAAGTAGAGTATGTTATAGCCAGCAAATAAGGTAATTTGGTGGCATAGTACTAGCTGAGGAAACAATTATAACCAGGGAGTAGGAGAATGATACAAATTTCACTATACGTAGTATACTAACTACACATCATTACAACTCCACTAGTATACTAACTAGTGATATGCTTGAGCACAAATGGCGAGCGAGCCTAAAGACTATACTATTTTTATATGAATGATTTTGACTTCTAACACTGAAGCTACTGAAAATAAGGTCGAGTTTTTAAATTACGCATACACTGTAAAGGGATTTCAGTACCATAGTAAAAACTCGCTGCAACTGCTTGAATTGAAGGAAAACAACAACAACAAACAATACACGCTATTTAAATGTTTTCTTTGTGATATTCTTTAGCTAAATAGTGGCTGTAAAGCACAATGCTTTGACACAACTGGACATACACCTACACAAGACTTACCTTCGCGGTTAGTCTAGTGGACAATGCATTTTCAAGTAAATACTGTTGCGTATGGCTTATAACCATGCCAAAGAGCGCATTGACTTACCACCGCCACTAACTCGAATAGAAATGGAAGTCCCGTAAGTTTTCACGTTTTAACTGGACCCGTAAAAAGAATTCAAAACGGTAAACAATTCAATTTCTAGGGTGATACGGGTACTGATCGATAAACAGAGGATTCTGTTTAGTGAAGTTTGGAACGGGGTCGACCACCGAACTAACACAAAAACGCGAGGGTCAAAGTACAAAAATGCCTTACGTATGTCCAAACATATATACAAATAAACAAACATCCCCGATTTTCAATTATGTTACCCCTGTAAGTGTCTCGCTCACTACGCTCGCTCGCCAACTACACATCATTACAACTCCACTCACCCCATTTACTAGCAATATGTACAGCTCAGGACGGCTTTCAGGAGGTATCCCTTTACCCACAGAACAACTTCACTAAAAAAAAAACAACTGATACAATTAGTACGAGTAATAGCACGGGCAACCGTGCTATTGATCCCTAATAGCACAGGTTACCCGTGCTATCACTCGCTAATAGTAGGCCAGCTTTTAAAAAGTCATTTGCAATTGTAGCTACACTGTATCGTCTCACTCACTATACGCTGTATCCTTACTTCAAGATTAGCTTCCACTAGAACTTCATTTTCAACGGCTCCTCCTAATCTGTTGAAAAACAGTCCGCCTAATACGGGTAGAGCTTCTGTGGTAAAGAATGACATTGTCTCCAACTAGAAACTACTCGAACTGTACACTTCCAAGGAGATAACGCTGTACGTATGCGAACTTACCCGTACTATTTCACTTAGTTTCCACTTAGTTACCACGCTATTTCAATTAATTACGCGCTATTTCACTTTCCCCGTGCAATTTCAATTGAACAGCGATTTTCCCCATACATTTATGAATGGGCAACTTACGCGCCGTACTGTTAGTTCCAGAAATAGTGTGAACTGATGCAGTGGTGTAGGAAGATGTTTTGGTATGGATGGGCTCCAATGGCATATGTTTAGTGGTTTGCAGGTGTTCATGCGAGAAATCACATTTTCAAGTTGCGCCAAAAAATATGGGGGGGGGGGGTCTAGTACCCAGAGGCCTTTCTCCCCCACTTCCTATGCCCATGAGCACTTCTCTGCACTGCAGGATAAGCTTATAATCTTTCCACTTGGATGGACAGTGACCTGGACCATTGGTGATCTCTTACTCAACACAACATTGTTCCGCTAAAAAGTGATGCCACAGAAATCAATGGCGTATTTGGGAAGATTCAAGAGCAATGGAATGTTGTCGATGGCTAGCTTGTACACAATATAACTACAACTAAAGGAGATCAAAAATGCAGACATGACCCAATAAAAATTGTTTTCTGATTCTATATTTTACAACTACTTGCCCCGCCCCTCTCTTCACTTTCTTGGTACCTTTGAGAGAACTACACCCACACACTGTCCACCAATCATAGACACGCCCCCCGACTAACTTATATTGCTAATTATATATTTTATAAATGACTATTTCTTATCATCCACACACTGATGATGATCATTGTAAAAAGGTTGAAACGTTTGTGCTTATTAATTTGAAAATTCTTCTGTGACTAGGTGTAGACATTAGTTCCATATACTTTGTACTTTCACTAATCACAGAATAAACACAAAACGCACAAACGTTTCAACCATTTTACAATGATCATCATCAGTGTGTGGAGCATAAGAAATAGTCAAAACAATATCCTGAGGAACTTGTTATGATGGAGTTATAACAACAACTTATTATTATATATCTGAAGTTCTAAGCTACTTAGCTCATACCCCTTCAGAGTGATAATCAATACAGTACCTCTTGTACCAATCCTATATGATCCTGTGGGACAGCTTCATACATATATGCAAATTCTCTTGCAACCGCTAGTGGTTATGCGCACGTGGCAGAGCCAGGATGCCTGTGCACTAAGCAGGCACTGTGAGCCGTGCAAGCAAAGCTCCTGGAGCCGGGCTAGGAACTCGCAGGAGAACAGGCCTTTCCTCACAGCAAGTGGTGTGGGCACCCGAAGTCCCACCTGGACCATTGCTGTTTCATGAGAAAAGGCCTTGAATTTGCACCCCAGCAAATACCAGGTCCCCAATCACAGCTGGGTGGACTGGTGGGGCCGGTAGGAGGCAGATGGAAAATTAGATGGAAAATTGCCTGAGTTGGGCTTGAACTCGTGGACCTCAAGCCCTGAGGCAAGGACACAACCACTACACCACACAGCCACACATATATACACACCTGCACAAACACACATGCATGCGCACACACATACACACACCATACTTTGGATATCAATTTTTCAATTTTCTGTTTAAAGTGAAAAGTAGCAGAAGCAAATAATTTTGGGAAGATGTACAAGAAAAAACAACAACTGGTTTTCCATCAACAAACGCTGAATGCCGAAATGAACCAAAAATTCTCCCTAAAGTGTACAAATTTAAGGCCTCAAGGATATTGTGTTTCCCTGCATCTTGTCTCTGGTACCTCCTGCTACTACTGAGCATGTGCTGGACCTGGTGTGTGGGTGCATGTGTGCATGTCCTACGAGTGACGGGGAGGAACAAGAGGAGAAGACAATCAAGATTGGTATTCCGCCATTTTATTCCGTACGTTTAGGATGTACATAGCTGTGGTCAAAAACATCAAAAGAAAAAAAGAACTTAAAAAAAAAGTGTGTTAACAAAGCAAACGGAATACAATTATAAATTTAAGCAGTAGGGTACAGCTTGTTGGCCTGCAGACCCTTGAATTTTTTGTAGTATGTTTTGTTTATTTGTTTGTAGGGCTTACAGATGTTCTGTGAAGACGAGGATGGATGGAATTCAATGGTTGTAAAGGATTACTCACAATAATGAACTCAATGAGAGGTTGTCTCTTCAGTTGTGTATGGTGTTGTTAGACTTGGAAGGGAAAAAAAAAAAGTTTGGTTGTGGGGAAGGGACAGGCGGAAAAGCTTCTCTCTGAAACATTCTAGCTTCACTCCTCCCCTTTCCCCTAGTGTGTCGGCTTCCATCCCTAGTGTTTGAATGCCATGTACAGTGTGCTATCAAAACTGAATTCTAATTACAACAAAAAACAAACAAACAAGTATTCTAGAATTTACCACAAGCAGCTGTTATAAATTTACTACCCACAGAAACAGCCATTGGCCAGTTCTCAATTATGTGTTGTCAATTTTCTATCTCAGTTATTAGCTATTGCAAGGGAGGGGGGGGGGGGGGATATAGTGATGCACTTTAGACTATAACAAAAGGAAAATGAGTGAGAAAGACAGCCCACCCACAGCTGTGATATCTGAGTGGCATTAACCAATCAGCTCCATTTACCACAGGGGCATGCCCAAACCCACAGGGAGATTCCTACACAGATCAGCACACAGAAGATAAAGACATTTTATTAACATAACACAAACCATGCAACTTCAAACATCCCCCCCTCCCATAGATAAGCACACACATACATACAGTAGGAGTCAAAAAAAAAGTTTCAAATTCTGTTCCGTAGAATGGCCGTCGCACGATTAAATCTTCACAGATTTCAAATTCATAGTTATCTAATGATCGCTAATCAAACAAAATATTTTAAGTTCCTATCCAACATTGGTAACTGGTGAACACTTTATTGGTTAAAAAAAAAAAAAAAAAAAAAAAAAAGACTTGCTTTTTTTTTTTGTTAGTTGAACCAGCGACACACCCACCACAACCTGGCGTATCAGACCGCTGAGGAGGTTAGTTACATACCACCTGCAAGTTTAGGAGACATTGATCTGGTGAGATTCACTGGGGATAGTTGCAGTGGAATTATACTGGATTGTAACATCATAATAAAGATAACAACCTGGTAAGAGGGAGAAGAAAAAAAAGGGAAAAAAACACAAAAAGAATCCTGAACAATATGGTGGCAAAATAACAGTCACTAAAAAAATTGAAATTGTCTATATAGGTGTTTTACCACCGCTAGATTCTACTAATTAAATAATAATAATAATAACAACATAAATATAAATAGTCTGGTTGGTAAAGCATACTGACAAAGACAATGGTGTGTGAATTCAAGTATACATGGGCCAAGAAAAGTTAGAGAAAAAAAAAAAAGTGGACTGATGAACTAAACCAAGTGGAAATCAATAGATACAAATACCTAACACTACTGCATTCCTAATTAGCAAAAATTAGTACATCAAGCACCACGGTATGCGGCAGGGTACTTGCTAGTAAAAAAAAAAAAATAATAATAATAATAATAATAATAATAATAATAGCAGCCTATAGCAATTCTAATAGCAGAGTGTATTCCATTGAGTAAGCTGAGGTCCACAGAGGAAGATGTAACAGTGAGTTGATGTGACTACTGACACCATCTTTATAAATGGAATGCAGAATTACAGGAATTTGTTTCAACCACTCCCAATAGCTGACAGCACAGTGGCCATTAAAATCAAATAATGTTTAAAAATAAACTATAAAGTGTACTGGCAAGAGCACAAAGAGAAGCGGTGATTAATTAGTTCTCAGTGCTTGTTCTCTCTCGTCTCTATGCCAACTTGTTGGTAAGCTATTGACAGGGACTTCAGAGAAATGTTTCCAAGAGTAATTAATTACTCCTTTTTGCAACACACACAACACCCATTGAAGTGTCACAAAGAGCTCCATAAACTGCTAACAGGTCAAGTACGGGACTGCTTCCTCCAACAACAAATAAAAGCCAGAGTAGAGCTGGACGCCCTAAGGCCATTCAAGTGCACGCATTCCATAAATATCTCAACTTACCAGATGATGCAAAGGATTTAAAAATAACTCAAAACACAGCGACGAGGTAAACAGACCGAGTATCGCATTTCTACCCAGTCAGTTGCAGTACACGACCGAAGTAGATAGATAGTCCTCAGGAACGATTCAAACACTAAGTACTGAGAGGATTTACTGAGTTCCAATATTAAAACTAGAGCTCTAGTGAGCACTGGACAAGCACTGTTTAGCACAAATAGTGATACAGTAGGAAGTGTCGTGAATATTGCAAAATAATGGACGTGAGGGTAGGTACAGATAACCAAATATTGGTAAAGAGCGTCAGATAGGCAAACACCAGGATTGTGCACAGTACAGTGAGGATGTCTTTGTGCTCTTTGAAGCACATGATCAGCAGCTGCACCCCAGGTGAGGCTTGTGCTAGGAAGATGATGACTAAGATTACGCTTCAATCTCGCGCATTACATCCAGTTAGCGTTATTCTTCTACTCGTTCCACCAGCCAGAGAAGCATCCTGGATTATCTCACAATCCATCTGCTTCTAATCACCTCTCTCCAACTCTGACAAGATGCCATCGCCTTGTCCACTGAACAAATCAAACCATCTGCATCCCTCTGGAAAATGATCCACAAACTGAGCGGTTTGTTCCTGTGGTTGGTATGGCACAAGGAATGGCAGAACATGCTTGGTAGTAATGCACGTACACGTGGGCGTGTGTGGGCATGGCATGTGTGTGGGCATGCAGGTTTGTGTGTATGTGTGTGTGTGAGTTTGTCAACTTTTCCATCATCCAATTTAATTTAAATAATCGTTAAAAAGGGATGAAATAGAGACTACCTTCAATTTCACTTCCTCTTCTGGTAGAATCTCATGGTATATATATATATTATATATATTCAGGTAGGAACAACACAAACAGATTCATTTCTCTGCAATGTGAAAACTGGCCTGTTATTTTAATACCTTCTACATTATATACATTCCATAACTGCTAGTTAAAACACTCACTAAATTAAAAAATAAGGCCAACGACCGATCACAAGTAGTCAGTGTTAACGAGGAAAACCTTCCGATACACTGACCCTTACCGAGAAGTTCATTCCTAATCAAGAATTTAAGCCACTGAACATACATACCAAAACTAAACAGAATTCTTTCTGTTGTTCATTACTCTCCTTCACATGTTAGTTCGTTAATCCCAACAAGCTCATTGCCTCAAAAAAAATTATAATAATAACAAATTTTCTCGTTCTAACAGCCAATATTATGTTAATTAAAACTTAACCCGACGTTTCGACTTCTTGCCAAAGTCCTCTTCAGGGGTCAAAAAAAAAAAAAAAAAAAAAAAAAGTACTACTAAGAATTAAAGAAACAAATTAATTCAACTGCACTATTAAATCAACAATTTTTAATCAAAACCCAATAAAATATAAATACGTACACAAATAAATCTATGATTGAACGGATGATTGAATTAATAATATCCTCTCAGACTGTATGTGTGTGTGTGTGTGCAGTCTACTGGCATGCATGCGTGCGTGTGTTTGTCGGAGAATCCCAGAGTGAGTCCTTACATATGTGTATCCGGGTGCGACCGGGCGCGATGAGTCAGCACATATGTGTGTGTGTGTGTGTGCGTCATAGTAGTGCACATATTAGCAACACATGTGGAGGATGCCCCGCATCATCCCATCCTGTCTGTCATCAGCTATTCCTCTCACCTCACCAGCAGATATAGACAGTCCCTTCTTCTTCCTTTAGACAGATAGTAATCCATTCACCCTTGAATGTCATATCTAACTTCATTAAGCCTCAGCATGCATGTGCGAGAGGGTAGAGTAGTCGTCCTGTCTGTTGGAGATTACTGACAATTAACCTTCGATTTAGGTATGAACTTACTCAACGATGATTCAAGGCCTTTTATTGTGCTACTTTTTTCTTTCTTTTTTCGGGCTGATTTTTGAGAAAACGCAGAGCTAGGTCCTAGCTTTCGTTGGGTAATGCCCCTATTGTTATGTCCTAATATGAACCAATAATTTCTTGCTGCCTGCGGTAGTCTAGCTTTATGCTTGAAAGTTAACAGAATGCTGGAGGTGGAGACAGACAGCCGGTAGTTTTGGGTGAGATGGCATTATTTACCTACTGGTAAGCAATGACTACTTCATTGTAGCCAGCCATAGCTGTACCAAGCTGATGATGTGCAACTGTACAAATGTACTTCAGCAATGTAATGTGATAGAAATAACAACTTGCATGTTCTTGTTGAAGCACCAAGGGGTAGAAACACCAAGGGGTAGAAGCACCAAGGGGTAGAAGCACCAAGGGGTAGAAACACCAAGGGGTAGAAGCACCAAGGGGTAGAAGCACCAAGGGGTAGAAACACCAAGGGGTAGAAACACCTAGGGGTAGAAGCACCAAGGGGTAGAAACACCTAGGGGTCGATTCACATTGCCGGATACTATTTTCAACAGCATGCCATCCTTATCGATAATGTTAGATAGAAATTAACCTAATAACATCTTCTTTCCAGGACTGCCTGTGCCCACTAACTAACTCCAACCCTCAATGGCCGCAGACTTCACGCCACAGCCTGCACCACCATTCTCCAACATGACTGCACATGTGCACTCTGCTGGATCAACTGGGGGGGGGGGGGGGGGGCATACGCCCACACATTGTGCTGCAGGCTCAATACAAGTCACACCACACATTTGATAAAGACACGCCCACCATCCATTCATCCCTTGAATGATTCCAACTGCTGTTACTCCACTGTGTATTAACAATGTTAAAAGCAATGATATTAAAATCCATTTTACTGAATCCCCAGCTAATTGACGCTCAGTCAGACGCCCCAAACCCAAATAAAAACTAGGCTATGCAGGTAATGCATCCAACCCGGGTCATTGTGGAGGGAATTTCCAGAGCCACCACATCCTCCATGACACATGATATACCAAACAAAATACTCAACGGCACTTAACGACAGGAGCACGCCCTCAGGGAATTAGTCAGCAGGCTGACATTCTCACGTTTGGATGTGCTCGGTTTACATGTTCTAGTATTTTCAAACAACAGAAACCAAGTACAGTATGCAAAACATCTTGTGCCCCACCCCCTTCCCCGCCCCCTCCCCCAAGCTCTTGTCCCTCCAGTCACCACTATCTCCAGAACATCCTCCTCGTTCAACCCAATCCTTCCAAGCTCTAGTACTTTAAACAATATAAACCAAGCTCAGAACGGAGAATGCAAACCTGGAAAATCACCACTATCTGCAAAACACCTCCAGCCTTTCCCCTCCCCCCACTCCTCCCACCCCCCACTCCTCCTTGTTCAACCACCTTCCAAGCTTCAACCCTCAAATAATACAAACCAAACACAAAACAGTAGACACAAGTTTCCTTTTCTTAAAAAAAAAAATGTCAGGGAATCTAGAAGACACTTCCCACGTCACTTATATGGAAGTAACTTAGTATAACACAATCACTAATAGCAACTAGCTACCTCACTCTGGACTTTAGACTACCAGGAACCAACCAAACTTGATTGTACCCAACACTGTATGTAACACACACAGCCTGGATACTGGGTATTGGGGGGAGTCTGCCCGGCGATAAACTGGTAGTATTAATCTGATTCATCTCCAAAATTCCAGCTCTAAACTCGTCTGTCACGTTTCGGAATCAGCAAATAACTACCAAAGATGAGCTTTTATTTTCATTTTACAAGAATTCTGTTTGTATAAGGTATACAGCAGACTAGACACCCACCCACGCAATTCTCCATCGCTTGATTAATTAATTTCGAAGTGGAGGTACAGAGTCCAACAAAGTCCAGCAGATGTAATCTGTGGATAATTCAAGATCTCCATAGTAACCAGCAGATGTACATACACCCCTCCTACATCATTTTCTGCCCTACTTTTGCATAAGCCTGTATGGCTAGGTGCAAGATCTATAACTAGCTATGGGGGGGGGGGGGAAAAAAAACAAAAAAAAAACCCACACATTTTCAATTTCCCCTCAGGTCATCAATTGTTTATGATAAAGGTCACTCCATAGTGACTAAAACATCCTTTTTTTAAATTAATCAACAATATCTCGTGATGTTAGCAAACCTAATATCTACGGTACCTCCAATCCCTAATAACTTCGTCAGCTTCCTGCTCTTACAACCAGGACTTGCCAGCTAATGCATTCCAACATCATGTCAGCACCACTCCACACACTCTGGTGAAGAAGAAACCTCCCCAGTCAGCAGCAGTAGCCTTGGGTAGCTACTACATACACAGCAGGTGAATAGCTGCCTTCAAGCAATGACCCATACAAGGAGATCCTACAGGAAATGATCAGTGGAGAGATGGCCTGGGGGCATGCTGTGAGCATGTGGAATTTGCTGGAATCTCTCAATTGTAGAATTATCTAGCAACTATCATTGCCCAACTTGACACGATGAATTATAAATATCATTTGAGAGCAAAGGAATAATTTGAATTAAAAAAAAATAATCACTGATGAGTCACGAGATTTGATCCAGATTTGATTATCTGGGAACATTCCGAACTTGATATCACAGCATGCTTGCCAGTTGCTATGCCAACGGTACAAAGAGTAGGACAACCGAGGATTGGAATAGAGAATGCTGCAGTCTCTTCGTCTCTCCTTGTGAAAGCCGCTCTCAAACGGAACAGTTGGAACAAAATGAATGGTTAAAGTCAAGTAAACTAACTAGTTATGCTAATTACCTCTACCCCTGCAATTAATTAAGAACTTGCTATGGGGAACTTTCAACACTTCATTCATAAAAGTAGCATTTCTGCTTTAGTACTATCACTGAAATATAAATGATAACAACAACAATAATTTGGTATAAGCTTAGAGAAGGAAAATATTAAAACAAAAAACAACAACAATTTACTGCTTTTAATTTGTGTCCTTTTCTATTCAAAAATGTAAAACTCTCAGCCTCCTTCTAGAACTTCACTCCACCTGATGCAAACCTTAACTCATCCATTACATAGAAACCTGGTAACCATTAGGGAATTGGTGCAAGCACTCTCATTAAAAAAAAAAGAAAAAAAGCCAATCTATTACTTTCAATTGTAGAATGTAGAAAACTCATTACTAACTTTAAGAAGAAGAATATTTGTGTGTATTCTCTACTCCATCAACAACAACAAGACTCAGCCTCCACCACTTATTCTACTTGGCTCCATGCTGTATAGCCATCTCAAGCATGGCACACACACACACACACACACACACACCTTTGTTAGCTGCTTCACACCTCTACCCTCAGACAGAATTCACCCCAAAATGCAGGTGTCAAGATTCAAACTTGGGGAAATAAACAATAAACATCTACACATTCCAAAAACAACGACAGGCTCAGGCGCTCAGGCAACCTCCAGCTATTTCAGAGAAGTCAGCACTCCAGCTTTCACTAGTGAGAGATGTTTGTGTGCATTTCAAAGAAAGAGAGTTTTCTGCTGCTGCTGCTATTTGCTGTGTGTGTGTGTGTGTGTGTGTGTGTGTGTGTGTGTGTGTGTGAATTATAAATACTTCAACTGTATACCATTTCACTTCTCAACTCGTTCATCTAGCTTGTTTTCATTGTTGCTGTGTTGCACGGATCTCGCTGCCCACCACCAAACAGCCAATACACGGAATGATCAGTTGCGAACATTCACGAATGTGTGCATGCGTGCGTGCGTGCGCTTGTTTGTGGAGAGTCTGTAGGCGTGGCACTATTTGTTGCTAAGTGCAAGAGTGTGTAGCTTTCTTATACTAAGTAGACAGAAGAAGTGGCAAACTTGATAGCATTTAGTTTATTAAAGCAATTTATTCTTCTTGTCATTATTGACCACTAGGCGGCTAGCAGGTGGGGGTGGAAACAGATGTATGTAAAGGAAGTGTGGATCCAAGCACGCCCAAAGGGCGCTCAGTGCACACACACAGATGCACCAAAGTGGACACGCTCAGTCACCCAACGTCGAAAAAGACGATAAAAATTATGATAAAGATAACAGGAAGAACTCTACGGACATATTACATCACTCTGTTGACATGCCACCTCTCTCTTCCTTTCTGTCTCCAAGTACCCACAAGGCATTACATAAATTCTAGGAATACAGGTAGTTTCCATTCTCCTTAGTATCCTCTGTGTAGGAGGAACTTCTGACTTGTGTAGTTCAAAGTGTCCAAATAAATGATAATTTCCTAGTTCAAAATGCTTACTTTGGCACACTGAGTTGTACTTCAATTTAAAGCTACCTTACACCCCAAGCTCAAACTGGGGATCCATACTAGAAATAATTCGTTCCATGCCACAAATGATATTTTAAATTTTAACAGTTCCCTTTCAAAGTTGAGAACATGGATGAATGAATGAAAAGAGATGATGTGGACTGTACTGGAAGATGTCACTTGACATTGATGAATTCAAATGCTTACACGCGCAAGACAGTAAGTTGGTAATGTCCTGAAAGCTCAAGTTGAAAGACTGACTGTCAGGCACATACACTGACTACGTGACCTTTTAGCTGGAAGTTCACCTTTATAATGGGAGCAGTGTGTCTTTTAATCACTATAGCAACCCAACTTTACTTCCAACAAAGTGCAGCATCATTCAAAATGTACAAAAAACCGCAAATTCAAATGAACAAGAAGAAAAAATAAATAAATAAAAAGAAGAAGAAAAAAAAGAAAAGAAACTATTTGGAGTGCTCCGTAGCATCAACAGATGCATGTACATAGATGGTGAGGAAATTGTTTAAATACAACTAAATCAATTTTCCCCTACTTTTACATGTAACATCAAGACAAGCAGCTGGTGGCAACTGCCTGACCAGAAGTCACCATTGCCATCCTGAATGACCAATGGACCTCCTCTCACTTCAATACTATGAAGTTTGCAATGCTGACATAAAAGTGTCACAATGTTTCTTTGATCAAAATCTAAAAATCTACCACCTTACAAGATAGGGTCAGTTGAATAGAGTGAAAATACTCCCACTGATAAGGAACTAATAACCGCTAGGATTCTTCAATCAAAGTTTCAATTCTTTCTGACCAAAATTCAAGCAGATGCCTTACATTCCTCCTACTTCCCAGAAGTACAACCAACATGTAGGCGAACAATATCATATACACAAATGAACGGAACATTCCACAACTATCATTTCATTCACAAAGAAGAACTTATTCCACAAATCCTACTTGCATGGCCACAATAACACACAGGAATATTACTCCTTTGACAAACAAGAAAATATGAAATATATAATTCCCTCTCCCCGCCCCCTCATCCCTCCAGCCCAATATATAGGGAAAGTAAGAAGCATCACTATATTATCCTAATGAATAAATAAATAATTAAATACATAAATTTGGAGCTCACAAGGAGCCGCCTAAAAGTAATGAAGATTCCTTAATAAAATTGCAACACAATGCATGGCAAGGTACAATCTGGACATATACTAACTTACTTTCTTCTCCATGCTTTTAGCATAAGTCTACCACCAAGAAAAACAAGATGGCGCAAACATGGGTGCTTAGAGTAAAAAAACTTCTTGGCGCAAACTCAATTACATTAAGAACATGCTTAATTGCCTGAGCAAAGTTTAAAGCAAATATTATCCAGCAGAAATCAGTGAGATTGTTGATCTAGCAGGAATCAACAGAACCATGCAATGCTATGGTGATCTAGTCAAACTCATTAGATAATTTTCACACCTTCTCTACCATCAATCAGCACAAAATAAATACCTGCATGGACACACCTGGGCCTTTCTGGCCTGCCCTCTCCATGGCATACATACAGAAACCTACCCCTCCCTTCTTTTCTGACTTCATTTTCTTTTCAGAGAGTTGTGTAGGTAAAGATTCTTCCTCATCTCCAAGACCACCAATAGATGACCCCTTGGACAAGCTGGACCTGCATGCACGCAAATATTGTGTTGGAGTCAATTGTTACTGCAAAGCTGGCTTAACGCAGCCGCATTAGAAGCTTCAAGGCTGCCGTAACTGCTAAACACTGCAACGCAGCGAAGAATAAAATGCTTCAGCTAAAGTGTGTTTCCGTACCTCACTCTGGATATCTTAGGACTGCTTGAAGTAGAACCCGTCGTACCTCCTCCACTGTCCGCCGCCGGAGGGCTGCGATTCCTTGAGTGCTTTTTACTTAGCGATGAAGTAGACAAGCTCTCATTAAACGAGCTATCCCTTTGTAAGACGGGGCTACCGCCTTCTGCCATTATCGATAAATTCCTAGACTCTTTTGTATTAAAGTGTGCTATAATTGGAAGTCTAGCCAGCCGAGGCTAGTAATTAGGTAAGGGTCGTTACGACTACCGCACGGTTTTCCATTTGTGGTGAAATTGTAGTGCAGTGGAGCGATAGCAAATTTGTTGGTTAATTGCTTCCTAACTACTTCAATTATGTTAAGTAAGCTTGTCATGTGCACTCACGCGTCACAATACTTTTCACTGGGCAGTTTGAATTGCCTCAAATCAATCGCCTCACTTCACTGTGTCAACTCCTTTCCCCATATTCCTTTGCTTAGTCAACATAGTTTTAATTTAGAAACGATACAATAAAAATTATATGTATTAACATAATGACCTCAAGCAGTTTAATGATAAAGTAACTTGCCAGTTCTACACATACATATAACAGGGAAAATGTCTGACAAAAAAAAAGTTAAAAATCTTAATGTAGTACATCCAAGGAAGCAAGAAGAGTAAGCTCACAGTGGCAGATCAAAGAGGAGGAGTTCAGTCAGGTACGGAGTCAGTGTGCATTCAGTTTTGCTCGTTGCATCTGCAAACAGATAAAAAAAAACATCAACTTCTGAACAGCTTTTGGTTCATACAGTAATCAATATTTTGTCAATAATAGTGTCATACAGTGAATGGCCAACTCTGAGCAGCTGCAATTAAAAAAGTGCTTATTGTGTGAACCTTGTCCTTCAAAAAATAACTTTAAAATAAAGGTGCAAACCCTCAGCGCTACTATGCACTAGCTTACTATTAAATCACTCAGACTCCCCTCCCTCCAAAAAAAAACAAAAACAAAAAAAAAAAACTTATTGGCTATTCTAATCAGGAATCAATATAGCTTGAGCAATGAAAACAGTAGATGTAGACACAGTCACCATCAGAGAAGAAGCTAAACAAGCCAGAGACACTCACCAGTGTATATTTTCAACATGGAACTCCACTTCCAGCACTCTGTTATTTAACTTTCCAGCATAATGAAAAACTACCGCAGGCAGCAAGAAATTATTTACTCCTGAGATTACAATGTGACGATAGCCGGGGAATTACCAACAATACTACGCGGAGCTGACAGCTTCGTTTTTCTTTTCTTCAAGAAATTAAAAATGTAGCACAATAAAAGGGTTCAAATCGTCTTTCTGAGTAAGTTCATACCTAAATCAACAGTTAGTTGTCAGTAATCTCCAAAATCAGAGCATGCAGACAGACAAACAGGCAGGACAACTACTATAACCCTCTCGTGCATGCGCGCTGAGGGTTACAAATCTTGTCAATAATAGTGAACTTGTAGCAGTTCTTATACTTAGCTCATGCCACTATCATGCCTTCCTTTACACATGATACAAACACAAATGAAGTAAGACATCGGCTAGTGTTGATGACACGTTTTATCTTGGAGGTTTCGTAATCTAGCAAATGAGTAGCGAAAAATTGGGTGGAGCTTATGAGCACACAATTTTCTCACACACGCCACAAACACACCACTTGTAATGACGTTCTCTCTACTTCCACGATACCTAAGTGAATGTTAAGCCTCGCCTAATGAAATGCAAGCTGCACTTAAATATCATCCTGTAAGTAATCTGTGATTCAGTCGGTGTTCTTACCAAGAGTGATGCCGGCAAGTCAGAAGGGAAATCCCCTTCCCCATTGGCCAGCGCAGGGTTAGCCCCATACGCCATGAGAAGGGCTACTATCTCCTTGAGTCTGCGCCCTGCAGCTATGTGTAAGGGGGTGTTGCCGGAGTAAGTTGGGGCATTCACGTCACAGCTGTTCTCCAGAAGGAAATTGACTAGAATGAAGTTCTCAGCCTCCACGGCATAATGAATAGGGGCACGACCACTGCAAGTATCCTGAATACGTACACACATACATACAATTGTGTAAGCTAACAACAAGAGCTACATAGTACCCCAGGAGTCTAGTAGCTAAATTCATTCACATGATGATGATGATGATGATAATAACAATAATAATATTAATAATACTAATTTAATCATTATAATAAACTTATTTAAGGGGTTAAAGGGCTGGATGTCTGCGTTTAACCAAAGGATCGCTCCTTACCGATACATTCTTGTTAGCTCCCATCTGGAAAAGATATTTCAGCACTTCTATGCTGGCCTCCTTAGTAGCTACATGAGCTGGAGTCAGACCTGAAGGCAAACAAGTCAAATAATAACAACAACAACAACAACAACAACAACAAAGTTTAATGACCCTTCCTAACATCATTAAAACGCACCAGCGAAGTTCTTGACATTGAAGTTTGGAAGTGGAGAGTTGAACTTAGCCAGTAATTTGAGCATGTCCACATCTTTCCTTGCAGCTGCTAAGTGTACAGCAGAGTTGCCCTTGCGATCAGGATAGTTGACAGAGGCACCAGCTTCCTTCAACATCTGGACCATCTGAGCCTGCTTGGTAATGATCGCCAGGTGAAGTGGAGTCTACAAGTGGCAGCAAAGATTACACAGGCTATGTATTGTGTTCCAAAGAAATGACCACACTGTACCAATTACATTGAATCAAGCCCACAGTAAAGATGACACCGTACCAACTACAACAAAATTTACACTCCATTAATTAATTACACCTTACCAACTACCATGAACCAACTGTACACACCTCAAACTTTACTGACTCACCTTACCAATTTATCTCACATGCATTGCACTGAGACACCTTACCCATTTATCATTATGTTGTGTAGCATTGACCACACCTTACCCACCTGCCTCATGTTGTTGGGGATGTCAAAGCTGGTGTTCTTGTTTTGCACCCTCTTGATGACATGGATGAGATACCGAGTTAGCTGCACATTCTCATGGATGACAGCCATATGCAGAGGCCTGCACAACAAATAAGGGTAGTTCAATAATAATAGCATGGGGATCTATCTGGGGGGGGGGGGGTTTCCAAACTTCCCTCCCACACAGTTTGTCCAGGATGTCATTAGGCAGAGCCAAAATAAATTTATGCTAATTACTCTCACTGATTTAATGAAGCACCAAAGGTGCAAACCCTCAGCGCTACTAAACACTACCTAGCTATTACAATAATCTCCTTCCAAAAGAACAAGCAATTTGTTAGCTATTTTTAATGAGGTATCAAAATAGCTCGACCAATGAAAATAATACATTTTCAACACTCTCTTCATAAGAGAAGAAGCTAAACAGGCCAGAAACACTCACCTGCATACATTTTCAACGCGAAACTTCACTTCTTTCAACTCTGTTAACTTCCCTGAGCATAAAGCGAACTACACCGCTGGCTGCAGAAATTATTTGCTCACGTGATTATGACATGACGCTAGGGGGCGTTGCCCATAAAAGCTGGTACTTATGCGGAGTTGAAAGCTTCGCATTTTCTCAACGATTAGCCCGAAATTAAAAAAAGTAGCACAATAAAAGGTCTTAAATATTCGTCCTGAGTAAGTTCATACCTAAATCAACTGTTAATTGTCAGTAATCTCCAAAATCAGAGCGTGACAGACAGACAGACAGGACGACTACTATAACCCTCTCGCGCATGCGCGCTTTAATAAGAAATATCATTTTTGCCCTGTAACAATTAGTACATACATACAGTATAGAGATGGAGACTGGCCAAACTTCCGCCCAAACAAAATTGTCTAGATAGAACCTCGAATGGTATTTGAAATAAACTCTGAACTTCGTCACTACCCATAGCCACACCCATAAATCTTGTAATTATTTTACTGAATAAGCAAACAAACAAACAAACTCTCTTACGTGTCTCCATCTTCATCTGGGAAGAGCGCTAGATGCGCCTCGCTGACTTGCAACAGCACAGAGGGCGGGGCTTCCTCGCCCCTCTGTCGCACCTCCATATCCTCCTCCTTCATCTCTGAATCATCTCCACCTTTCGCACGTACCTCCATCTCCTTATCTACCTGGGACTCCGCCCCCGTGGCGCTGCTACCTGGGGCCCCACCCACCTGGGGACTGTGGGGAGAGAGGGAGCGACTGAGAACTGGACTACGAGAAGTTTGGCGAGAGCTAGAGCAAAAAATAAATAACTAAATAAAATACAATAAATGAATAAATAAATAAAATATATAAAATGATACATAAATAAATAAAATATAAATAAATAGATAAATAGATAATAGATAAATAGATAAATAGATAAGAAATAGATAAATAATTAATTAACTAATCAATTAATAGATTGAAAAACGGGGAAAGGGAAAGACATTGAACGTTTGATCATAATTATACAGTAGCCTCCAAACTGCAAACAATTTGAGAGCAGGGATTTAAGTTTAAAATATGAGGTTATTTGCTTTAAAAGATGATAAGTAAAACATTTTCTATTGGAGAAGGTGAGCGAGAAGCTCACTAAACAGAGGTAATGTATTTACTAGAAAGTTCACCATCAGAGGTTGAACCCCACCGTCAATCTTGCTGCTCCTATATCCAATAGATAATGATAGATTATTTCTCCAAGTTAATGAAGCTATTCCTTGTGTCCTACGGTAACTAGAAGAGTTAATATTAGTCTACAGACGGTTGCCCAGAACTCTCTCTTCAGAAAATAGCAAATTTAATAGCACGGTTTAATTCCAGCAGCAGCTGAGCTGAGCCTGCATGTATAGGTCACATGATGCTCACAGGATTCTTCACATGGCATCTTTAAAAGACCAATTGATTAGTTTAGACTAAATTCATTCCCAACACCAAACAATTTTAGGGCCTCCCATTTATCAGATTTTCACTGGCCTTTAGCAAACCATAAAGTGTAACAAATTAGATATTTAAGATACAGTAAGTGGTAATGATAATGGTATGGCAAAAAAAAAAACAACAACATCAATTCAAAGAAAGACAGATTAGTAATTAAACTTCAACTGCAAAAAAAGAAAAAGAAAAAAAAAAAAAAAAAAAAAAGATAATTGGGTGTTTTCCACATGAGAGGCTTATACACCCAAAAGGAAGGAGGGGCAAGTGAACTTCTAGCTTCCTGGTATATACAGTTACCACAAGTTGCATCACACACAACAGCTGCGTGCTTGCTCTAAGCATGCATGTGTGTACATATGGAGGAGGGAGGGGAATTTTATGGGGGAATAACCTTCCCATGAATACAAGCTGTGTGGCGCCTGGCAACAGGACATCAGTTGTCATAACAGTGCTTGAGACCACTGAAAGCAATCTACAGGAAAGCCCTCAGGTGGGACTCCCCCTCTATAAGAGCAATTAATTAAACCATTTAGAGCCAACAGAGGGAAGCTAAAGGATTCTGCCAAATAGCGAGTCCTAGCAACATTAAACTAAAACTCAACCTCGCTCCCTCTGCACACTGCCATTTGGGGAGTTCTACTTTTAGAGGTCTTGCTCCAGACAACGAAAACAACTATTTTAAACTCTCTACCTACCTCCATTTTTTCCCTCCTATTCACAAACACCAATTACATTTACATTACACGTTGGACTAGCATTGCATATACAGACTAGAGTATTGATCTCTCAGAGGGTCACACATTAGATGGTATCAGAAAGTTCTAGCTGGACCTGGTACCTCAGAAACAAAACTGTTCCTCTCCGGAGCCTCCAAGTAATGAATACAGAACATGTGCAATGAAAATACAAATACGTTGAAATCACCTTTGGGGAGAAATGAGGTTAATGACATTCATAGGGCTGGATGGAGGGAGGGGACTACTCCTAGACGGCCTGGGACGATCGTGGGTGTCCATTGCGTAACCATGATGCATGTCGGCCGTAAATCTGGAGCTGCCAGTAGGTACAGGGCTGCTGCCGGGTCTCGGACGTTCCAGTCTATCCATCACTTGCGATGGAAACACTTCAGAACTTATTTTCACGCTGGACGAGGAGGAAGAAGGCGTGGCTGCATCTACCTCCATGCTACTGGGTCCTGGGTTGACCTGGAAAGATGAAGAAGGAAAGACAAGAGAAGACAATAAAACAAACCATAATAACAATGGAAAATGGGAAAAGATTGATAGAATAGGAATGAGAAAAGATTGACAGAATAGGAATGGGAAAGATTGACAGAATAGGAATGGGAAAGATTGGCAGAATGGGAAAGGGAGAGGTTGACAGGATGGAACAAAAGAGAGACTGACAATTGAGAATTGAAATGAAAGAGACAAGAAAAAGAAAGAGAAAGAAAAAAGAAAGGAAATAAGAGAAACAGGTAAAGAGACAACAAATTGAAGGAAGCAATGAAGAGGAGAAGACCACAAGACACACTACCAAGAGGAGAAATAGACAAACAGACCACAAGACACACTACCAACACCTCTAGAACTAGAGACACTCACTGCTTCTCACTGTAAACACAATGGAAATGCACAAGGCAAGAGCTACACACACAGCTGCTCATATGTATGCTTGTACCTGTCAAAAATCCCCCTACCCCCCTTCTCACGAAGTGTTCAACAACAAACAGAGTACACAGCTTCCCCAAAACTAAAATCACCAAGAAGGCATTTCCCCCCATCTCTCCCTTCCTTGTCTGCAACACAACAAATACGACTTTGCCAACTTGGAGACTAGACAGGAAGAAAAGACTGAAAGCTAATTTTCTACATTGCAGCATTTCAAGTGAATCGGCTGACCCACCATTCCAGGTAAGAAGGACAACAGGGGGAAAGAATGGTGTACTACATGTACATACATGCTTGCATCATGTGATACTATCAGTTGCTTCAGAGCTTTCTCTAGCCTCTGCAGTTTACCTTTCACTTTGGTTTGTTTTACGTACAAGGCAAAAAGCCTGACGAGGGAAAATCCCTTTCCTGGGTGATGCCAGGCTACAGTTGGAGGAGTGCCTGTATTGCAATGTGGCCAGTTAGCGAGTGAAAACATGCACGTTGAGATAATTTGGGACAGGAAATTTAAAACCAATTTGTGTGTTTCATGCTAAGTTATGTTCTTTTTGCTGATCACCTGCATGATTAATGCTTACTCAGCACTCTCCATAAACCCATTTAATAGTAAAACAAAGTTTCCGTAACCAATAGTAAAAAAAAAAAAAATAATAAATTAAATTTCACATTGAGTAAAAAGCTCCACCCCCTCCTTACCTTCCTCGTAGAAGATGGACGGTCACTTCTCGCCATGTCCTGGACACTGGTGAAATCAACGTGTGCCTTGGGTTGCTGTGGGTAAGAGGACTTCACACCTATCATCTCCGCCCCTCCTGACGTCGCCACCTTCTTCTTCTGCTGCTGCTGCTGTAACTGGGTTTGAAGTTGCTGTTGCACAATCTGCTGAATCAGCTGCTGAAAGCCGTTGGGCGTGGAGGCTGCGCCGGCTAGACGTGACACCGGCAGGGTTAATGAAGCTCCTGGCAAGAACAGCTTCTCGCTAAAACAGATACGGCAAATCAATAATTCAAACACAAAGAAGGCAGCAAACCCTGCCCTTGCCCTGCACATGCGTCTACACATCACTGACGTATAAGGCAAGCACAACACACGCCCACATAGTTATTTAGTTGCACACAAAGAGAGGGAAAAACAGGAAGGGAAAAGAAGGAAAAAAAACTACGGAAGCTGATATGTACGACTCTGTTCCATACATGTACAGCACACACATACAGATGCCACCTAACCATATAAACACCAGGATTTGATCTAAAAATGGATGTTGTCATGTGACTTGGCCCTGAAAAGAACTGAACCTTTACATAAAACCAATATCACAATCTTCCTGACTCTGAGGTCACTGGAAAATTTCCTCTCCTCAGTCTGGCCCTCTACTCTGTTATATCTTGAGACACAAGGAGATGGACACAGGAAGCATCTCTGACAAATTCTCAGAATTGTAGCCACTATTACAGTCACAAGTAAAAAAGGTACCAAAAGACACTCTCAGCCTTTCTACTTCCTTGCTGCCTCGGCTTCAATGCTTTAATAAAATGGAAACAACCACAAATATTGAAAACATAGACAAGTTAGATCTACAAACTAATCAGGCATTTATTTATTTATTCCTGATTGTCTAATAACAAGTTCAGCAATCTGTAAAAATCACAAACCAATAGCTTCATCTTTTCCAATTTAGTGATAAATAAAGCAACTTAGCAACAATACCTAATATTTTTGAGCTCTGAATGGGTCATGTGATCAAGATTGGAAATAGCCGAATATCAAACTGCTACTGCTTCTCCCCGTGAATAACCAGAGGAAAATTCACTATATATACTCAAGTGAGGGGTATTTCCCAACCACTTGGGTAATACCCTGGGTGCTCCCCTTTACCAAGTCATAGTTCCGATTATGTGGTTGGTTTCTCCTTAGCGAGCCAAGCTAGACTACACAAAGGAGAAATCACCAGATATCCGAGCCAGATGGAGGGTGTGTACTCTTTTGTAAATATACGAGTTCATGCAGCACAGATACTGTTGCTAGGATACATGGGTGACATCAGGGAGCTGTGCTGTGTATTCTCATGTAACCACCTCCTCCCACATCATCACTTAGTAACTGGACACGCTCTAGCTTAAACAAAAACTCTGAGAAATCAGCTCTAGGGGAATTAATTCTGGTACCAAGGGAAACTTCTTTAAAAAGGGGGAAAATTTGAACACAATTTCGATTTTATTGGGGACTTGATCATCTTAACGGTATGAGTGCATGTGTGTGTGTGAATGTATACATGTGTATGTATATATGTCTGTATTGTATTAGAAAGGATTACCATGCCAGGGATTTTCCCTTCTCTACGTGAGCTAATCTCAATCCTTCATTCATTCATTCATTCATTCATTCATTCATTCATTCATTCATTCATTCATTCATTCATGCATCCTCACAGGAGGAACTATTACTGGCCACACAAGATCCTGTGTCCACACATCAGTAAGACCTGTAGCCATTGCATCAGATGTTGAGCAAACGAGCAACGACTAGAAGAACTCACAAAAGCGCACACGAACGCACCCACACACAAACGGATTCCTCAGGTCACAGCATAGACAAGGTGACAGCACCACGCTGAAATCTTTGGAATCCAAACTGTTAGCAAGCTTTACTATTACAACTCATCTGAGGTCATTAGAGATGGCATGGCCATCAGAAAGGATTCATTTCTTTTCAAGGGCAAGTTGCAGTAGATATGAAGCTTGTTATAACAGTCACGAATGCTCACAGGAATGTACACTTTCACCCAGCAGATAGCAGCAGCACTTCCATGTTGAGGGCACACAAAATATAATATTACATACACTCCGTCTTCATTGGCTTTTTTTCTTCTTCTTTTTTTAACAAATAGACCTTTAAAATTTGGCAGTCGCTTAGGAATTGAATACAAGTCCACTGGGTTATTTTCTTTTATTTCCGTATTTCTAAAAAAAAAATGTCTGTGAAAGAGAAAGCGTACATCTGATAATGTAAGAAGGCTGAGAAAGAAATTGTGAAGAAATAAATGACTTCGGTAACCAGAACTATACTAATTATTTTCTTTACAAACAACAGGGCACTTTGTGAAGTAGCATCTTGTCGTAAGTAATAGGCCAATACAAATGTGTGCTGCTCTTAATTTAGAATTGATAGCTCACCTTAATTTAATAGAATACCATATGATAAGGAGTGTCCCAAAATATGACTGCATAGGTTAAGGGAAGGAGGTGGGTGAGACTATTTGATTAATAAAAATGAAATAAATAAATAAATAAAAAGAAGGGAAAGTCTCCTTCTTTGATCAGAAGCTCATTTTGGTGGGGTTTCAAAAGTCTTGCCCGCATAGCGTCAAGGCATCAGTGGCTCAGTTTCCGGCCACATTCAGCACACGGCTTGTTAAAAGAGTAGCTTGTTCATCATTGCAATATCTCTTTAACTCAATTCAATAACATGGCCAGTACAGAAGGCGGGCAATTTATAGAGGCAATGCAACATTTGTTTTATCCCACTAGTAAAATACAGTGATTATGCATGTGGTTCAGGCTACAACATCAATCTGTCGATGACTAAATAACAATAATAATAATGAGTTGTTCTATTGAATTATATTCCACCAGATGATGGATGCTTTAGGGCACTTGAAACATAGAGCATAAAAATTACTAGAGTAGTAAATAATGTATGATGATGGACTACCTGTATATTAATACCATCGGACTACATGTATTTAAAAAATTGAAGGGTCATAAACTGTTGCTATTTCACGATCAGTCGTGCAGTTAAACGATCTAAACATTTTGACACTCTTGTAAAAGTAAATATTAAGAATCCCCACCCTCTCCCCTACCAATTTAATGATTTGAAATCAATATCACAATTATGGTACTTGATTCGTAAGGATATCTACTTAAGTGTGATGTACACTGCCCACCCGATCTCTTAACTTACAGTGACACATATAGCCCAGCTCATTAGCTACACCCGTAGTTAGGACTCACAGCTGAGCGGGGTCAATGGTGGGAGTGGCTGTGAACGAAGACATGCCTCCAGGACTTGGGGTGGGGCTTGGGGAGTGGTCTCTCGATGCCGTAAACGTGGTGGGGCTGTGGCCTTTGTGCCGAGACGAAGGGCGAGGGGAGAGCCTCTCTCCGGATGGGCTGGAGACAATGGTGGCCACTCGCACAGCCTTCTTTGATGCTGAACAGAAACAGAAAAGAAACAATAGAAAAAAGGAAAAGGAAAGGGGCTGGGCAGTTAATGTATTGATAAGACTCAAGTTTGTTGTTTATGGCTCAGAGTTTGCAGCATATGTCAAAACAATATGGCCGCCATGCAGAACTACACATTATCTTGACTACAGGTGGCCCAGTAAGTCAGTGACACAGTCATTCAGTGAATCAGCTTAAAGTGTTGGAAAAGTGGATCACCGGTAGGTTTAAACAAAGCATGATTTAATTAGAACGCAAATTCTTCTTATATTTTTAGATAAAATCATTAAGATATTTCTGATAAAATAAAGCTCCATCAGATACATAATAATGAATAAATAAATCAATAACAACAATGGGCAAGTAAACAAAGATTGTTCCAGTAGGTAAGGCATGCAGTAAACATAGTATCCACCACTTCAAGAAGTATCTTACTCTCTCACGACTTATAAGTAAAACACAAACAACAAGTTAGTCAAAATTAATGAACACTTTTGGAGCCTCACAAGTAAGAAGTCTCTCAACATGTAGTTCCCATAGCAGCACTAAGATGTTGTGGGGGAAGAGACCAATTAATCCTTCATGGCACAGTGGGAGAGGTGACCAGTCACGATTTCTTTCCTTTGCTTACACATATTGATATTTTATCTACACACATCTTATTTTCACTCATAAATATTATCCTGTAATTAGCTACATCATAGAGTCATTCAGGATAAAGGTAGCACCCAAATGCCCTAATGTTAACTACCCCAATCCCAACCCCCCCCCCCCCCCCCCCCTTCCCCTCCTTCCCTACCAAAAAGAACATCCCGAAAATCAAACTATAAATATTTTGTGGCCATGAAAAACAATTTCTGCTGTGAGTTTCTAAGTTCTGATCCCCTGAGGCAGTCTGTCAAGAAATGTAGACTTAATCCACTACATGACACCAATGGTGGGTGCCTCGCTCAAGAGGTAAGTCTCTTAACAGCAGTAGTCAAGTAGCAACATGTGAATAAGCACAACTGGTGGACCCTCTGGGCTATTGCTCAATTTGAGATGCTTTCATTCAGCTGTATAATAAACTGGAAGAGAAAAAGTTCCCGTGTTCCCTTCAGCACATGGGCATAATAATGATAACATTCAATTAAAGATGGCCGGGTGTTTATACAAAACGCCCTTACAGCGAGTCGGCAGTGTTGTGAAACCAGGGGTTTCTGCTAATCAAAACTAAAATCATTGCAATAAATAACAGCGCACGACTTGGCAGGTATATCTTCTCACCGTCTTTAGCCCATGCATTTTGAAAGTGCAATTACAGACTTGTTCAATATCCTACGATAACATCTGATTTCTCAATACTTCAAAAAATCTTGTAACAACTTTTGCCAACAGCAGAAGGAAGAAATAAAACTACCTCCATGCTATCACCAGATACTGTTAAGAGAGAAGAAAAAAGAGCTGGTGAATACAAAAGCTTGAAGGAACTGATAAAAATAAAAAGAAAAGAAAAGAAAAGAAAGAAAAGAAGGGAAAAAAAGAAGAAAAAAAAGAAAATAGAAGAAACAAAAAAAAAAAAAAAGAAAGGAAAGAAAAGAAAAAAAAAATTGCCAAAACAACATCCCGGGTGGGACTCGAACCCACAACCTTTGAATTAGAAGTCCAATGCGCTAATCCATTGCGCCACCGGGACCGTAGTGAATCCAGCATTATTATCACTAGTCATTCCTACATATTCATGACAAGCAACTTAAACTCTCAATTAAATTATGACAGACATAATAAAATAGTTGTACTAAGAAAAATCTATTCTCACATAAAATAATATATATATATATATGTACTGTTCCAGTTAACCACATTGATGCAATTAGCATACAAAGCACATCCAAAAAAAGTAAAATGTGAAAATTATGACTAGTTTCAATAGCATGCCTCATGTGACATGCAATTATGAGATCAGAGGGAATACATGCTTGTATGCAGCCACCATATTGGGTATAGGAGTGGGTAAGAGGAGGGGAATGATGGCTTTTCACCACCATTAGGATTAAATAATGAAACGAACAGAGATTTACTACTACATTACATGTGGGAATGAAATATCGAATTGTGGCCTCCTATTAATTACATAAATTCTGGTCAGTAAAATTCAAATGACCTGTGTCACCACAATAGAAACATTCAACCATAAACCTTCGGTTCTGCTAACTTGCAATTAAATTAACTAATTACATGTACTATGATGCCATACCACTAGAAGGTTCAGGGCTGAGCCTGGGGGTTTTGCTGGAAGGCAACATGTCTGTGTCCAACCGCTCCCTCTTGCTAAGTCCTCCAGCTCTGAGGCTTTCTTGCTTTTTGGATTCCATGGCCAGCGAAGCAGGAGCCGAGGCTGTGGTGAAGGTGCTGATCTCGATGTCTTCCCCAACAATAGGCACAGCACCTGGAGATCCGTCTCGAGTCACTGAACTGACGCCCTGCAAACTGAGCAGCTGCTCTGACGCCACGCAAGTAGAGTCACGCTCAATCTCATCTTCTTCCATAATGCCGCCTTCTTCATCGTCTCCTACAGAATCCTCCATGTCATCTTTTTTATCCCATGTAGCTGCCATAATATTCGCATTGGAAAGGACTAGTTTAGGGGAAGTCCGCACACGGCTGTGCTGAGAGAGACCTCCCTTAGCTAAGCTGGGTAATGAGGTCAAAGAATCGTATCCAAGATCAGATTCAGGTAAAGATGAAAAATTTCCACTTGGAAAATTACCACTGGTAAAATTGCCACTTGCATAGTCACTAGTAGGGGAATCCATGGATGACCCTCTTGCACCTCCACCCCTCTTGGCCAATGATATGGAGTCAAGGCGACCAGCCAAGTTTGAAGTTGGGGTCATTGCATTTAAAGATAAAGGACCAGAACTCCCCAGGCCACCGCCTCCATAAACCTTACTAATGTCCTTGATACTCATTTGACTTCTTTCTCTTAGCGGAGGGCTTCCACTAGCACAAGCCGCTTTCTCCACGAGGGGAGTCCCTGCTTTATCTCCGTGCCGCTCCGTAGTAGACAGGCCGGAGTGGTACGCTTGGTCGTCAGCATCCATACTTACTAAACCACTCTGAAAAATGTTGTGCACGGTTATTCTCACTACAATAAAGGCCTCGGGCCAGTTCTAAAGTAACTGGGGAGAAACGGGGGAGAAACCCTGATTGAAGAAGTGACCACTAAACGAGTGTAAAAGAAGTGTCGAGGGGAATCCCTTTAGATCCGGTTCTAGGGGAATACCCAGTAATCACGTGATGTGCATTGTTTAAAATGCGCATGCGCGTATTTATTTTCATCCTCTCTCTTAGCACAGCTGTATTTCGTTCAGAAGCGTAATATGGTGGATTTAGAATATTCTCGCGAAATCATAAGAAGATATTTTACTAAGCTACTTCCGAAGTAAGTATGAAAAGTATGTCAGTATATTAACTTAAATAATATACATATGTGACTAGAAAGAAACCACCGGAAGTTAAAAACCGAAAGGATTGGAAACTGCACTACTTCGCGTCGTGGTTATCATCTGTAGGTTAAAATATGCATAGGTGAAATGAACATAATTGTATCACCATAATTGATATGATAAACAAGGATTTCAGTATAAAAATAAAAATTCCATATTAGTATAACAGTAATTAAAGCTTGGGGTAGACTACACGAGACGCGTTTTCATCGCGATTCATCGCGATTCAAGCACCCCGCGATTCCTCGCTAGTGGAAGCATGCCTTGAATTTATTCTTCATCATGGTTACCAAAGAAGGAGAAGGGACGGTCACCCCCTATTTATTCATAGTTACCAAAGAAGGAGAAGGAAGGTCACCCCCTAGCCCTAGCCCCTAGCCCTTGTTGACCCACAAAGTGGAGCTCACACCCAAAACATTGAGAGTACTTGGGCTAGTGTGAAAAAAAATGATGCGAAAAGAATGTGTTTTAGACACAAGGGATGGGTTAGGGCTAGGGCTATGGCTAGCTAGTATGAACATATTAAACAACAATATCCATTATAACTATCTTTTGTCATGTTTTATGATTATTCATTTATGTCAAACCATTGCATATTATGTCATGTTATATGTGTATTATGACAAACAAAATATTATGTCATGTTATATGTGTATTTAAGTTGACAAACAATTGTTTTTAATTGAGAGGAATAGCGAGTGTTTCACTAGTGATGAATCGCGATGAAAACGCGACGCGTCGCGTCGCGTGTAGTACCTAAAATATAGTCTACCCAAAGCTTGTTTAAGTGTCACACCTACTAAAACCCCACATACTGTACAACAACCTATATTATAAGCTGGATATTTCCATGGGTATTTCAACATCATGCGAGCATTCATTATTTTCCCACAATCATAAAGAGTTGGAGTTTCGGTAAAATTAATTTTAGAACATTTTAATCAGAAACTAAATTTCACATAGGATGATAATAACTAAAACTAGAAGTCATAGAGCTGATGAGTAATAACTAAAACTAAACTTATATTTTTTAATCAAAACTATAAATATAGCTAACCATTTTCAGTGACATCACTGAAAAAAGACAAAAAACTAAAACTAAAATGGAAGTTAGTAAATTTGAAAAACTAAAACTAAAAACTAGAATTGAAATTAGTACGTTGGAAAAACCAAAACTAAAACTAAAATTGTAGTCTTTGTTAGTGAAAATCTAAAACGAAATATTTTTTTGTCAAAAAAACTAAAATGTAAATGTTCAACCAAAACAACATTAGTTTTGAGCAATCTAATGGTCACCCTAAATCCTTTTTTTTTTATAATTACATGAAGCTCTATTTATTTCACACCACAGTAGAATAAATTATACAATTTTTTTTGTCCACTGGGATTTGTACAGGTAAGGGTAGCTTTATCACGTGGTGCACAAAAACCTAAGACATGGCAGCGTTGGAAATGCATTAGGAAGGACAGTTTGGGTTAGACAGTTCAAGTAAAAAAATCAGAGAATCATGGACCTTCTATGAATAGTGTATGACAGGATCATCATGTTTTTAGCTAATGGAGAAATATGATGAAGATGTTAATAAGCATTATTGATAAAGATATGTGATTTCTAAAAATGTCTGTTACTTCTGTTCTTTGAAAGATCTGGCTTAGGAATTCAATAAAAGCTGCATTAATGTCTCTAACAAAGCAAGTTGGAAGATAGCTCTACCCTGAAAGCTGAAATCTCATTTATGTTTTATATCCATATGGTAAAGAAGTGGTAAAATCCTAAAATAGTGAGTGCTACTGCATTCTCTGATGATATATAAACTATACTAGTGTCTTAGGCAACTAGTAAAAATCAATATGGTTTGTACACTCTAAAGACAAAAACTTTACCTTAAAACCTTGGGCTACAATCATGTTACTTGGCATTATATCAACTGTTCCAGGCCCCTCTGTTCCGTATTGTGGTGATGCTCACCATTATAGTGGATTCATCAATCCTAGTAGTGGAGCTTCACACTCTCACAAGCATCACACACATCCCCTACCTGCTCCTGGACACATTCTTTGTGACAATTTATACTATAGAATTTATAATGAAGGTAAGTTGACTTCAGTATGTTTGTTCTTAATTTATGTATGTATACCATAACTATACCATACCTGCCGTGGTAATAGCCATGGATTGAAATTGTTAACCAAGATATACTAGATCCACATGGACAGATATT